>Ga0208314_100568_pt1 | contig 13430 bp, 10 predicted proteins | sample OSPB_Mat_host_9__FD_187144 | JGI IMG/M metagenome (GOLD analysis project Ga0208314, IMG submission 187144) | Extremophilic microbial mat communities from Yellowstone National Park, USA - OSPB_Mat_host_9_15 (SPAdes) (version 3) | ecosystem: Environmental > Aquatic > Thermal springs > Hot (42-90C)...
CCAACCGAACGGGAACCACGAACGCTTAGCCGGGTAGCCTTGCTCCTTGTACAGGGTCGTCATCTCATATAGGTAGCCGGCCCTCATGATGCTGACCCCGAAGGGTGTCAGCCCATTCGGGACGCTCATGACGTTGAACGCGCGGCCGGATGCCGTCGGCCAGCCTGCGGCCCCGACGGTAAGCCCGCCCTTGAAGTCGGGGTTGCCTATCAACACGTTGAGAAGCTGTATGGCCATGCCCGTGTAGGTTCCGTTGTAGTGGGCTATCGCTCCTCTGTAGATGTCCACGGCAGCCTTATGACCGTGGCTCGTGAACTCTCTCGCCACGTCCTCCACATCGGCGGAGTTCACCCCGGCCAACTGGCACCACTCATCGAAGCTCTTCGAAGACGCCTCCTCCCAAAGTAACTGGAAGGCGGACTTAGTCCTTATCCCGTTTACAGTAGTATCCACTAACAAATCACCTTCAACTGGGTTCTCGGCGTCGTAGGGGTTGAACGCCACAGGTTGTCCGTTGACCATGGTCACAAAGTAGTCGTATGGGTTGGCCCCACTCGGCACCTGAAGCCCCAGATCCGCGGCGCGCACAAATCTACTGGCCCTCCCATCGGGCTCTATCTTCACGAGCCACGTGGCATTGGTCCAGTCCAGATAACCGTTCTGCTGGGCCGCAGCCTTGTTGGCCGCGCTGAGAAACACAGCGTCGTAGCGCTCATTCTCAATTATCCACCTTATCATCGCCATCGCGAGGGGTAGATCCCCTCCCGGCTTCACTGGGATCCATTTCCAGGCCTTCGCGGCTGTCTTGCTATACCTCGGATCGATCACCGCCAGCTTCAGGCGCCCGCTCACTAGGCCTTCGGTTATCATCTCCGTGACGGTGACCGGACCGTAGCTTGCTTCGACTGGGCTTGTGCCCCAGGTTATGACGAACTCGGCGTTGGCGTAGTCGGGCTTAGCGGTGGTTGCCCCTGGGAGCCATCCGTGGATGGGCTGCCCAGGGCCGATGCCGGTCTTGTTCCACCCGACGTATTGGGCCGTAACCATCTTGACGGAGACATGGTGAGCTATCTCACAGAACGACAAGTGATCCAGGACGTTGAGAGAGCCCAAGGCGGACTTGGTGAACCTGATTGCGAGGTCGTACCTGCTGCCCTCAATGCGGCTATTGAAGAATATGAACTGGTTGTTCTTGGGGCCCAGGTCCGGGTGGTCGGGATCGATGAGGACATCGAGGTTATCATTGTACTTGACCTTGAACTCGTCCACAGTCATCTCCCCCATCATTATCTTCTGCACGTCAGCAGCCATTGAGGCCGCGAGCGTGGGATCCCTCAGCGCTATCACGTCATTAAACCCCTCGACGTACCTGTTCTCCTCGCCCGGCACGTCCTTGAATAGGTAGCCGCCGTTCACTATCTCCTCTATTGCCTGCTCGAACGGGATGGAGATCCACTTATTGGAGCCCCTGGGCCCCGCGCGCTTCAGGACCTTCACCAACCTGTAAGGGTCAGCATAGTCCTGAATACCGGCCTGGCCCTTGGGACAGAGTTTGCCATCTATGATCGCCGCCTGCATGGGGGACGTCTCGTACGGGAGCCAAGGCAATATATTCGTCGGTATGTATGGATTCCCGTCGATCTTGACTGGATAGCCGTTCCCGTTCTCATATTGGGTCTTCACCTTTATACCGCAGTTGTTGTGGCACATGAAGCAGGCAGAGTAAATTATGTTCTCCGGGTGCGCGAGCTGGTATACATCATAGTCATTGTAGAAGACCCTGGATCCGTTAATCGAGCCGTTAGTGTTGGGACTGGATGCGCTGGTTGAGCCGTTGGCCGGCACAGGAGGAGATTCCTCCGCGGAGAGCAACGCCGAGAACGCTGCTGCGCCACCGAGCAACGCGGCCGACTTTAGGAATTCTCTCCTCCCATCATCCACTTCTGCCCTTTCCTTTTTGGGCTCATTCTCGCTCATGACATCATCCCTCCATCGGTGCCTCTTCCTCCATCATGGGCTCGGTGAGGCCTATGTAGTAAACGTTTGGCTCGGTACCGAGTTCCTCCTTGAGCCTGGACACGCCCTGCTCGCTAATCAGCTTCGAGACGAGGCTGTTCGGGTCGTTTAGATCGCCGAAGTAGGTCGCCCTGCCGATGCAGGTCGTGACGCACTCCGGCAACATCCCGGACTCGAGCCTGTGGAGGCAGAAGTGACACTTGTGTGCATTGAACTTAGGCGACTTCCTACTGTCAACCGGACGATCCCATGTGTCAACGCCGTACTCGAACGACGTCCAAGTATCGTAGTACTCAATCTTGGGCGTCCCATCCGTATAGTTGAGGCCCCAGTCGAAGGTCCTGGCCTGGTAGGGGCAGGCGCTGATGCAGTATCTGCAGCCTATGCATACATCGTAATTAATCGCAATTATGCCATCGGGCCTCTTGAACGTGGCATCCACAGGGCAGACTTTGACGCATGGCGGGTCATCGCACTGCATACAGGGCCTCGGAAGGAAGGTCGCCGACTCGTTCGGATAGTCGCCGTGCACACCCACCACAACCGGCCTGTACACGACTCCGGGGGGCTCCTTATTTTCGGCTTTGCACGCCACGGTGCATGCAGAGCAACCCACGCACTTGCGTGTGTCGATAACCATCCCCCACTTACGCTGATTCGCGGGCTTGGCGAGAGCACGTTTTAGATCCTCCATCATACGATAAATTGGGTTCTGCTCGTACCCGCTCGGAACCTCTATCGTCGGCTGGCCCGGCAACCACGTGTACGGCTGCGACCAGCTCTCGTCGCCGAAATCCGCCTCCGCGACGGTCACCTGCGCAGCCTGCGCGACTAGCGGGGAAACCGCGACTACCCCTTCGCCTGCGGCCTTTATCAGTTTATCCTCCTCCACGATATCAGTTTATCCTCCTCCACGATGTTGGGCCTCTCCGCCCCCTCCCTGCGAGCCAGGACTTCGATTATCTCAGTGCTGACCGCTGCCAGTCTCTCGCGCTCCCTGGCTATGATGGTCCTCGCCACCTGCCCGCTGTAAGCCAGCGCAGACGAAATCGCCCTGGTCATGGCACCCAAGTTGATTGAAACGGCCGCTAAGAATCCGGCCGCCGCCAAGCTGATGGACCTCAGGAACCCCCTCCTCTCTATCAGCTTAGGCTCGCCCGCATCGCCGCTGATGGGGCTTGTCGATCCACCGCGTCCCTGCCCAGGCATCATTAAATCTGTTGCACGCGGCACGAGCGGCAGGTAGCGATAGCCGAGATACAGCAACCCGATGCCGAGCGCCACCATGAACATGACCACCTCCCATTCGTGAATGCTCGGAAAGTATGTATAAATGAGCCTGGGATCGACGTAGGCGTACTGCAGGCCCGGAATCTCCGGCACAGTTAAGGCCGGGATGACCTCATTAAGGCGGACCGCAAAGTAAAAGATGCCTGCGAACGCGCCGCCGATGCCAACTATTACGGGCTTATCCCTGAACCGGCTGCTGAGGAGGATCCCGGGGACAATGAACCCCAGCAGGACCTCGAAGATCCAGAAGACGTACCAATATTGCCCGAACAGAACCTCGTTCGTAATGGCAGTGCCTATAGGGTCTATTCCGTACCAGATAGGAATTATGAGGTCGACTGCTATTAGCACGGCGTTCCCGATGAGGAGCCAGTAGACGATCCTACCCAGATATGCGATCATCTCCCTGAACTCCTCATCCTTCCTTGGCCATAGGACCACTAGGATCGCTATGAAGAGTGCCGCCCCGGAGAACAGCGCTCCGGCTACAAATACTATTGGAAATAGCGGACCGGTCCACCAGGACTTGGAAAAGTACACGGTGCCCAGTATAGCTCCAACTCCGCCGTGAAATGCCAGCGCGAGGATGAGGCCAAACGCCCCCAAATATAGGAAGTCCCTGCGAATCGACTTCGCGCTCCTCTCCATGCTCTCCGAAGAGCCAGTCCTCGGGCGCAGCAATTTGGATATCAATTTGTTTATACGAGGGCTTCCACCAAGCGAGTCGAGGCGGCCCTCTATTGAGTCGAGACGGAACGATAGCAGGAGCTCCACAAGGAGGAGCGCGAAGTATACAGTGTATAACCATACCACGTCGGCCATCACCGAGTGGAATTGGGGCCGATAGAGCGTCTCGATCGCGCGTTCGGGGTGCCCGAGATCGAGCACTATCGTGCCAATGGCCATGATCAACAGCACGAGGGCGCTGAAAAGAGATAGCTTAAAGAGATAGCTTCACCGTGGGCTCCAGCTTTTTCACCCTAAATACGTTCACGACCACGGAGATCAAGAAAGCGCCGGCAGAGGCACCTATGAAATACATGTACGCCGGGACGTAGAGTCCCCACTGTACGTAACTCGTCAGGTTGCTCAAATCCACTGGTGAGGTAAGCTGCTCGTACACCGCTATGATGCCGACGACCAATGCAACAGCCCACATTGCGAACAAACCGATCTTCAGTGAATTGACGCCACGATGGAGCCGCGATGTCCTTTGCCCTTTGCTATCTTCAGAATTCGGCATTTTCATTATTCTCTAAATATTAGAGAATATTAATTTATAAATTTTTTGCTCAGGATGGTTTTGTCTCTTATCTGAAAATTATTTCATGGTCTTAAACATATAGCTGATAAAGCAAATTAAGCAGATTTTGGCTAAACCTAATGAAGAGGTATGGGCGTAGCATGCTTAGCAAAGATCAGGTCAAGTGGATCGTTAATGCTAAGCTTGAAGGAAAACTTACTAACAGGGAAATTGCAAGCGTGCAAGGCGTATCAACCAGAAGGGTACAGCAGCTTTACAGCGAATACAAAAGTACAGGGGTTATTCATGTTCAGAAAAAGGTATAGCCTTTGCCTAAGTTAAATATGAAATCGTTGAGCTGTACAAAATGTAAAGAGCCGATGTGAGCTATGTTGGCAAAATTCTCAGAGCGAAAGGATTAACAGAAATAACAAGATCGACAAGTCCTCAAAAAGGCTGGTTTTGCAATGAGCGAGCCTAAAAAGTGGCACAGAAAGAAGTGGATAAGGTATGAAAGAGAACATTCTAATTCATTGTGGCACGTTGATTGGCACGAAATAAAGGATCCAAGGTGGAAGGGTTTATGGTTAATAGTTTATGAAGATGATTCTTCTAGGTTTATAGTTGGCTATGGCGTTTATCCAACTCCGACATCTAAGTACTCAGTTGATGTATTGAAGAAGGCAATTAGCATGTACGGCAAGCCTGAGGAGATTTTATCAGATCACGGAACAACTTTCTATGCTGTTGAATCAAATGAAAGGGAGAAGGGATTAACTGAGTTTGAAAAGTTCCTGATAAAGGAGAAGATAACTTTGATAGTTGGCAGGGTAGACCACCCTCAAACAAACGGAAAAGTTGAGAAGTTCTTTGATATATTTGAGAAGAAGGTAAAGTTCTTCAATTCTGTTGATGAGTTCATGAATTGGTACAACTTCATAAGGCCACACGGAGCCTTTGACATTGAAAAGCTTGAAACTCCAGCAGTTATATACTATAAGAGGCTTCCTAAAAAGGAGATCATTGATCAATCATTCTTTGATATGCTGGAGAGGGGGGTGTAATAATTTGGGAATAAAACAAGACAAGTTTAAGGTGCGAAACGTATTTTAAGACCCTCCTTTTGCTCAAGCCTTGTGCTTCCAAAACTTTCACGAACGCTTTGATGAGTTCAGCGTCTTCTTTCTTTTCAAGTTTAGCGAGCGAATTAAGGAGGAGTTCTGACATCCTCACCGCCTTAAAAGGCGATGGTTCCTTCAAGGCGGATCATAGGTTCGTGGTTTACCGCCTTCATCTTCATCGCTTCATAGCTAGCAGGTGCGAATTGCACCCACCCCGCTTCGCTTGTCCAGCGGTAGACCACGGGCTGTGCCTTCAGCCACTTACCCCTATCCTCAACGGACTCGGGGATATGTAGAATGTTTATTGCTCCGTTCAGATCAGCGTTTATTACCTTCCCTGTGTGGGGACACTTGAACAAGCCTCTTTCAATCCTTCCGTTTTCGTGAATTTCCCCACACAGGGAACACTTCTTAGATGTATTTTCTTCATCAACAAACTTGACCTTTATTTTGTATTCTTCTGCAACGTTCTTGATTCGCTTTATTATTGCAAGATAGCTCCAGAAGTTTGAATTCCTTTCGTTTCTTTTGTCTTGAGCTATGCCCTTTGGGTAGCCGATGTATATTTCTCCTACTCCTTTGTCATACAGTGTCTCTACGATTTCCCTTGCTAGCCCTTCTCTAGCGTTCTTAAGCAAAAGAGAACGCTTTTTGTAAAGTTTTTCAAGCTTTCTGCTAGTTTTCAAGCCGTGTCTTGAAAGCCTCTTTTCTTCTATTGAGATTTGCTTTGTTATCTTCTTAAATTCTGAAAGCGCTGAACCTCCTTTAAAGATCATCCATGAACCGTCTTGAACAGCAACGGTTGCAAGGTTTACAACGCCTAGATCTATGCCTGCCTTCATTTTGCCTTTTGGTTTATTATTTACTTTTACACTCATAGGAATCCTTGCGTACCACTTTTTCCTTGCATTATCGTAGAATATTTCAAGGGTTCCTTGCTTGCCAACCCACTTGAGATTTCCTTTGAATTTTAGCCTTAGGTTAAAGTCCAAAAGATATATTTCATTTCCTTCAATCCTGTACCTGTCATGTCTTATCAAAAGAAATAAGTCATCTTTCTTTTTATGTGGAGGCTTTGGCTTCATCCACTTGGGCAATTCCCCTTCTTTCTTCTTTTTGCTTAGCTCGAAAAATGATTTCCATGCAGAAGCGTTCTTTCGCGTTACTTGCTGAACATTAGCCCCGTGTAACACAGCCTTATATTTTTTATAGACGACTTCTTCTGTTTTATTAAAATCCACAGGCTCGTGCTTTTTATATTGTTCAAGCCTTAACTTATTAACTTCGTTCCAGCAATCAACGAATGCCTTTCCGAGAGCCGTTAGTTTAGCCTTTGTTTCTTTTCCTGCAATGAGGCGTACCGTGTTCGATCGTCGCATGCTTTCTGTTTATTTATGCTAATTAAAGTATATAAATACTTTAACCTTTTTCATGAGAAAACACGTTAGCAAGGAAAAAGTATTTCAGCATCCCCGCCTCTAGAAGAGGCGAGGCTTTCGTTCATATGTAAAGCCCTTTCAGTGTTGTAGATGTCGTCCTTCACGTTATTATGATGAGGAACCCCTTTAAAAGCCGAGGGAACGTTAACTTCAGATAAAGGCGCCCTGGCCGGGATTTGAACCCGGGTCACGGCGGTGACAGCGCCGCATACTGGGCCGCTATACTACCAGGGCTTAATCTAGTTATAAAACAACAAGTTTTAAACGTTTCTCTTGTTTGATTTTTGCTGCAAAAAACTTCAGATAAACGACATTCAGGATCTTCGTCTGCTGGAACGATGAATATTTTTAGACCTCAAACGTTATCATTTTTGTAGATTAAGCTTTTATAGTACATGTTTTAATATAAAAACATTGAAGATAGCGGAAATAAAAGAAGATAGTAGAAAAGTAACTGTTACCGGAAAGGTCAGCAAAATATCTGAACCAAAGAACGTCAACACATCAAGGGGAGAATCGAGAGTTGCAGAAGCCACGATAGAGGATGAAACCGGCAGTATAATTCTGAACCTCTGGAACGAACAGATAGATATGGTAAAGGAAGGGGACACCGTAGAAGTCGTAAACGGCTATGTAAACACGTACAGGGGAGTAAAAAGGCTAAACGTAGGCAGGTACGGAGAGCTGCACATAAAGGAAGAATAAACTTATATTCAAAAGATAAGCGTTAAAAAGTTTCTTTTTTGCTTTTAATTTTGCAAAAGCTCTGCATCAATCTAAATGCAGCTTTGATGAAGGCTCAAAGTTTGGCAGGAGCCCGCCATCTCCCATGAGCGCTATTTCTTCTTTAGTGGGTCTCCAGCCTGCCATAAGTTTTGTAAATATAACATCTATGGAGTTAAGATCACTGTAGTGTATGCCTCCTGCGGAAATTCCGAAGACTGGTTTTTCGCCTTTAAAGGCTATCAGAGACATCGTGGTAGGCTTTATGGGTATTCCGTGAGCTATTATTTCTGCCCCTGATTTTTTTATTCCAGCAGGCGTCCTGTCAGTTGCATCCACTGACATCCCTCCAGTTACTATAACTGCTTCAGCAGCTTTAAGGCATTTTTCAACCGCGCTCGATATCTGATCTTCATCATCCGGAACCATTTCTTTGCACACTATTTCCCAGCCGTATTTCTCTGCTTTTTTGCTCAAAATGTCGCTGTAAAGATCCTTCTTTCTTCCTTCGTAGACCTCAGTCCCTGTTATTACCGTTCCGATACTTCTGTATTTAAACTGCTGTAACGACAGGGAGATCTTAAGATCTTTTAAGAGACTTTCAAATTTCCCCTTTTCCACGAACAACGGGAGCGAGTCCACCACAGCCACCAGCTCTTTTGAGCCAACAGCAGTGCCTGAGCCCTTGCTTATGAGCAGTGCGATTCCCGACGTGTTAAGCGCCTTGAGCGCTTCCCTATCTACATTAACTATTAACTATTCCTGGAACTTTTGAATAAATCAAGGCTGCTCCCTGCTTTGCAACCCTGTACTCAAAGAACCTTTCATCTATGACTTTCTTGCAAACGCTATCGCTTATTTCCCACTCATAATACAGATCTTCGCCCCCTTCTTCGTACACGTAAACGTAATAAACTCCAGAGTCCTTGAGGTTGTTTACATGGACATCAGTAATCAGCGTTCCTTTTTCATAGAGAACCTGTGATCTCTCCTTTGTAACAAGTGTCGTATCGTAGGCCAGCCTTTTTCCTATCGCCTCTTCCGTCTTTACGACTTTAACTCCCATGTTTAAAATCTGATGTTTTTTAATATATTTGTTTAACTCAAAAAATCTGAAACATATTAGTTTATTTACTTTTTCAAGATCTCCAGCGCTTCAATTACCTTTTCGGCTTTCAGCGGAAGCTCATAAATTGATATTCCGAGAGCGTCCCTCACTGCGTTTGCGATGGCTGGGGCAACGGGAACAAGTCCTATTTCGCCCACGCCCTTGGCCCCAAAAGGTCCAAGGTCTTCATAAGATTCTACAAAATAGGTTTTAATTTCTGGGATGTCCTTTGATGAAGGGACTATGTAAGTTGTATAGTTTATGTTCAGCGGGATTCCCCTGCTGTACTTGAGCTCCTCATAAAGAGCAAAACCAAGTCCCTGTACAGCTGCCCCTTCTACCTGAGATTCTGCTATAAGATTGTTGATTATGTTTCCGGCATCAACAAAGTGCTCCATTCCTTTAACAGTTATCCTTCCAGTTAAAGTATCCACAGCTATCTTTGTTATCAGGACGTCGTAAGTGTAGAAGAACCTGGGGGCCTCTTTCATACCCTCTATCTTTTTCTCAACTTCTGGTGGGTGGTAAGTGAACTCTATTCTAAGGCTCTTCCCTTCGTTTATCATTTTTACTGCCTGAAACATGCTGAAGGAGCCCGCTGATGTTATGAACCTTCCGTCTGCGTACTTGATATCCTCTAACTGTATGTTGAGGGTTTCTGATAGCTTTTGAGAAACTTCTTCCACAAGCTTTTCGCAAGCTTTTACGAGGGCCATCCCGCTAGTTACAGTGCTTCTTGAAGCGTTAGAAGAACCTGAATCCGGAGAAAGGTCAGTATCTGCATTGTAAACCTTTATCATCTCAAGAGGTATACCGAGCTTCATTGAAACGAGCTGGGCGTTCCCCGTTATTATCCCCTGACCATAATCCACGTTTGAAAAATATACCTTCAGGAGACCATCAGGGTCAACCTCAAGAGCTACGTTAACCGGCGGCTCATCGCTTCCATAAGCTATGCCTTTCATTCCAAGCGCAACGCCTATGCCTTCCTTAAAAAGGTCACCTTCTGATTTGCCAGAATTTAAGAGAGTCGAGCTTTTTGACATGATCAGCGCGTTTCTCGCACCTTCAAGACCCCTTGCCTTAGTGCCTAAAGGAGCAGTCTCTCCATCTTTCAGAAGGTTTTTCAACCTCAGATCTATTGGATCTATTCTGAGCTCCCTGGAAATTTCATCTATCAGCGATTCCATGGCAAAAGCGCCCTGAGGTGCACCAAAACCTCTGAAGGCTGAAGAAACGCCGTTGTTTGTATACACAAGGAAGCCTTCAGCATCAACAGCGTAAAACCTGTAAGGCCCGTTGGACACCTCCATAGCCGTGCCGAGAACGTTCGGCCCCCAGATCATGTAGGCTCCGGTATCAAGGTAAACCCTGGAAACGTTGAAGGTAAAGGTACCATCTTTCATGACGCCTGTTTTCAGCTCTATCTTTGAAGCGTGCCTGTGAACTCCTGCTACCCCGGATTCTTCTCTTGAATAAACAATCTTCACAGGTCTGTGAGAGTAAAAGGTCAAAAGGGCAAGAAAAGCTGGAAAAGGCGATTCTTCCTTACCACCGAAGCTTCCGCCGGTGGGATAACTGACGACCCTTACCCTTTCTTCTGGTATGCTGAGCGCTCTAGCTATGACCTTTCTGTCAGCGTGGGGGTTCTGACCGTTGGAGAAGACGTTTATCTTTCCAGATTCATCGATGTAAGCGTAGCCGCTTTCGGGTTCAAGGTACATGTGCTTCTGGAACTGGGTTCTGTAAGTTCTCTCGAAAACAAAATCGGAATTTTTTTCATAATAATTTACATCGCCCCTGCTGACGTGAAATTGAACGCCAATGTTTCCTTTTTCGTGTATTAGAACTTTACCATCGAGAGACTGTTCTATGTTCTCGACAACCGGCAGCTGTGTGCACTTGAGCTCAAGCTCTTCTTCGGCCCTTTTAGCGCTTTCCAGGCTTTCTGCGGCTATCAGAGCTATAGCTTCACCGTAATAGTTCGCCTTTTTCTCCGCAAGTATTGGCGCGTCATCGTATGGCCCGAACCTGTTTGTCCCAGGAATGTCTTTGCTTGTAATTATAGCCTTAACCCCGTGAACTCTGAGCGCTTTTTCCAAGCTCATAGAAGAAATGATACAGTGAGGAAAAGGACTCCTCACAACATAGCCGGTTAGCATACCGTTAAGGTAAACGTCCCCAAAAAACTTCAATTCCCCGGTAACTTTTTCATAAGAATCAAGGCGAGGCACGCTTTTGGACATTAACTCTTGTTCTGTCAACGGTAAGGGATAGGTTGCATCACGCTAGATTTATCCTTTTTGGAATTTGATCTTCAGTCTCTTATCTTCAGAATTTTTTAATAAAAAATAAAAATCTTTAATTTGCGTTTCTATCCTTTGAGAAAATTATCTTTGTATCATCAGCTATGTAACCTTTCAGGAGGCCGCCCTTCAGCATCGGCTGATATTTAGGTATAACCCAGAACTTCATAAGTATCAAATATATTAATCCAGCTATGATTATCGCGGACAACCACGCGTTCTGAAAAACCCAGGCCTGGTACGGATAAAGCTCTGCAAGTGAGGTTGGCAGGTATGTATTTGGAGGGAATACGAGCACCATGGATACTATAAATGCTATTACAGCAGCCGGGTTCACTCCCTTGAAATACCTGAACCTGCCGTAAGTCAGATAGTTGTCAGGAAGCTCAAACTTAAACCTCCTTACTATTGCGTAATCAAAGATTATTATGCCTTCAACCCCTCCAAGAAGAGCTCCGTATGTTAGAAGCCAGTTTTCTACATAGCTGAACGCGCTGAAGTAATAGCTCCACGACTGAAGCAGTGCTGCTATTACTATAACAATGATCACGCCCCTGAACCAGCTTATCCTTTTTGGATAAAGGTTTGAAAAATCGTAAGCTGGCCCCACAGTGTCCGCGTATATGTTCACTATTACAACTCCCAGCATGAGCAGGAAAAGCCCGGTAAACGCTAAAGCCGGGTTAGATACGGCAAGAGCTGTAAGAACTATAGGGTCCCATATAGGTATTTTGTAAACAGCTATCGAAGCGCCTGTCGTTATAAGTCCGAAAGCACCTATTGCAGTCATAAGAAGAGGCATGGGAACCTGACCAAAGCTCTGGGCGTACTGGCTCTTTGCGAACCTGCTGTAGTCTGGCATGCTCAAGGCCATTGTTGCCCAGAAAGCAACGTTTGCATTTATAAGTCCTATGAGAGCGAACCAGAAGGCAGAACCTGAAACGGTAGTAGGTATTGAAAGTATGCTTGTCCACTGCCAGCTAGCTTTGCTCATGACGCTGAAGAAAGCTATAAAGAAACCGGCGAAAGCTATGAAAGGCACGCTCCAGCTTACCATCTGCAAAACTCTCTGTCCGGTTTTAGGCGGAGAGTAGTACAGCAGAATAACCCTTGCTATTATCGTAATTATAAAGACTGTCCAGAAAAGCAATGGGTTTATCGTAGAAATCAGGAAAGGCAGAGTTGCCGGGTACTGCTGAGCTAAATAGAGGAGTTTATCGACCTGGCCCGTTGCAACTATATACATGGCGCCAAATGATTCAGCTATTATCCACGTATCGATTCCCCACCAGCCAGCCCCGATTATTCCCCTTATTATGTTAGGTATCCACGCGCCGTAAACTCCCCATCTTGACCTGGTTATTATGGTTTCAGGAATGCCGTACCTTGCCCCTCCGTGGCTTATTATAAGAATTGGTATCAGGATTATAAGGTTTCCCAGCAAAACAGCCATGAGGCCCCAGAACCAGTTGAGTCCAAAAGAATAAGCTATAGAAACCAGAGCCCAGCTTTCAACCTCCATAGACATGCCAAACCAGATGGCAAAGTACGTCAATGTTCCCCAGTTTCTGTACTTTACAGGCGTTGGATGAAAATCTTCGTTCCATAGATAGCTCTCTTCAGGAAAACCCTTGGTAAGCTCAACGTAACCTTTGTCCGGGTAGTATTTTGTTATAGCTACCTTGTCTATCTGTTCGGCTAGCTTCTTTTTTTCCTCCGACATCGTGATAGTTGTGTGATACATATATAAATACTTTTTTAAACAGAAATGTGCTTAAGACAAAAGCTTAACAAAACTTTTATCGTAGTTTTGTGATTTTTGTAACGTTGATATTTTATAAAAATGTATATGATGAGAAAAATCAGAATGATGGAAAATGGGTGCTCGTCGAAAGGTTGTGGCCACGCGGTAGTGAACTAGTAATATGTGAGCAGGATTAAGGATATTAGGAAATCAGTTGACATAACACACATGTACGTTGGATTGGATCTTCATAAGGCAACTATAAATGCAACTGTAATGGATGAAAATGGCACTGTGTTAAATGAAGTAAAAATAAAGTCTGAACCAGATAGCCTAAGGAACTTTTCAGACTCAATACCACTTGGATCGGACATAGTAATAGAGAGCTCTTCAACATGGTACTGGGCATATAGGATATTATCTGAAAGGCACAACGTTAC
>Ga0208314_100577_pt1 | contig 13238 bp, 15 predicted proteins | sample OSPB_Mat_host_9__FD_187144 | JGI IMG/M metagenome (GOLD analysis project Ga0208314, IMG submission 187144) | Extremophilic microbial mat communities from Yellowstone National Park, USA - OSPB_Mat_host_9_15 (SPAdes) (version 3) | ecosystem: Environmental > Aquatic > Thermal springs > Hot (42-90C)...
GTAAGAGGTCTCTATGGGACCCCTTACCTTATTGTACAAGTCCAACACTTCCCTCTTGGGCAAGTCTAGATTAGTAGCCCTAGCAAAATAAACAAGACTCTTTCTCCTCACTTTTTCCTTGCTGTACACGAGGAGCCTGAACTCGACCTGCTCATCCCTCCTATGCCTCTTACTATTAGTTGTGTAATCCCCGTCAAACTCCTCATAAACCTTCACGTCCCCAACTGGGACAGCAACTATATACTTAAACTGTGAAATGAAATTGAGCACATCAACTGTGTAGAAACCGGCGTCGAGAGTTATCAACCTTATCCTGAATCCCATTGCCATTACTTGCTCCACAAGAACCTTCACTATCTCGTCCTTAGTCATACCGTTCACTTGCGGAATAAAGGCAAGTAAAAGTACTTTCCCCTTATACTTGGTTGTTGCGCAGTTCCACGAGTTTCCTTTTTCAGAGCTCCCTTTCACTGGTTTCCCATACCACGTCTTGGTTGTCCAGTCTATTGAAAGATCTCATTCACTCCCTTTAATATCTCCAAGGATATTCTCCTAGCTCTTTCCAATAGCTTTTCAATCACTTCCATCCCTTGTTTCACTACGTAATTCCTCACGGTCTGTGGGGATACGTCATACGCTCTGGACTTGTTCTCTACAGAGTTGTTCCACAAACACGCGGAGATGAGAGTTTTCGCTACCTTCTCTACCTTCTCTCCTTGGAAGTTCAACACGGAAAGTAATTTATATCCTATTTGTTGAATGTTTGGTGAGGGAGACCGGGTGTTACCATCTTCCTATCTCACGTGGTAATACTCCATCTCCCTCACCTTAAACCCTTTCTTCAATTGAATTCTTAATACTCTTATAAATCCTGTTATCTATCGTGAATCGATATTATCCTGCTGGAGTTATTTTTTCTAATATGATTTTGGGTCTACCGTTCTCGGGGAGGGTTACCTTGACCTTCGTGAGGACTTTCTTACCCCTCTTCACTTCTCTCCTCTCAACCTTGATCCTCTCCCACAAGTAGTCTAAAGCCTTCTGCAGTAAGACTCTGTAGTTCTCTAATAACACTCTGCTCTCCTCCCTCTTATCATTCTTTATGGAGTAAGTTAGGTAGACGTATTCCTCCTCTGGTTGAAACGATTTATGCCTTAATTTCTTCAACGCACTTCCTCACCTTCTCGTACTCACGACTTCCCATCCCTTGCAATTTCTCGCTGAACGATACCAAGATCGAGATCAAGTCCTCTATTAACTCTTGTTCCGGAGTTTTGTCCTCCCCGTTCAACACCACGAGCTCACAGCTGTGTGCTCTGCACACCTCCTCTACTATCTCGAAGCCGAACCTAACCAGTCTGTCGGGATACGCGATGACCACTTTCGACACCTCGTTGTTCAGTATCATCCCGAGTAACTTGAGGAACCCCTTCCTCTTCAAGTTCAACGAGGATCCCACGTCCGTTATCACCTGGTCGTAGTCCTTAACGTTCTCCTCTAGGTATCTAACCTGGTTCACTAAGTCGTCCTTTCGCTTGTTCGATACCCTAGCGTACAATACCACTTTCCTCTTCCTGACAATTCCCATCAATCTCTCCACGTCCTCCTCCCTGAACCTCCACTTCCCGGTCTCCAGTACTACTGGTTTTATGTAACCCTCCTTAACGTAGCTCTGCAACGTGCGGTATGATATTCCCAGTTTTTTGGCACACTTCCTTAGGTTTCAGAATCACAATTAAACTTACATACAAAGTATATAAACTTCACGGTTTATCTGAAACTGTTGACAAAGGCGACTCAAACCGAAATGTCCGTGCGGTATCAGAGTGGCCCAGTCCTCGAGGCCGCTGACTTTCTCTGCACACGAAAGAGACAGGATTACCCTCTCCTTCATTGCGTATAGGGCTGGAGGATACACAGGAAGGGTCAAAACTCCACAGGCATCCCAACCATGTTACCCCACTCAGACCAGGACCCGTCGTAAAGTCTCACCCTCTTGAAGCCCAGGACATATTTGAGATAGTACCACACCAAGGAGGCCCTAGCTCCAGTCCTACAGTAAACTACTGTCTCCTCATTCCTTATTCCCTTCTCTTTAAGGTGAGATAGAATTTCCTCGGGGGGACGCAACTCTTCAGTGTCGTCATTGAGAAAAGAATTCCAGGGTACGTTAATAGCTCCCGGGATGTGACCTCTCGTCTGGGCTTCCTCGTGGGGGTGCTCAGGCGGTGTGCTCAATTTCCCCTCGAATTCTTCTCGATACCTAGCGTCGATAAGTTGAGGAAGGTCTCCGGTCCTCAATCGGGTGAGTATTTCCCACACCGTTATCCTGTTGCTCCAATCTGGGGGATCTGGATCGTACCTGGACTCAGGTAATCTGAAGCTCTCAGTCTCCATGGGAAGACCCTTGACCTCCCACGCTACCTTCCCTCCATCTAAAACGTAAACCTCCTTGTGACCGTAGCTAAGGAGGAGCCATAGGGCATAGTACGCGTATCTGTTACCGAAGTCGCTGTAGAGAACTAACCTGTCCTCCCTTGATATGCCCACCTTTCCTAAATTCCTTCCCAGGGTTTCCCTATCGGCAAAATCCCTCACTACTGGATGTCTGAAATTCCACCAATGAAGGAGGACTGCTCTCGGTAGGTGCCATTCCTTATATGAGGAGGGATCATATGCAATCTCCACGATGGTGTAATCCCTTAGGTTTTCCAAGAGGGTCTCTGCAGATATAAGGTGAGGGGCTTTCATTGAGTTAACGCCGAAGATAAAAAATTAAAGTTTACTGCTTTCTATCATTTTTTAACTTATTCTTAATTTAAACGAAATCGCAAAGAAGACCTAAAAGGACCGTAGGAGGTCCTTTCCGTGAATATCGACTCAGCATGATATTATCTCATACCAGTTTCTTGTCAATATCACCATCGAATCTCTATTTTAGGCAAGTTGGACAACATCTCGAAGAACTACTCCTAAAACTTAAATTAGTCTCATGAACACATCTTTCCATGACTTCCTTGAGAGATCTTCGATCCCTTCCATACCTGGAGAAGTGGCTCATAATGGGTGTTATCCTAGGGATTGTGGCAGGTCTTTCCTCCCTAACTTTCTATTTCGCTATAAGAGGTGTAGAATACTTCCTCCTCGAAAGCGTGATAGGGCTTACGGTCCCTAGGCCCCTCGGAGAGGGAGGGTCCCTGATCTTTCAGTTTCATGCCACTAGGTATTACCTGATTCCTTTTGTGGTAGCCGCAGGAGGTGCTATATCTGGACTCCTAGTGTATTCGTTAGCGCCTGAGGCTGAGGGTCATGGCACTGACGCTGCTATCTCCGCATACCATTACAGAGAGGGTAAAGTCAGATGGAGGGTAATCCCCATCAAACTGATCGCCTCGGCCTTCACAATAGGTTCAGGAGGGAGTGCGGGTAGGGAAGGTCCCACTGCACAACTGTCTGCAGGTATAGGGTCTATGATAGCGGATCTCATGGGTCTCACCCCTGAAGATCGGCGAAGAGCAGTAGCCGTTGGAATAGGTGCCGGTATAGGAACTATATTTAAGACTCCCATAGGAGGTGCAATACTTGCAGCGGAGATCTTGTACAAGAGGGACCTAGAACCTGACGTCATATTCCCTGCACTTGTGGCGTCCGCTGTGGGTTACTCGATATTCGGCTCAATAGAAGGTTTCACCCCAATTTTTGGGAACTACACGGGGTCCTTCGATCCCATCAGGCTCCCGTTATATGCCATCCTCGGATTGATAGCAGGCCTGATGGGACTGTTCTATATCAAGACATTCTACGGGGTTCATGACACCTTCAAAAGGGTCAGACTATCGCCCTACCTCAAACCTGTGATTGGGGGATTACTCACAGGGACGATAGCTCTCCTCGCCCCAGAGGTTATGGCTACAGGTTATGGGTGGATAAACCTCCTTGAGTACGAGAAGTTCACCGAATTTTACTCACTTTTACCCGTGCTTTACTTACTCGTCCTCCTCCCGTTCATAAAGGTTCTGGCTACGAGTCTAACTATAGGTTCAGGAGGGAGTGGAGGAGTTTTCGCCCCCGGGATGTTCATAGGAGCCTTCGTGGGAGGTGATGTCGGTCTACTTTTCCACTTCCTATTTCCTCAGCTCGTCCCCTCGATAGCTCCCTTCGTGATAATAGGAATGGTATCTATGTTCGGTGGAGCTGCCAAGGCTCCCCTATCTGTACTGATAATGGTCACAGAAATGACCGGTAGCCTTCAGTTACTCCCGGGGGCCATGATCGCTGTGGCCATATCGTACCTGGTCACCGGGAATCAATCTATCTACCGTTCTCAGGTTCCCACCAGGAGGGAATCTCCAGCTCACGCTAGCGAGTACGAACAGGCACTGTTGGCAAAAATTAAGGTAGCTCAATGCAAACTCAGGGACATCAAGGTCTCTGCGATATCCTCTGTGGAGGAGACTATTTCAATCATGATGAGGAACAATTTCTTCTCAATTCCAGTGGTAGACAATGACGATAACTTCCTCGGGGTAGCTTACATGCGAGACATTTTAGGCAAGAGTGGAGATGTACGCAAGTTCGTAGTTCGCGGAGTCCAGACTGTTATGAGGCAGAGCAGTCTAGAAGAGGCCTTGGAAACCATGTCCAGAACCAAGGCTAGATGGGCACCAGTGGTAGAGAAAGGAAAGTTGTTGGGAGTTCTAGTTATGGAAGACGCGATGGAGGTTTACAGGGAAGAATTAGTGAAGCTGAAGGTCGGCGAGAGGATGAGCGAGGGATAATTAGCGTGGTGAAGGGAAATCTCAACTTGAGGAAAAAGTGAATATGAAGATATGACAGCTTCACTGATCACCCTATGGGCAACGAGGCTAGATATCTATAGTCCTCGTCTGTTAGATCCCAATCCAAGGTTCCTGCGATGTCGTCCACGTGAGGCTTGGTGGACGCTTTAGGAATCGGAATGGCCTTCCTGGCGACGTAATTGAGGGCTACCTGGACTGGTGTCCTCCCGTACTTCTTGGCTACCTCCGTGAGGATGGGTAGGCTACTGACTTCTCCTCTTCCCAGGGGAGAGTAGGCCACTATCTTCACACCGTTCCGCTGAGCCAATGTGATGAGATCCTTCTCTATTTTCCTGTTTAATATGCTGTACTCCATCTCGTTGACTTCTATCTTGTACCTGTTAACCGCCGACAATACCTCTTCCAACAGGTTAGTATCGAAGTTACTCACACCTATACACCTGACAACACCATCATCTACCAACTTTTCCATTGCCCTCATGGTCTCCCTCAAGGGGACTGAAGGAGAAGGCCAGTGTATGAGGTAGATGTCGATGTACTTCAATCCCAATCTCCTCAAACTCGCCCTAGCGGCCTTTATGACATCGTCGTACTTCAGGTGATTGTTCCACACTTTGGTAATGACGGTGAACTCGTCTTGGTCCTCTCCCTTGAGGGCCTGTCCCAGCAGTTCCTCTGCGTGTCCGTCTCCGTACATTTCCGCCGTATCGAAGAGGTTAATTCCCTTCTCCACAACATACTTCAAGAGGTCTAACCAATGGGAGTCCCTTGTTCTGTCGGCAGACCAATAGCCTCCTCCTATTTTCCAGGTACCGAAACCGACCTTTGATACCTTCTTCTCGCAAAGCTCCATAAGAGATTATAGTCAAACGAAAATAAACTGTTGCTGTTCAGAGGAGAGGCCTCCTGGGTAGATGTTTTCCTCCCTGTCCCTTGAATCTCTCCTCCTCCCACACGTTACCTCTCTCGTGATAACCTCTCTCCTCCCAGTAGCCGTCAACGTAATCCGGAAGTAGTTCCACGGAGGCGAGCCATTTGGCACTCTTCCATGCGTATAGGTGGGGTATAAAGGGTCTAGCTGGAAAGCCCTGCTCCCTCGTTAAGGGCTTACCGTTCATTTTCAGGACCACAACGGCGTCCTCCGACATGGCGTCCTCTAACGGGACTGCAGTTGTGTAGCCATCAAGGGAGTAAAACATCACCCACTTGGCCTCCTTTTTAGGCACACTTCTCTGTAATAAGTTCCTGAGCGACACTCCCTCCCAGCTAACTCCCAACACACTCCACCCAGTAACGCAGTGGAAATCTCTCACATAGTTTACGTCGATCATCCTCATCAACTCCTGGTAGGAATATTCTTGTGGTTTCTCCACAAGTCCTGAGACGGTCAACCTGTACCTTTCCTCATCGACCTCTGGCACGCCCAACGCGGCGTAGTAAATGAACCTCTTAACTACCTTTTGGCCCCTTGGTAAACTCTTTCCTGTTTCCATATCTTTAACAAAGTTATGCGAATGATATAAACATGTATTTCAGGTTCTCTAACAATGTTTTGTTCATGATGAACAGAGTGCCCAACCCACAGACAACTGAACGCGTCCCTCAACATCTTCCTCAAGATGTGCGGGTTCCCCCACCTCTTTCACTCCCACTGGGAGTAGGCGGGTTGGGTCTACCGAGGGGGCGGAGGGGTAACGGGTTTCCCCGTGACCCCGGTGAAGCGCAAGGGCTGAGGATTGGATACAAATTCATGAAAATTTAATGAAGCCCAAACCCTGGAACTGAACCCTAAATACCGGGAGTACTGAGGGACGAATTCGGTGAGCTCGTTCAGGGAACCCAAATTAGCTTCAAACCTTTAGTTCCTCCTTAGTCTCGACCACAGGAATTAAGGTGGCTGGCTCAAATTTCCTTATTTTCACAGTTTTGAACGCTCCGTCCCTGTAAAATATGGCCTCTCCGGTCCTCAGGGTCTTCACAGTGGCCTCAACCTCTCTACTCTTGATGGGTAAGATCTCCTTGTAGACCTTGATATCGATGGGATGGACCACTTTGTGGAGGAAGTAGATTTCACTCTGAGTCAGGACGTCCTTATTTACCTTCGCAGACCTCTGACTGACAAGTATCATTCCCAAACCCCTCTTTCTTCCCCTCAGTGCGATCCTGGTCAACGCGTCGCTGAGTTCAGTCCTCTCTCCCTGCGGGATGAACTCGTGAGCCTCCTCCAAGAGGATGAAGACGTCCCTGGAGTACACCTTGGATAGCTCCCAAAGGGAGGTCATGAAGTCCAAGAGAAACTTAAAGGCCTCCTGGTTCCACTCGTTCATGTCCAGGACAACGCTCTCTCCCTCACCTAACACTGATGACGCCAAGGAGAGGGGACTCACGGAGAAGTTATTCCGAACCTTTGCCTGAAGGTTAGTGTACTCCCCGTCAGGGTCGACTACGACTACTGGGACTCCCTCCCTAATGAGTTCTTGTGCCGTCACTTTTGCAGTGTTGGACTTACCCGATCCCCTTATCCCCAATATAGCTATGCACTTCCTTGTTACGTCCCTCAACTCCAGTTGCACCGAACCTAAATCCATGTCTTCAAGGTTTAATGAAAATCCCTTTTAAGGGCTGAGTCGTTTCTCTACTTTTTTTAGAAAAAATGAAATCATCCATAGTAAACACTTTTAAATAAAAGTTTATAAGTCACTTGGAGATGTTTATAATGATAAAAATGTCCCTAAAGATATATAAAAAGCTAGATCTTACAGGCCAATCTTGTGCAGGACCCTTGGGAGAACTCTCAGGGGTATTGGAAGAGATAAGTCCAGGAGAGGCAGTTGAGGCTGTCCTTGGAGACGAAGCGACCAAGAAAGACGTTGTGGCTTGGGCAACTAAGAAGGGTTACAAAGTAGTCCAAGAAAGGAGAGATGGTAACAATTACGTGGTGGTGCTCACGAAATGAAGAGGGTTATAGTTGTAGGAGGAGGGATTGCAGGAACCATAGTGGCAAACAGGATAGCGAGGACTATACCAGAGGAGTTGGAGAAGGGAGAGGCGGAAGTAGTAGTTTTAGATAAGAGTGACAAGCACGTCTATCAGCCGGGCCAACTACTAGTTCCGTTTAACGTTCACGACCCAGTGGAGTTAGTGAGGAACGAAAGGGATATCCTGGATCATAGGGTCAGGTTTCTACACGGCCAGAAGGGAGAGGTAACCAAGATCGACCCTGCAAATCATACCGTTGTCACTGCAGACGGTGTGTCCCACACTTACGACTACCTGATCATAGCCACAGGATCCCATCTGAGATGGGAAGAAGTACCAGGTTATAAGGACGCTGTTTACTCCCCTTGGGACTTCGATAGTGCCCTGAAGCTTAGAGAGGCCTTAGATCAATTCTCAGGAGGTACAGTAGTAATAAACGTGGCTAAATTACCTCACAAGTGCCCCGTTGCGCCAATGGAAGCCACATTGATGCTTGACGACACGTTAAGGAAGAAGGGTCTCAGGGATAAGACGGAGATAGTCTACACGTATCCTATCAACGGAATATTTGGAATAAAGACCACGAACGACGTAATGATAAAGATCTTCCAAGAGAGGGGAATAAAGGTCATTTCTCCCTTCAACGTAACTAACGTCGATCCGAAGAACAAGGTCATGGAATCCCAGGAAGGAGAGAAGGTCAAGTTCGATCTGGCCATAGGGGTTCCTCCTCATGCAGGTGCAAAAGTGATAGGGGACTCAGGCATAGGCGATAAGAGGAATTGGGTCCCGACAGATAAGTTCACCCTGAGGATGAAGGATCACTCCAACGTCTTCGTAATAGGAGACACCACAGATATCCCAATCTCTAAGGCAGGTTCGACTGCGGACTTCGAGTCCTACATCATTGCTAACAACGTGGCCAATGAGATAAGGGGCACAGGCTTGAAGAAGACCTACGACGGTTCAGTCTTCTGTTACATAGCTACTGGCGTAGACTCTGCAACCTACATTAGGTTCAACTACGCTAACCCGCCTGTTCCACCACCCCCGTCCTACGTCCACTGGTGGGGCAAACTAATGTATAACAAGTTGTACTGGACAGTGACAGCTAAGGCTATAGTTTAAAGGGATTTAAATGAAGGTTGGTATAATCCTAGGTTCCAACGAGTTGAGCAGGGTAGCTTATGCTGCCATGCATTCAGCCATAGCTGTCTCCCTAGACAACGAAGTGGTGTTGTTTGCGACCATGGACGGCGTCAAGGCGTTCCTCAAGACTCCGGACCTGAGGGTGACAGACGACACTTCAAAGGTAATTAAGGAGAGCAGGGAGGACGTGTTTCAGCACTTCAGGAGGGCTAAGAAATCTGGAAAACTGAAGATCCTGGCCTGCTCCTATGCCAGCAAAGTACATAAACTGGATAAGGAAAGCTACGGCGAACTGGTAGACGACATTGTGGGGATAACCTCCTTCTCCATGGAGGTCGAAGGGGGTCAACTAGTGTCAGTATGGTGATACTATGGCTACCGAGGTCAACTTGGAGAAGGTCATGGCTAAGCTAGACGAGAGGAAGATGGAGGAATTAGCAAACTTTTTGGATCACGTCTCTACCCTCAACGAAGTGCTAGGCAAGGTAGCACAACTCAAGGATTCTGGTGCACTCGATGTACTCATAAACTTCAGCTATGGAGCAAAGTCCCTGAGGGATGCCCTCAACGACGACGCCATACAGAGCATTGCGGATATGTTATCCAACATGATGGTGATAGCAGGTTCCATGAAGACGAGACAAAAGGAAATTGAGGACATTCTGGCCAACGCTGACGCGTTAAAGGATGCGGTGATGAGGCTAAAGGCCCTCAAGGACAGCGGTACCTTAGATGTCCTAGTGAACATGTCTTACGCACTCAAGTCCCTGAGGGATGCCCTCAACGACGACGCCATAACCAACCTGGGGAACACCATAGGACAATTGATGGATGTCCTGAGCGGGATAAATCCGAGATCAGCAGAGGGTCTAAAGGCGATATTAGCTAAAGCTCCAGAACTTAACGAGGTCATCAAGAGGGTATTGGAGCTCAAGGACAGCGGTACCTTAGATGTCCTAGTGAACATGTCTTACGCACTCAAGTCCCTGAGGGATGCCCTCAACGACGACGCCATAACCAACCTAGGAACTACCCTGTCCCTCATATTCGACTTTCTGCCCAAGGGTTTAGAATTCCTGAACTCCGTCATGAGACCCCCCTTAAGTGAACTGGTAGAGGTCCTGAGCGGGGAGGAGGCCTTGAAGGTCCTATCAAAACCCGAGAATGTAACTCTGGGGAAGTTAATAACCCTAATGAAGGATCCAGACATACAGAGGGGACTAGGCGTGATGATGGGAATGCTCAAGGTAATAGGGAAGAACTTTAGACCCTAATTCTTTGGAAGCGCCTTTTTGTAAACATTTTCCTAGTCCCCGTTTATCCCTCCACTTTCATTATAATCATTTTATCTTTATTCATGATCGAGTGTAGGTAACTAGCCCTCAATTACACGCTCGTTCTAGTTACACGTGGGTCATGAAACTCCTTCGAGCCCGACGGCACGGGGCTCACATCCTAGATCACACCCCTTTGGACTTAGCCCGCATCGGCGTGAGAGGTCATCCTTTATCAATAAAAATTTATTATAAACAAATATAAAAAGACTTCTGTTAATGTGAAAAAGGATTCAGCCCTTAGATCCTATTAGGTTTTTGTAGTGATTTATCGGAATGGAAGAATTACGATCAGCGAATATAACCTGCTATCCTTTTTCATTATTACCTTTAGGAAACTTCGTTAAATAAAGAAAACTCCTTATCATTCATATGAAAGTTTAAATAGGAAAAGATGGGAAGGTTATTGATGAAGGTATACTTCACCATTAAGCAAACTTCAACGTGTCCTACAAATTATGGACTCTACGAATGCAAATTAACTGAGGAGGGTGAGAACTGCAGATTACTGGCATGCGTCGTTAACAGGTTATCAACAAATTTTGAACCTGAACCCTCCTTTGACCTACTACCTGGGCTTTAAGGGAAAAGTTTTTGTCCCTTGGGGCTCTCTTCTCTTCACTCTTCTCTCCACTTGGATATCTTGAGCGAAATTGTAAAGAAGATCAGACACTCTACGATCAATGCTAGGAGCGACAGTGGATCGAATTGGTAAAGTCCTGTGACCCATTGACTCAGGGCCGACGCCGAGGCTGATGGTAATATCAGGACGATCTCCCTCAACTCAGGGCTCAGCACGGCGAAGGGATAATAGACAGGTGGGAATACGGTGAGGACAGTGCTGAGCACCCCAGATACCGCCCAAGAATGCCTAGTGTAAGGCACTAGAGTGCCTATGAAGAAAGCTAGTCCCGATATTACGTAGTTTAAGAAAGTTGAAACTAGGACGATCTCAACGGAGGACGCCGGGGTAAGAACCCTCAGGAGCAAACCCATGATCACGTAAGCTATAACCCCAGGTACAGAGAAGACGTAGTTCGCCGTAGCGAGGCCCAGTATGTAGTCCAGCGGAGTAACTTCAGTAGCGACTAGCATGTCCTGAATTTTCATCTCTTTCCTGAGCATGACTACGTCAGATAAGCTCACCACGGCGTTTGTCGCCACAACGGAGATCATCCCCCCCACTACAGCATAGCTCAATAGTTCACCTCTCGACAAGACGTACACTAGGAAGAGGATTGCCAGGGGGTTGATGAGGTAAGTGAAGACGTAGGTGTAACCTCTCCTGAGGAACGAGTAACCGTAAAACCACGCGAAGATTAAAATGAACCTATAGTTCAATTTCCCTCACCATTAAGTATGAATAAATCCTCTAGGCTCACGGGTTTTATTACCGCCTTCCCCACTAGGGATTTAGCCTTCTCGTCTTCTAGATACGAGATGGGAGTCTTCCCAACCACTAACTCTCCCACCCCCTCTACTCTCACTTTCCCTTTGAGAGGAGATAGTAACTCCTCCTTACTACCCTTAGCTATAACCCTTCCCCTCCCCAGCATGAGGATTTCGTGGGAGAGTTCCTCAGCCTCCTCCATGTAGTGGGTAGTTAAGACTATTCTGGAACGTAGGGCCCGGATAATTGACCACACCTCCAGTCTAGATATGGGATCGAGACCCGTGGTAGGTTCATCCAGGAATATGACCTCTGCGTTGGAGCTCATGGCCATGGCTACGAACACTTTCCTCTTCATTCCCCCAGACAAATCGTCACATGGTTTGTCCTTAACCTCCCAAAGACCAATCTCTTTAAGGGCTTTCCTCGCCTCCTCGCGTGCCGAGCTTAAGGAGTGACCTCGTGAGGTGAGGAACATGATCACGTGTTCGAACGGGCTAGCGAATCCTACCGGCTTAGCCTCCTGAGGAATGGAGACCATCAACTTCCTCACTATTTTAGCGTCTTTGATGATATCATAGCCCATTATCCTTGCTATCCCGCCACTGGGCAATAGTTGGGTGGAAAGTATTCTGAGCAAGGTGGTCTTACCTGCCCCGTTCCTTCCAAGGACAGTCAAAATCTTGGCAGAGGACATAAAAGTAACGTCGGACAGGGCCCTTGTCCCATCCTTATAAACCTTGGAGAGTGCGACGGCCTCTATCATAATATAACGAGTAGAGCCCTCTAAGTTAAATTAATTGGCTTCATACAATTTAAGTGTTTACCCGTGGCGTAACTTACCTTCTTTAATTACTTCTAATTCCACCACGGGCACCCCTCTTAAGGGATCATACAGGGTCACCCTTAACTCATTGGGGGCTAGTCGAGGGAAACTTCAATACCCTCCCATCCACACCTTTATCACTCCCCAAACCTCGTGAGCAGTGCCCGTCATCAGTTAGGGGGATCATCAATAAAAACTACTTCGGTGATACCACATAAACACAACTTGTCAAAACGATATTTAGATGATTAAAAATAATCAGTAGTTACGTAGAAGCGTTACAGTCTGGACAAGATGTTTCTCAAGATGAAGGTCAAGCTCGCCGAGGCTTAAGGACGCTCGAAGGAGCTGAGGGACGTGAGGTTGGGCGAACACTTCCCCGAGAAGTACGACGTGGTCGTCATGGGGGACGTTCAAGTTAAGGAACTGGTGGGTAGGTCCTCAAGGAGGATGAGGCTCCGCGACGTCGCGTTCCACGAGCTCGAGACCGTCCTGAAGTACCGGGTGGAGAAGTACGGCAAGGAACTGGTCCTCGTCGAACCATCATGTAACTCCAAGGCCTGTGCCAGGTGCGGATACGTGAAGGACTCGACCTCAGCAGATCGCGTGTTCTCTGCAGTTGGGTAACAGACCGTGACTACAACGCTTCCCTGAACGTGCTCAAGAGATCAGGACTGGTGGCCTGTAGTGCCTGTGGTCCTCCGCCCTCCACCCGTGGCCAAACACTACGGGCAAGGTGGGGGAAGGGAGCAGGAAGCCCT
>Ga0208314_100583_pt1 | contig 13184 bp, 18 predicted proteins | sample OSPB_Mat_host_9__FD_187144 | JGI IMG/M metagenome (GOLD analysis project Ga0208314, IMG submission 187144) | Extremophilic microbial mat communities from Yellowstone National Park, USA - OSPB_Mat_host_9_15 (SPAdes) (version 3) | ecosystem: Environmental > Aquatic > Thermal springs > Hot (42-90C)...
TAGCACAATTCATAGCACAGAATGCCGACATATTCGTAGCATTAGCTGTCGCAGGTATAATAGTAGGAGTTATAACCAAGTTCGCGTCAAGCCTGCCGTTCGTAGGGTCTTTCTTAGGCTATTTAGGTCTCTAAAAAAATCCGTATCTAGATATTTAGGAAAGTTAAAAACCTTTTTTTCATAACCCTTCTTGACATAATTTCGATTTCTTTAACTCTGACACATGTGTACAAAGAGCTAATACAATCAAGTTAAGCTTCTTATTCACATCACTCTCATTTATCGCTTCGACAAGTAAGTTCTTAAATTCTTCCGAATGTACATACTTGTCGAACTGTTTCCTAATATCATTTTCACGTTGCGTATCAACCACCTTTTTTAATCTGTATAGAGTGTAAATAACACTAACAACATCAAAGGAACTTGAAATTATATAAAAAATTTCGCTAACCATGGCAAATCACAAAATCAACTTTTCCCATTGCTTTGCAATTTCCAGATAGTTATACCTTTCCCTATAAAGTATTGCACGGTTCTCCAAGTTTTCCTTTTTCTTGTCAAGAGACCAATTAGCTAATGCCATTACTAATTGTTGATAAGCGTCTTCAGGGTCTGGGTCAAGGAAGTAGCCAACGTGATAGAGGTTGGTGTACCATAACTTGACCTTTTTAGCGACCTTAATCCAATAAACATCATTTGTATCCAATACCCACTCACTCCACGCACCTTTTTCTGTTACAACTACGTCGAGACCTAATGCAAGTGCTTCTATAACGGGTATTTCAAAAGCACCACCGCGTACGGGGTAAAATAGGATATCGCATCCGGAAAAAATACTATAATACTCAGGGTCTAAGAGAGGGACTTTTATCGCATTTAACCCCTTTATTCTGGGTTCATTCAAATTGGAGATTAGGATTAATGGATAAAACTGATAACCTGAGTCCTTTAAATCCCGGAAAACCTTCACTACTATGTCCCCACCTTTCCTTTCCCAAGAATGGGGAAGGAGTGCGAGTACGCAGGGATGGGGCATTATTTTGGGAGGGTAATGAAACATTTCAGGGTTTAACGCGTGAGGTATAACATAGATGGGTTGAGGAATTGGTGACTTAGACGCATAAAACCCCTGTTTAGCCCAGTTTGACGGGACAACTATCTTATCAATAGGTTGGTGTCTGAAGAAATATAAAGCTAATGGAGACAAAGTATCAGTATCTGAGACTTCGAAAACGATATTCTTACCGTAACGGGGTATCCCTCTCCAAAATAATTCTGTGTTAAATATTGTGTAGTAAATGTAGTCATCAAACCCCGGCGGTAGGCTTGATTTTGAGGTCTTGTTCTTATCGAAAGAAGTAACCTCATGTCCTAGTTCTTTCAGACCTCGTTCCAACAAAACAGCTTGTCTCTTAAAACTATTGTCATTAAAATCACGGACTAATGCAATTCTCATACATTAAACAGATAAAAATGAAAATATAAATAAGTTATGGGTTAGAGATTAAGGATTAGGTTAATCGCAAGCGAAGTTAAGATTGTGAATATAATTAATAAGTACTTCATTTGAGTAATATTGTACACATATTCAGCATCATAATAGAAACCTCCTTCGTATTTTATTTTATTAAACTCTCTGACTCTAAATTTCTCCCAACAATTTGACCAATAATCATAACACTCAATTACGTCAAACTTCTTACATTCTTGAAAGAGAAAACCGGTGCATATCTCCCCTTGTCCTTCTTTCTCAAGACCTTCCATAGTTACAAATAGTAATTTTTTAATGACTTTCCAACTCATACCGTTACCACCTCGCGAGGGTAACGCCTTTTTGTCCTTGGTATTTACTCTTATACTCCTCAGCGGTTAGTAGGACGTGTTCATAGGGATTTATAATAAACTCATCTCCTTTTTCTATTCTAAAGAAAGAGTAATCCGGATTATCCAGGTCAAAGTGTAAATAATATTTTAAATCACGGTCTCCGAGAACCATTTTTCAACAACAATAATTTGTTATATCACATTTCATATATAAACATTTGTATCCAAAAAGGTCTTAAAAATATAAAGCCTTAAATATAAAATTTTAATGAAATGGTACGGGTTGTGACGTTTCTAGGAAAAGCCCAATACCTGAAAGAGGCGATAGAGAAAAATAAATTAACGGACGTATTCATAGATAGGTCGTACACTATAGGGGAAGTATATTATACTAAAGGAGTTAATTTCCATTACATGGACACGGGGATAAAACCCAGTGAAAACTATGAAATTGAGACTATCAATCGAAGGATAAGGATAGCGAAAATGTTAAGAGAAATAATTTCAAAAATAGATGAAAACATCCTATTCCTGGACAGTGACGTAATAATAGATGATATAGAAAACTTACTTAAAATATTTAAAAATGTAGATGTACCTATTGTTGTCGCTATCCCGGCAAAGGCAAAACCGATTAGTTTTATAATAACCTTTTTCCTATCAACTAACTTCTATTTACCTCTGTCATGGAAACCTAGACTAAGAGAGGTATTGGAAAACTACCTTAACAATTCTCTCTACATTATTTATCCGGTAGATATATACATACACACTCAATTGCAAAGTAAAACGTTATATGTAAAAGGGGTATGCCATTATATTGATGAATTGAGATATTGTATATGAGCGTGGTTAAGGTGATAATTTCTAAGCAATGTATTAATTGTAGTTTTGATATTGTTGCAACTCAGTTTTATAATTGGATAAAAACTAGGAATAAGGGAATCGTTTTACAAAAGTTGGGATGTAATGGTGATATAGAATTTATTGATATTAATTTATGGTGGACACAGTGTAGGTTTATCGATGATACAGATTTACCTAAGAGTATAATTAGGGGAGATTCGCCATATCAACACGTTAAAGATTCAGAAGAGAAATCAAGTCACTTATTAATTACAACATCAAATTATAACGCTAAATTATTCTCAAAACTATTTAAACATATTGAAGTAGTACCACACCCTTATGACCCGCAGGAAATAAATGTAGTTGAAAATGTAAAAGAAAAGAAGTATGATGTCATCACTATCGGATATAATACTGCAGATGACCACAAAGGGTTAAGGATAGCAAGAAAGGTAGTTAAAGATTTAGGTTTAAAATATATTGAGATAAGTAATGAATGTAATGGAGAAGAATGGTGTTATAAATTTATGTCGTTTTCAAGAACTGAATTATATAAGTTAATAGCACAGTCACGTTTCTATTTAGCTTTATCCCATACCGAAGGTTTCGGGTTACCGTTGCTAGAATCAATGATAGCAGGAACGGTACCCATCTTTGTAAAAGGTCATGCATTTGCCGAATACGCAGAAGGTATACCGATACCTGCGTATAAGACAAGAGAAGATTGGTTTGAATATGAGTATGAGGATGTTATTAAAGCAGTAAAATATGCATTATCATTATCAAAGAAAGAGTATAATGAAATGTCATTAGAAATCAAAAATAAGGCTAGAGAAAGGTTTGAACCGGAAAAAATATTTAGACTTATTTCTTCTTATTTTCGTTCTTCTTGATTATGAATATCCTAACTTCATCCTTAACTCGAATTTTTCCCATATCTTTTTATTTCGTTTCGGAGTATATAAAATTATGAGTTTTATTAGCGGGATAGAGCAGGACATTACCAATTTCTTCAGTGGAGCTAGTGATACTTTTTCAGGCGTAGTAAACTTCGGCTCAAATATTGTAAATGGTGTACAAAACGCTATACAAGGAGTAGTTAAATCAATAGCGAATATTGCCCAGGGGATATACAACGGAATTTTATCGATAGGAAATGATATAGCAAACGTTTTCGGACAATTAGGAGGAGCGATATGGCATGGACTAGTGTCATTTGCTACCTCATTTGGTACGTTCTTTTACGAAGCTTTTCATATTATTGCAAGTGCAGTTTACGGTGCATTTCAAAGGGTTGCAAATGGGTTTGAATATATCGGGAAATGGTTGTGGAGCGGGATAACACATATAGGAGATGCTTTATACGGAGTAGGAGAATGGTTATATCACGGGTTTAGGGAAATAGGGTACTCATTAATGCAATTACCCGTGATATTCGGTAATATTTATGCTGACATTAAAGCGTTTTTTGCAACAATATGGAATGGGTTAGTAACAGTGGGAGGTGATATACTTAATGCATTAATATCTTTCACGTCAAGTGTTGAGAACCTATTCAATGGAGCAATAGACTATATAAGCAATTTATTTAACGATTTAATGTACGTACCCGAAGATGCGTCGAAATATATAACGTCTAAGATAGCATCAACGTTACCGAGAGTTGTAGCATATAACCTATTCTTTGAAGAGATGAAATCGTTAGACAGGTTAGCAGAAAATATGGCTAAAAAGAATACGTTTTCCCCAATATTAATAAAGACGTTTTCACCGTTCATTGCAGGGTTTACTTCATTAATCGCAGAATCAGCAATAAAGTCATTCTTCCCTGAAATCACTGGCGTGAGTGCATTACAGAGAAAACAGGTGACCACACCACCTAAGTCCAGTGTTACTAGCCAGATAAACATACCGAACCCATTCCAGTCCGTATCACCGAGTTACACACCACCTACAGTGACTCAATCACCTAGTGTAAACGTGAAATTAAGTTCACCAAAGACATTTGAGAAGTATGTAGTAGGTGTAAGGGAGAATGATGAAGAACTATTGACAACATTACCAGTAGTCAGTAATAAATTATTATCACCATATCCTAACAGTGTAACCACAGTTGACCAATTAAATATCTACGGATATATTGTACAAACAACTAGGGAATTCATATCATATAGCGAAACAGACAATGTGTATGTATTACCATATGCACAATTGAGGTTAGCGAAAGTAAGTGAGAGTGACACCGTAAATATACAGTTCCAAGGAGGGGTAAATATAAAAACATATTTATTCGGGATACCACTATGTCAACCACCATCGAATAACGCACCTGTCAGTAATATCAGTGGTGCAATAAATGAGGGTATAGATAGTAGTGTATCAGTTTGTTTAGAACCTGATAACGTTGCATCTGATTCGATATCTGCATCAATATCAACATCATTAACTAATTTAGAATTGGCAGAAGGTACTCAACAAGATAATATAAATGCGACAGCATCATTATCCTTAAGTAGTTTACAAGTAGCTCAAGGAACACAACAGGATAGTGTAAGTGCTACAGTGTCATTATATGCAAGTTCGACGAAACCGTAACATAACCTTAATAAACTCATTACCAAAAATGATAATATGGAGTGTAGTAAATTAAATGCAAAACTTATCAAGATAAAAGCTAAAGTTAAGGGGTTCCTAATTATTAAAAAAGAGAAGCGTAATAAACCGGAACAAGTCATAGTTATAAAAAAAAGGAATAGTATATTATCAACAGGGTTTCAAAACTTACTTAATGCGTTCCAAGTCTATATGTCAGGTGCCACATATAAAGGAAAAAACGCAAATCAGGCAGGTATTATCCTTACCATATCACCAGTACAACAAATAACATTACCATTTGCAAGTACCCCAACTATTTCTGCAACAGAAAATTCTGCAATAATAACATTCTCAGCTCTTGATACTTCCGAAGACTCGTATACTGCAACCAGCGAACAATTGGTAACAACAAGTGCAGGGTATAACATTCCTATAGCCACCGCAAATATAACAGTAACTAAAAATTCAGATGAAATATTATCATTTACATGGATAATAACGATATCGTTATCAATACCACCATGTATTAAATATATCCCGACAACATCACCTCAAAGCGGAGGTACAAATTGTAATGCTTTTTATGGTTCAAACCCGTGTTATTCATGTAAAATAAGTAGTGCAAATTCGTTATATCAAGGCTATTCTTCCTCATGCACTCTTGTCGGGTTATCAAGTCAATATCCACAAACAAATTTTATAACAACACAATTATTTACAGATATATTTTATAATAATTATACGAAACCATCACTAAACATGTTTACGCAAGTGAACGGAACAACTATAGTAATTTATACTATGTACTGTATGCCATATTTCTTTGTAGGAATAGAAAATAATAGTGGAGTTTTTGCTTCTTTTTCTAATAATAATGAAATCACTTGTTTTTCATATTCCGGTTCCATGAGTCCTGAAGTTGAACCTATATATTTTCAAGTATACTTCCAAAACGAAACACAGCAATATATAGGTGTACAAATTGAGTTTACCATATAAAATACGTGGAGAAGTGACATTATATACAATATCGGGTAAAATTATAAAACGTAATACTATAACAAACCTTTCAGTATTATTGAATTTAATAGCATATACGAAATCAACACCATCAAGTATAGCAACACCTATAATACAAACAAATCAGGGGTCTTCAGAAGCTACATATTCTATAAATCAATACGAAAACGGGTACGTTTTTATTTTCACAGCTACTTTTCAGCAACCTATAAACATCACAAGTGCATTCCTATATCCATATTCAATATCATTATTACAAAAACCATTAGCATCAATAGTATATACAAAAGAAATTACAGGAGTGACAAAAATAGAGTGGGCAATATATGTGCAAGATGGAACAGGAATACTTCTAAACCTAATACCACCTCAAATAATCCCATCAGTAAATTTTGCAGAAATGATGTATGTTGAAGACGGTAACGTGAACGCATTATTAAACCTAAATAATTATAACAGATATCTATACGCATATTTTAATGATAATACAAATGGAGAATCAATTAATTACGTTAATACTCATTTCTTCACGTTCTTGAATTACACAACACAACCTTCAGCAATAACGATTAATAAAAACTTTGCTCTAGAATTAGTACCCGCATCATCAACACAATATACCGTCTTCTATTACCTTCAGGACTCCCCGAATTTTTTAATGAAGTTCACTTTTAGTTCCGGCTCATCTCCGCTAGGAGATGGGTTTGCAATATGTTTATATAGTACAACACCTCCAATAGCGTTTAATACTGCATCGATAAATGGAATGACAAACGGTTACTTAGCATATGGGTCTGGAAACCAAATAGTAGTAGAATTTGACCCATATGCTTCACAACCGATTTCAGTGACACGGTGGACATCATCAGGATATAAACAAACAATCTTAGCAAGTAGCGGTGCAGGAAAAGGCACGTCAATGACTGCAGGAGATATATTTGAAATAGTCATCACAGTTTCAGGAACGTCGATGAAAATAACGGTAACAGATTTAACGGCTAACAAAGTAATAGCGTCACATACTGTAACATTACCGTTTACACCACCAAATATGGGCTACGTTATTGTCACTACTAGAAATGTTAAAGGTAATGCAGATTGGTCAATATTAAAGATGATAGACTGGTACCCCTACTCAATATCGATATCAGTTAATTATTCATCACCACAATTATTACCGATAACTGTTACATATAACACAGACTAGGTGAAATAAATGAAAGTAAGGATTACAGGTGAAATAATAATAAGGGATGAAGAAGGAAAAACCTATAGATATAAGAACCAAGTCCAACAACAGTTAATACAAGCGATAATACAATATGCACAAAATGGAGGCACAATCTCGAATTATAGTTATACCGTACAGTTATTATCTAATAGTACAGTAGTAGGATCATATCAAGGTTCATTATCTTACCAACAAGTATCATTAACATTACAACTAATATTCAGATTCATAATACCAAATACACCATCATCAGTAAATGCGTTACAGTTATATCTATCATCATCTATAGGGACTTTTTTGATAGCACAAGTGAATAATATTAATATACCATCCGGAATAATTCAGATAATTTGGACAATATCATTTAATATATCACCACAAGATTATTTTACACCGTACCTGATTTTCGCATTCTTTTCACCACCATCAAATAACACACCATTTAATAACACACCATTACCGAATGTACAATCTGCAATAAACGAAATACAAAAAATCGGATACCTAACATCACCACCAACGTATTATGTAACATATAACGGGCAATATATCCAAATAAATGTATCATTTTCAAATAATTCAATATCATTTTATTATCAATTACCAGTTACAACATCATCAACAACATATAATAACTTAAATGCTGTAGTAACTGCAAGTAATGGGTATGTGAACTTAATAACACCGATACAACAAATTACGGTACAAGTGGGGCAGTTAGCATCAATATCTTATAACACTGTATGGACTACATCATAGTTAAATATTTTTTAGTCAGACCTCTAATTTCTAATTATGGGATTAACAGGATTAGGAAAAATATTCTCACAAGTGATAGCTCAAATAGGAAAAGGGTTACGCTATATTGGAAATAAAATATCACATTACATAAAGCTAGGTATACATTACTTATTCCAATACGTGAAAATGTTCTTGAAATATTTAGGGAGACTGTATGGGACTTTTCAAAAAGACCCAATAACGTTCTTACAATTTGCAGGCTCATTAGCAATTATGACCTATTACGGGGTGCTGTAATGTCTAAAATTGATGCAAACATAGTAAAACAGATATTACTTAACAGTGTGCAAGGCGGTGACATTGATAGAAATGGTAATTTAGTAGCAAAAATATCACTGACTAAACTATTTCAACAATTCTCAACCGACATGAATTTCATAAAAATATCACTTGACAGTGAAAATATATACTTATATATTTCTGCCAAAGTCGGACTTGAACCAATAGAACTTGAAAACGGGTTAAAGATAGATTTGAGTGAATATACAGGAGATTCGATAATAAAAATACCGATAAAGAAAAAATTCATTGATGACCTGACACAAATGGCAAACATGCCAATTATAGGAGTTGAAGAAGTTAAAATAGGTGATACTACTGACGTGATAATTAAAGTTAACACGGGAAGAAAGATGTTACAACAATTTACACAAACAGGAGGTGTAATTGACTTTTGAGTATACTAAACGAGTTATTATGTAGTCAAATACAATTACAATTCTATTACCACAGTGGAGATTATATCGCTATTACAGACCTATATAGATTATTGGCAAAATGTACCGATACACCAGACCTGATGTTAAGAAAATTGATAGAACTAGGTATAATTACGATGACTGATAAACAAAATGTGGTGCAGTTAAAATGACATTATCGCAAGAATATTTATCAGCAGTATCAGCAATGATTATTTTCGGACAAAACCAAAAAGTTACCATGTTTAACTATTATTATTATAGCGGGTCTACATTCACGACTAACCCACCTACAGGTGTAGTGGCAATACTAAAAAGTAATGGTATTGTGGTAGCCCAATTAACAGGGTACCAAATCTCATTAACTACTGACAGTGTACAATTCCTATTTTATGACACTAGTGACAACGTCTATAACTTTAATGAAGTAGATATATATACTGAAAATAACGGAGTATTACAATACCTAGTTTCCAAAAATATAGGGCTTGACTATTCTAAATCAGAAAGTGAAGCAGTAACCATTTATTTTACACTTACACTTAAAAATACACCATCTACATTTATTAATTATTCATTTTTATATCTATTAGTCCCGGGATTAAAATCACAAAACGTGTTTGAAATTAACAACTATACAGGTATAACAGGGTTCGAAGTATCCGGAGTAAATGGGTCAGTAACATTGGCAGGTACAATGTTAACACTAAACGGTTTTGGTTTAATGTTACAACTTACCACAACGGGAAACGGAATACCTACAATAACAGCATTTACAACAGTAGTAGCACCAACATTACCACCAACACCTCAAGTCGCTAATGTATTTACTGCGACATTAAATGTAAAATTACCACAAACTTCAAACCCGGTTACATATCCTATAGTAATAGGACTTACATATGAGGTGGAATCATGATATCTGAAGAAGTATTACTTACAATCTTTAATTATCTAGCTAATGGAGTAATATCAGTAGAATCATCATCTACAAATGCCATAACGACACTTGCACCATATCAAATAATAGCAATAATAAAAAATAATAATGTCGCAGTATCAAGGGCTACAATAACTTCTATTAATGTGAGTGATATAATCGATGCAAGTCAACAGGAAAAGATAACTATAAGGTATAGTGGAACTGATGCGTCACCGTTTACTTATACTGCAGATGAAATAGAAATATGGGCATCAACACAATCAGCATTATTATATAAAATAGCAGATATAGAATTGAACCAACCATTATCAAAAACGGAACATGATTATTTAAATATTGAATATGAGATAACGATAATAGCGGGAGCAAATTATACCACTGTTAGTGCATTGGCACAATACACAAACGTTATTACGTTCAGGAAATTAGTGGCACCTATCCTATATTTCTTCGGGTTATTCTTGGTACCATCATGGACTAATATACTAAAACAAAACCCGACTTTTCCTCAATCACAATTAGTTAAATATATTAACCCATCTACGTTCCAAGGTATAAATGCGATGTATGTTGGGAATGAACAAGTATCAATATTATCGAAACTAGTAGGGTTTGGAAATTCGCAAGTAAATTTTGTAGTAAATGGACAAGTATATAGTTCATATTCAAATTTACCAGTCTATATAGGAATAATGACAAATGATGGACTATTGGTAATAGCGTATAACTATTATAATGGGACAATAAACCAATACGTATCAATAAAGATATCCACCACATACGGTAACGCAACAGTAATTAACCAATTCGAAACAAAGACTACAGGTGGGAGTACATGACAATATCGAAAGAATATAAGTCCTTATTACAAACACTCCTAGTTAACGGATATGAAAATATATATTATTATTATTACGGTTATTCATCAACAGCTCAAAAATACACTTTCGTTTTTAATTTCCCCACAGGAATAGCGATGATATCAAGACAGAATGGAGTACCACAAGCAATGGCACTAGCAAAAATAACATCAATAGTGGAAAACGGAGGTGAATTATCAATAACATTCGAAGCTACCTTTACTACTAACTTTAATGCTGATGAAATTGATATGTATGCAGTAATAGGTAATTCAGTGTTATATAAAATAGCAAGTGTAACAGGAATTTTTCAGTCATCTGTAGATGATAATTTATCAGTGGAGTGGACTATAGAAATTATAGTAAACTCGGTATTTAACGTGGGTCAAAACACTATAACGACATATATCTTACCAATAAACAACTGTAAATCATTAAACGGTCAATTAATAATATACCCGTATTTCGTACACCTAATCATCGCATATACATTAATACCATCAACTGCATTCACGGTACAATCACAATTCCCCAATATACCGCTTGCAACAATGTTAGCTAATGTACCGGCACCATCATCACCTCAACAATTAAAAGGTATAACAGCATTTATCTATACATGTAATGGAGAACCACAACTATGTTATCCCGTATATAATGGTTTAGGTACTGCAATAATAACATCAAACATTGACTGTAACTCACCAACAATGATAGTATTATACCAAATCGGTAGCACTTATTTAGCATATATGCAATTACCAGTATCAATAACGTTTAATATAGGTAATACGTACAATTACGAAATAGGAGTAAGTATATCGTAAATAATAAAGAAAATATATAAACGATGTGAAAAAGATGGAAAATATTCATAAAAAAAAGAAAGTTGAAATATCTTATAAAAGTTTATGAATCCATTTTTTCAAACTCTCTCACAAATAGGAAGACAAAGGGTATGTCAATAAGGAGTCCGAACCCGATACCAATCAGTTGAAAAGTTAAAATGTCTGTCTGACCTTCCGAAACACCCTGTGCCTGTGATATTTGGGCTTCCTGAGAATACACAACATTATGGGTAGCATTATACACAGTATATAGTAGACCTCCATATGCATAGCCCTGGTCTACATCGCTAGCAGACATATGTATGCCGATAAGAGTTCCTAGGAAATAGCCCAGAATTGGCATTACAACCAGTCCCATGATACCCATTATTAGTACAAAAATTCTAACGATTCTTATCGAATACCATGTACTATTCGATGTATTGTTAGGTTGGGACATAGTTACCTATTAAAGAATATGAGTTGTGGCATAAATTTTTTACTCATAGTCTCAAGAGAAAAAATAATTAACGAGGAAACAAAAACATGTAATAAGATGAGCTAATATGGAAAACATTGGAGATTATTTTAGAAAAAAAGATTGTGACTACTGGAGAGAATATCCATATGCATATGGAAAACTGGACATATTTGGAAAGACAGTCCAAATAGTAGGTGCCGATTGTGGAAGTAGTGCCTTATATTTCTTGTGGAGAGGAGCAAAATACGTGATACAATATGAGAAAGAAGAACACTTAAGAAAAAAATGGGAAGAGGTATGTAAGACTTTTAATATTTGCGACAAAGCAATAATGAAAAGTGAATGGAAAGGTGAGTATGATGATACAAATGTGTTTGTAATGGACTGTGAAGGATGTGAAGAAAAACTGAACGTAGATGAACTGAAAAAGTATGAGCAATGGTGTATAGGAGTACATGATTGGACTGAAAATAGAATAGAATTACTTAGGAAACTAGAGGGAACAATATTTGCTTATATAAGTGATGACGGGAGAGAAATAACGCTTTGTAAAACCTAATTAAGATTTATATATCAGGAACTACACGCCTACTATATTCATTACATTTCAAAACCAATTTGTTGTGATAGTTTTCTACATTGAGATAACCTTCAACATATACATTCCCAATGCGACCCCATATTTTATGGTCATTATAACTCTCAGCAAGAGCAAAATCGACATTATAAATACTCAAACTACCATCATTATTTATCTTATATCGTATACCGGCTTTATCAAGACTGAATAAAATAATTACTAAATCAAGACAACCCAGTTTCTTTTTAATAAGAATGTCCTCGGTAAGCATAACACAACCACATTACCTTTTACAAACTTTTTCAATAATAAAGTATTTGGATTTTACTTCCCTAAACCTTAAAACGGAAGGGTCATTAGAATTTAAATCCTTAGCCTTAGAGGACTCTGAACAAGAAATTACTACAGTTAGAATATCAGCATATATGTTACAATCAGATAAAGTAGAAAACTCCCTATGAACTAATAAATTACC
>Ga0208314_100584_pt1 | contig 13183 bp, 17 predicted proteins | sample OSPB_Mat_host_9__FD_187144 | JGI IMG/M metagenome (GOLD analysis project Ga0208314, IMG submission 187144) | Extremophilic microbial mat communities from Yellowstone National Park, USA - OSPB_Mat_host_9_15 (SPAdes) (version 3) | ecosystem: Environmental > Aquatic > Thermal springs > Hot (42-90C)...
CGCGCCGACGCAGGTGGTGGTGGCCTCCGTCGCCGATGAATTCGCGGGCTACGCCGAGGAGGTCGCGGCCAAACTGCGCGAGCTTGGAATCCGCGCCGAGGCGGATGTGAGCGACAACAAAATCGGGTACAAAATCCGCCAGGCGCAGACGCACAAGATCCCGTACACCCTCGTCGTCGGCGCGAGAGAGCGCGAGGAAGGCACCGTCTCCGTCCGCAAGTACCACGCGGGCGATCTCGGCGCGATGCCGCTCGATCAGTTCGTGCGTCAGATCCAGGACGAGATCGAGCGGAAGGCGAAACTCGTGGAGGCGTGAAGAGGAACAGTCCGAACCTGGCATTGGTTGAGGGGCGGGAATTCGCAGAAGCTGCGCGGCGTAGACGGCGCTTGCGGCTGTTGCGATTGAACTCGTTCGTCCATGGTAGTGAAGAGATACGTGTCGCCTTCTTTGTTGGCTAAGCCGCCTTCATGTCGCGGCGTCGCGAGGCTTTACGCCGAGGCGAAGGCGGTAGGAGAACCAGACGGGCTTCTCGCCATCGCCGAAGGCGGCACGCACCTGCGTTTCGAACGCCAAGATCTCCTCTTCGATATCCGGAAGGCGGCGCCGCAGTGCGCTTTGCACCTGGCCCTGGCTGAGCGCGATGCCGATGAACGCGTCGGCCCGAAGGCGCGTTTCTGCGTGGAACACCACTTCTTTGGCGAATGAAAAGAGCCCTGAGGCACGGATTTGGTCGAGGTGTTGCTCCTTCGGCCACTTGCGCGCCTGATCTCGTTCGGGCACGTGTCGGCGGATGGACGCTTCCGCGCACTGCAGGAGCTTCTCATACGCCGCGTCGGTCTCCAGGCAGCAGGAGGGCGGCCAGTCGCAGTCGTACGCGGCGAATACGCCGCCCGGCCGGAGCACCCGTGCGACTTCGCGCAACGTCGGCTGGGGGTCCATCCAGTGAAACGACTGGGAGCAAGTGACGAGATCGGCTGACGCGTCGGAACAGGGGATGGCAGTGGATACGCCCTGGAGGAAGGTGACGTTGTCAGCGCCAAGGTCCATCGCGCGGCGCTCGGCCTGCGCTCGCATGTCGTCGTTCGGCTCGACGCCGATCACGCGCAGGGCTTCGTGCCGCCAAGGGAAGGTCGAAAGACCTGTGCCGCTGCCGAGATCGATCACAGTGTCCGGCTTGTGCCCGAGATAGGCGATGAGCAGCTCGCGAACCGTTTCCGGCGCTTCGGGTCGGTAGGTGTCATAGAGTTTGGCGAAACCCGAAAACCGCTCGATGTTGTTGCGCACCACGTCGTCCACAGGCATCCCCCTCGCAATCGCGTTGCTCTCATTCTACAACAAAGGCGCCCCGTGGACTTCAAGGCCCAGGGGGCGCCGAATTTGCGATGGGCGCGTGTCAACGATTCTGCAGGCGGCACATCGGTCGCAGCCGGACACCAAGGAGGCTGCCGAGGAGGGCGCCGAGGAACCACTCCCAACCGTGCAGGCTGAAGGACGCCACGCCGGAGAAGTAGGCGCCGATGTTGCATCCGAATGCGATGCGCGCGCCGTAGCCCATCAGGATGCCTCCGGTCAGCACGCCGACCATCATCTGCCACGGCATCGGGCGCAGGTATCGTTTGGGCAGCGCGCCCGCGAGGCTTGCGGCGAGGAGTGCGCCGAGCATGATGGCGATGTCATCCGTGGTCTCGAGGTTCTGCAGCACGCTGTGATGGAGCGCGGCAGCGTTCTGCGGCGTCTGCCAGTACGGCAGGGACTGCACAGGGTAACCCACAAGGGCGCTCAACTTCGCGGCCCACAGCGCAAACGCCGAGGTGATGCCCCATGGTTTGCCGGAGAGCGCCAGCACGACGAAGTTGCCCACGGCGAGGACGACGCCGCCTGCCACCCACGACCAAGGTCCCTTGACCACGCGGCTCACATTCCACGGCTGATGGCTGAACAGGGGTTCCACGTCGCCGTTGCGCCGTCTCTCAAGCCAAAGGGCGATGGCAAAAATCACAGCCATGATGGCGAAATTCACCGCGAGACCGCCGACTGGACCGAGGGACTGGATGAGCAAAATTTTCCCGATGCTGGGCGTATTCATCCACCACGCGTAATGAATTGAGCCGACGAACGATCCCGCGATGAACCCGATGAGCGTCAGGATGCCGCGCGCATCGCCGCCGCCGGTGTGGTACAGGGTGCCTGAAGCGCACCCATCGCCAAGCTGCATGCCAATCCCAAAGAGGAACGAGCCTACGAGGACCGACAAGCCCACCGGGTAGACGCTCGCCTTGATGGCGTGATCGAACGCGTGACCTCGGATCAAGAGGGGGAGGAACAGGACGTTTGCGAGCGCAAACATGGTCATCTGCGCGCGCAATCCCACGGTTCTTCCGCTCACGATGAGATGGCGAAACGAGGTCGTGAATCCGAAGTGCGCGTGATAGAGCGCGACGCCGAGCACACCGGTTACGAGAAACAAAATCGCGTGCGTCGGCGAGACGGAATTCCACAGATAAAGGAAGCCGAGAACAAAGACGATGAGTGCGGCTGACGCCCACGCTCTTTGCGCCTGCTCGGGCTGGCGTGCGCGTGTGCGCGCTTCGAGATCGAGAATGCGAACCTCGGAACTGGCCATGGAATCACCTCCGGGGAAAGTCGCGATCGAGAAGTCATTTTAATATAAAGCATATCGGAATACAATGTTTTGATGCAAAGCATTCATCCCTTGACATTTCCCCGTCATGTCGCTACCATGAAAACGTTCCGTAGCACACCAAGCAGAAGCCTGCCGCTTCTCACCTGGTCGGCGCAAGCTGACGGGTCCCGAATCCAGCACGGTTGCCGGACGGTCAGACCAAGGCTGGGAGAAGGCGAATCGAGCGCAGGCGTTGCCTGCGCTTTTTTGCGTATTGGTGTGGTGGGGCAGATCGGTGGAGGTGACACCCCATAAGCAAAGAAGGGTATCAGGTCAACGAGGGCATTCGCGCGAGAGAAGTGCGCGTCGTGGACGCGGACAATCAGCAGCTGGGCATCATGCCCTTGCGCGAAGCGCTGCGATTGGCCGAGGAGCGCAATCTCGATTTGGTCAACGTTGCGCCCAACGCGAAGCCGCCAGTGTGCCGGATCATGGATTACGGCAAGTTCAAGTATGAGCAGAGCAAGCGCGAGCGCGAATCGCGCAAGCACCAGAAGATCGTTCTGCTCAAGGAAGTTCGGATGACGCCCAATATCGATGAGCATGATCTCAACGTCAAACTCAAGAACGTCCTGAAATTCCTGAGCGAAGGTTCGAAGGTGAAGGTCTCCGTGCGCTTCCGCGGGCGGGAGATCACGCACCAGAACATCGGTCAGGAGTTGCTTGAACGGCTGGCGAAGTCTGCGGAGGAGCACGCGATTGTCGAACGGGCGCCGAAGCTCGAAGGTCGTCACATGGTGATGATTTTGGCGCCGAAGCAGCCGAGTGCGTGAACCTCGTGACCTGGTGCGGTTGACCGGTGGTCAACTGCGGGAACGGCGATTTCGGAGACAGGAGGACACTCGAGATGGCCAAGACGAAAATGAAGACGCACAGCGGTCTGAAGAAGCGCGTCAAGCGCACGGGGACTGGGCTTCTGAAGCGCACCAAGGCATTTGCCTACCACAAGGCGGAGCACAAGTCGCCCGCGCGCAAGCGCCGTCTGCGCGGCATGACGCTCGTGTCGGGGAGCGACTTGAAGCGGATCAAGCAACTCGTGGCGTGCAAGTGACGAGATGGGCTTTCGCGTCGCGGTGATGTGCGCCGCGGGGCCATGACCGGAACACCATTTGAGGAGGCTGTTGGAAATGGCTCGCGTCAAAGGTGGCGTGGTGACACGCCGTCGCCATAAAAAGATTTTGAAGCTGGCAAGGGGCTATTTTGGCTCGAAGCACACACTGTACCGCACGGCGAAGCAGCAGGTCATGAAGTCGCTGATGTATGCGTATCGGGATCGCAAGCAGCGCAAGCGCGACTTCCGCCGACTGTGGATTCAGCGCATCAACGCGGCAGTTCGCCCCCATGGTCTGTCGTACAGCCGGTTCATGCACGGCCTGAAGCTGGCGGGTGTCGAGGTGAACCGCAAGATGCTCGCGGATCTTGCCGTGACGGACAAGGAGGCGTTCTCGCAGCTTGTCACCGTCGCTCGCGAACGCCTGAACGCCAACGCGTGACAAACACCCCGGTCGCATGACCGGGCTTTTTTGTCGATCTCGTCCCCGGAGGTTCTTACTCGTGTACATCGAATCTGCGCACAACGACCGTGTCCGGGCATGGGCGCGGCTCAAGACCCGGCGAGGGCGCGAACGGACTGGCTTGTTTCTCGTGGAGGGTGAGCGCCTGGTGGCCGAATTGCTGAACAGCCCGCTTCGCTTGGAGGCGCTCCTGTGGAACGTCGCGTCGGACGAACCTCCCGAGGCCCTGTGGCAGCATCCGAAGGCGGACGGTCGCCGCTATGAGTTGTCGCCCCAGGCCTTTGCGGCCGTGGCCGAAACCGAGACGCCCCAGGGCCTGATGGCTGTGGCGTCCATTCCGCAGACGGAGCCACAGCACGGCGATCGCGTCCTCGTCCTCGATGCCATTCAGGATCCGGGGAACGTGGGTACCCTGGTGCGGAGCGCTGAGGCGTTCGGCTTCGGAGAAATCGTGTTTGGCACGGGAACGTCCGATCCGTATGCGCCGAAGGTGGTTCGGGCGTCCATGGGAGGGCTGTTTCGCGTCAACGCCATCGCGGGCGATGCGGAGGCTTATCTGAGGGCCTGGCGCGATCGCCATCCCGATGGGTTCGTCGTGGCGACGGCAGCGGACGCGAGGGAGCGGTGCGACGAGGCGCCGATGGCCGGCGAAGTCGCGATGGTCATCGGCAACGAGGCCCGCGGCGTGAGCGACGCCGTGCGCAAGCTGGCACAGCGGTGCGTGGCCATCCCCATGGCCGGAAAGGCGGAGAGCTTGAACGCGGCGATGGCCGGAACCATCCTTCTGTACGAAGCCTACCGGCAGGCTTCGAACCGCGCGATCTGAGGAGGGCTGGCGCGTTGCTTGACATATGGTCGAGTTTGTGGGCGGCACCGCTCCTTGCGATGGTCGTCGCCCAAGGGCTGAAGCCGATTTTTGTCATGATCCAGATGAGATCCTGGGACTGGAGCCAGATGAAAAATTCGGGTGGCATGCCGAGTTCGCACACGGCTGCGGTGGTCGCATTGGCCGTGCAGTTGTGGCTGCATCTGGGTGGGTCCGATCCGGTGGTCGCCATTGGCCTCTTCCTCGCCGCCGTCGTGATGTACGACGCCGCAGGCGTTCGCTGGCAGACGGGGCGGCAGGCCGCGGTCCTGAACCGTCTGTTGCACGATCTCCGCGGTCACCATCTCTTGATGGAACCCAGCGAACAGGCCGCATCTTCCGAAAGGACGTCCGAAGGCGCGGCGGAAGAAGCACATCCTTCGCCGCAAGCGGCCTCCCGTTCGGCGATCTCGTCCGAGGGTGGATCGCGATCCGTGGAGCCGCTTCGCGTCGCAAAGGGGCCGTGGTGGCTTGTCGATTGGCCGGTGCTGAACGAGCAGGTGGGCCACAAGCCGAGCGAGATCGCGGGCGGCGCGATCGTCGGCATCCTCGTGGCGCTTGCGCTGAACCACTGAATCCTCCGAAAGCTCCCCGAAATTCCCCATTTGTCCAAACGTCTGAAATGGGTCTGTGCCGCATATAGATGCTCTCGAATCGTGTTGAAGGAGGGATGGAGCGACGGTGGATGGAACTTCGCCCGAGTGGCGCTCGTACGTGAATTATCGCAGCCCGTTTGATCCGTGCTCCGCGCGGGTGAAATGGTACGACGTCCCGCCTGAAGTGATGCATCCCGTGCAGAAGAGCGCGCGGAAGCAGTTCGCGCCACAGGAGGCGCTTCGGAAGGGCACGCTGTGGCCGGAATACGACAGCCCATATCCGCCGACGTGAGGAGGACGAGATCGCGTGAGTGAGACGGCAGAGCCTCTTCCTAAGGCGTACTATCAGTATCTTCAGGAGCTTCAGGCACTTGATTTCGTGCTGGTCGATTTGACGCTGTATCTGGACACGCACCCGGACGACGAGCAGGCGCTCGCTCAATTCAAGCAGTTTCAGAAGCGGAAGCACAACCTCATGACCCAGTTCGAGTCCGCGTTCGGTCCTCTGCATCAGTACGGCTTGAGTCCCGCCACAGGGCCGTCTTGGGCTTGGTCCGAGACGCCATGGCCGTGGCAGGTCTAGCTCGGGGTGGGGGGTAGGCGGTCATCTGGATCTATGAGAAAAAGCTTCAGTATCCTGTGCGAGTGAGCAAATGCGATCCCAGGCTCGCCAAGATGCTCATCGAGCAATATGGAGGAGCCGACGGGGAACTGTCCGCCGCGCTCAGGTACCTGAACCAGCGGTATTCGATTCCAGACAAGGTGATTGGCCTGTTGACCGATATTGGCACCGAGGAATTCGCCCACCTCGAGATGATCGCAACGATGGTCTACAAGTTGACGAAGGATGCGACGCCCGAACAACTCCGCGAAGCCGGTCTGGGCGATCACTACGTCAATCACGGCTACTCACTGTTCTACCATGACGCAGCAGGGAACCCGTGGACAGCGGCCTACATCGCGTCGAAAGGCGATCCAATTGCCGATCTTTACGAGGATATCGCCGCAGAGGAAAAAGCGCGAGCCACCTACCAGTGGATCATCGACAACACGGACGACCCGGACATCAAGGACAGCCTTCGATTCCTGCGCGAGCGGGAGGTGATTCACTCGCTTCGCTTTCGCGAGGCGGTTGAAATTCTCAAGGAGTATCAAGGCAGTAAGAAGGTCTTCTGAAGCGCAGCTTGACCCGATGCCACGACGCTCAGGCGATTGTCCCCTTCTCCTTGGCCCTCGGCCGTTGGCTGAGGGCGATTTGTTGTTTCATTGACGCTTCCCACGGGGATCCGGGATCATAGCTTCGCTGAGATCCGGGAGAGGAGGGTGGCACATGGGTACATCGGAGCACCGGGACGACGCGCGTCTCGGCTATCGGCAGGAATTGAAGCGAACCCTGCGATTGCGGGATCTGATTGTCTACGGCATGATTTTCATGGTCCCCATTGCGCCCATGGCGATCTACGGCTACGTGGCGCAACAGAGCTTCGGCATGGTTCCACTCGTGTACATCATCGGCATTGTCGCCATGGTCTTCACGGCGCTCAGTTACAAGCAGATGAGCGCCAAATTTCCCATCGCGGGGTCCGTGTACTCCTACGTGCAGCGCGGCCTGAATCCACACGTGGGGTTCGTCGCTGGCTGGATGATCCTGGCCGACTATCTGCTCGCACCGTCCCTGCTCTACGCATTCTCGGCTGGCTGGCTTCACGGCCTCTTGCCGAGCGTCCCCACCTTCGTGTGGCTTCTCTTCTTTGTGCTGTTCAACACCGTGGTCAACGTCCTCGGCATCACCCTACAGGCCAGGACCAACTTCATTCTGCTGGTGATTGAGCTCATCTGTCTTCTCATCTTCTTGATAGCTTCCGTGCGGTTTGTGTTGGAGTCGGGACACGGAGCGGGGCACCTGTCGCTCAGCCCGTTTTACCAACCGAGTCACTTCAATCTGAAGTTTATCGAAAACGCCGCGTCCATCGCGGTGCTCAGCTTCCTCGGCTTCGACGCCATCAGCACGCTGGCCGAGGAAACGGAACGACCGGAGAAGACCGTCGGGAATGCGACCATCGCGTCGCTCGTGATCATCGGCCTCCTGTTCGTTTTACAGACGTACGTGGCGGCACTCGTCCACCCGAACTACGCGGATCTGAATCCAAACATGGCGTTCTTTCAAATCGCGCAAGAAGCCGGGGGCACGTTCTTATATGTGCTTCTCATCATTGTGAACGCGGTGGCCTCTGGCATCGCGAACGCGCTGGCCGCACAGTCGGCCATCTCGCGCATTCTGTATTCCATGGGGCGCGACAACCTGTTGCCGTTTTCCACATTCTTTTCGCGCGTGAGCGCACGATTTCAGACGCCCGTCAACGCGACGCTCTTGGTTGCGGTGATTTCGCTGTTGGTGGCGAGCCTCGTTCCTCAAGAGACCATCACGACGCTGGTCAACTTTGGCGCATTGACGGCCTTCCTGCTGTTGAACGTGACTGTGTTTGTGTATTTCTACATCCGGCAGCGGGCCTTTCGTCACGTGTTCAAGTATCTGTTGTTTCCGCTGTGCGGCTTCGCCGTGATCGGGTACGTGTGGCTCGGTTTTGACCGGACCACGTTCATTTTCGGGTTGAGCTGGATGGCGCTCGGGATTCTCATCGGAGCCGTCAAATCGAAAGGATACCGCGAGGTTCCGCCCGTATTGAAGGACATGTGACGAAGTGGAGGGCGAAAGCATGGAGGCGCAGACGCAAATCATCACGCTGTCCACGGGACACCACGTGTGGACGCGCTGAGTGGGGACGAGCCCCATTCGAATGCTGTTATTGCACGGCGGGCCCGGCGCCAGCCACGAGTACTTCGAAATTTTCGAGCCGTATCTCTCGAAGGCCGGAATCGAGTTGTACTTTTACGACCAGCTGGGTTCGTATTTCTCGGATCAGCCAGACGATCCGTCACTTTGGACCATCGACCGCTTCCGCCAAGAAGTCGACGAAGTGCGGCGAGCGCTTGGATTGGAGGACTTTTACCTGTTGGGGCAGTCCTGGGGCGGGCTCTTGGCGCTCGAATACGCCCTGTCGTATCCCGATGTGCTCAAGGGTCTCATCATCTCGAACATGACGGCGAGCATTCCGTCGTACGTGCGATATATCCAGTTTTTGCGCAGTCAACTGCCGAAAGAAATTCAAGAACAGCTGCAGGCGCACGAGGAGCGCGGAGACTACGAGTCCGAGGCTTATCAAGAGCTCCTCATCGAGCATCTGTACAAAAAGCACCTGTGCCGCCTGGATCCGTGGCCGGACGCCGTGGTTCGGACGTTCGCGCACATGAATCACCAGGTGTACAACACCATGCAAGGACCCAACGAATTCGTGGTGACCGGCAACTTCAAAGATTGGGACCGCTGGGCCGATCTCGGCCAAGTGCGCGTCCCGACCCTCGTCATCGGTGCTCGCTACGACACGATGGACCCTGCGGATATCCAGGAGATGGCTCGTCGGATTCCGCGTGCGCGCGCAAACATCTGTCCCAACGGTAGCCACATGTCGATGTGGGACGACAGCGATGCGTACTTCGCCGCGATCGAGTCGTTCGTACGCGATGTGGAAGTGGGGCGCTTCTGATACGTCCCTTTGGAGGGCGATGGACATGATCACCATTCGCGCCGCCCGTCCGGCGGATCTCGACGCCGTGGGGAGGGTGTACGTGGACGCATGGCGCCACGCGTATCGCGGCGTGGTGCCTCCATCGTTTCTCGACCGCATGGACCCCGCCGTGAGCGCCGAGAGATTCAAGAGACGACTGGCGGATCCCAGGCAGGCGTTTTGGGTGGCGCTTGAGGGCGAGGACGTCGTCGGGTTTGCGAGCGGTGGCCCAAGCCGCTTGGAGGACTTTGACGTCGATGCGGAAATCTACACGCTTTATGTGTCGCCTTCATGGCATCGGCGGGGCATTGGACGAAGTCTGGTGCGTCAACTTGCCGACTGGTTTGCGGAGGAAGGTCATCATTCGGTCGTCGTGGTGACATTTCGGGACAACCCGTGGCGGCGATTCTATGAGCGATTGGGCGCGGTCGTCATCGGGGAAAAGGTGTTTGAAATCGACGGCGCCGTTCTGCCGGGAGTGGTCTACGGTTGGCCGAATGTCGCAGATCTTCGTAGGCGTGCGACATGAGGTGCGTCGCGATCGAAACGTTCCGGCGGTCAAACCGAGCTGATGTCCCCACGCGCGTCGACGTGCCCCCTTGCTCCTGCCACCGCTCCTGCATTTCACGGCGCAATCGGCTATGATGGGGAGACGGGTCCGAGCCTACGACCGAGGACGAGTGGCGGGGAGGTGCATCCAGACGTGCATTCGGATATAAAAGAGGTGCTCCTGGCCGAGGGCTTGCTCGCAGAGGGCGAACTGTGGCTGGCGGATTGGCTTCGCCCGGAGCGGCTGCTTCGACTGCGCGAAGTCCTCATGCGGCGCACGGGGTATATTGCCGTCGCGATGGAAGCGGTGGACGACGGGCACAATCAGGCCGCCATCCTCCGCAGCGCGGAGGCGTTTGGCGTGCAGCATGTGGCCGTGATCGAGGGGAAACAGCCGTTTCAGCCGTCGAAGGGCGTGACCCAGGGCGCACACAAGTGGCTGACGATTCACCGCATGCCGAGCGTCGGCCGCGCGATTGACGCGCTTCACGCCCGCGGATTCCAGGTGTATGCCACCGACCTGGGAGACGGCGCGCAGCCCATTGACGCGGTCGATCTCGCCCGCCCAACCGCCATCCTGTTCGGCAACGAGAAGGACGGCGTGTCGCCCGAGGCTCGCGAGCGGGCCGACGGGCGATTCTACATCCCCATGGCGGGATTTGTGCAGAGCTTCAACGTGTCGGTCGCCGCGGCCATCGCGCTGTACGAGCTGACGCGGAGGGCCCGGGAGACAGCCGGGGACCGGTACGCACTCGACGCGGACGAACGACACAGGCTGTACGTGACGTGGTGCCTTCGCTCCCTTCACGGCGCGACCCGCGAGGAGGCTCGCCGCAGGCTGGAGGCGAGCGGCTTCGCGCTCGAAGAGGATCTCGTGGACGAGGCCGTGGACGACGGCGAGTAGGATCCGTGCGAGCCTGTGCTTGACCCGGGCCGGCGTGAGGCCCGGGTGGGCCCTAGGTCAGAAGCCATGGCGCGGATCGTTGATGAAGTCGATGGAGCCGCATTCAGGGCACACGAAGACGTGCACCGCGACGTTTCGCTCCAAAGCGGTGTTGAGGAGTTCCTCGTCGCGTTCTCCCAGGAACAGGTCGGTCAAGAGGCCCGCTCCGCGGCTCAGCTCGCCCGTGCGAAGCGCGTGCGCGCCGTGGTACTGCATGGGAACCTGGCATCGGACGCAGGGGTGGTCGTGATGGTACTGGCCGTCCTGGCTGAGGCCTTCCGCTGCGCGGCGGAGCATATCAAAAAAGCCCATGATCTTCTCCCCTCCGGCGCCAGGTGGAACCCGGCGTCCATTTCGATCTTCGCGACTTGAAGACATAATTCCTGTCAAACTGCGCAAGTTGATCTCAGTGTAAGGCGCTTTGTGTCAAATGAACCGGGTGATGCCAAGGACCAGGCGCGATTCCCATGGGAGAGGAAGAGGGCCCTTCGTGACGAGTTTCGACCTGATGGAGAGCGTGAGGCGCGAGCTGACGGACATCACGCGGGCGTACTGGTTGGAGCACGATCTCGGCACTTGGCAGTGGTGGTTCTTTGTCAGTCTCGCCATCGTTCCGTGGCTGGTGTTTGTCCGCTTTGTCGATCGCGCCCGGGTGACCGAGGTGCTCCTCTACGCGCTGGTGGTGGGGATGGCGAGCTCCGTTCTCGACATCATGGGCTCCGATCTGATGCTCTGGGGATACAAGGTCCGCCTCCTGTGGTTTGTGTATCCCACACTCCTCTGCACGGACATGACCATCATTCCGGTCACGTTCGCACTCATCTATCAAACGTGCAGCCGCTGGTGGACGTTCATGGCGGTCTCGCTCGCCTTCAGCATCCTGTACGCCCTGATGGAATCCGTGTTCCACTGGTTTGATATCTACGTCTCGTACCGCTGGAATCTCCTCTATTCCATCCCCATCTATCTGGCGCTCGCGTCAGCCGCGAAGTTCATGTTGGACTCCTTGGTCGAATCGGAGCGGCGCCACCGGCGTCGGGTGTCGCAGCCAGATCCGAAATAACGTGACCACATTGGTGATGGCCCTCGAGGCCAGGTTGTGGTTCAATGGGATTGGACTTCGACCCCCAGACAAAGAGGTGAGCCCGATCCCACATGGAACCCTGTCTGCATCCGACCCTCGTCGACGAGACCTCGCTGGTATTGTATCTTGATCTCGCGCGTGAAACCGGATACCGTTACGTCGATGTCCCTTTTCACTGGCTGGAAGCCGAGGCGGAGCGCCACGGCGACGCGGCCGTCGAAGCCATGTTCCAGCGGCGCGGCCTCGTGCTCGCGAATCTCGGCCTCCCGCTCAACCTGTACGATTCCGAGCCGGTGTTTCTGCGTGAACTCTCGCTGCTGCCGGATCGCGCGCGCCTCTGCGCGAGGCTTGGAGCGCGCAGCGTGACCGCGTTTTTGTGGCCCTCGATGGACGAGGAGCCGGTGCGCTACATCTCGCAACTCGCGCGCCGCATCCGGCAGGTGGCGGTGGAGTTGATGCCGCTCGGCATGCGCGTGGGCTTGGAGTACGTCGGCCCGCACCACCTGCGCCATCGGAGGTATCCGTTCGTGCAGTCGCTCGCGGACCTGAAAACGTTTTGGGAGGCCATCGGAGCTCCCAATGTCGGCGCGCTCGTCGACAGCTATCACTGGTACACCGCCGGTGAGCAGGAGGACGATCTCGCCCAGCTCTCGCCCGAAAAGATCGTCTACGTGCACATCAACGACACGCGGGACGCGCCGGAGGACGCGCACGACGGCAGACGCCTCCTGCCAGGCGATGGCCGGATTCCGCTGGTTCCGTTCCTGCGCGGCTTGTATCTCGCGGGATACCGCGGGCCCGTGGCCGCCGAGGTGCTGCATGAGGCGCCACTCGAAGGCACGGGGGAGTCGCGCGCTCGCCTCGTCCGGGAGCGCCTGGAACGGCTCATCGCGCTGGCGAAGGGAGAGAACTGAATGCCTGAGATCGCGCTGCAGATGTACACGCTGCGCAAACCGCTGGAGGAAGATTTCGATGGCACGCTCCGCCGAGTCGCCGAAATCGGTTTCCGCCTGATCGAGCTTCACCATTACGGGCCGTATACCGCGGCGAATTTGCGCCATCGCCTCGACGAGATGGGGCTTCGCGCGATTTCCGCCCATGTGCCGCTGGTTCGCCTGGAGTCCGAGCTCGATCACGTCCTCGAAGAAGCACAGGCGCTTGGCCTCGAGTACGTCGTGTGTCCGTGGCTGCCGGTCGAACGGCGCGAAGACTACCCGGCCTTGGCCGACGTGCTCTCTCGCGCATCGGAACGGGTGCGCGCTGCAGGACTCGGCTTTTCGTATCACAACCACGATTTTGAATTCGCGTCGTACGAGGGGCAG
>Ga0208314_100593_pt1 | contig 13033 bp, 15 predicted proteins | sample OSPB_Mat_host_9__FD_187144 | JGI IMG/M metagenome (GOLD analysis project Ga0208314, IMG submission 187144) | Extremophilic microbial mat communities from Yellowstone National Park, USA - OSPB_Mat_host_9_15 (SPAdes) (version 3) | ecosystem: Environmental > Aquatic > Thermal springs > Hot (42-90C)...
CTTATATTCTTTCTGAGCAGCTCCTTTACATTATATTCAGAGAATATGCCCCTGTCCATTATGAATGTTATCTTCTCTACGCCAATATCTTCAACACTTGTCCTGAGAGTTTCAACATCCCTTATGCTTCCAGGAACTATTCTGACTAAAGCTGGAAGTTTTGTTTCAGTGGATGATATAAGTATCAACTCTATCTGCGGTGCATATGACATTTCCTTGTTGTATCCAATATCAGAGATGTTAATGGATGATCTTGTTACTATTGCTGAAATATCATATGCAAAATTTTCAGAGCCCGTTAACAAAGATCTGAAAATATTGTTCTGTGAAATCTTATCGCTTCCAATAATCTTGAGAATCTCAGAAAGATGCTTAGGTTCAAGATTTGGATTTATGTTAAGGGGGTTATGTAACTTCTCCCACCTTAATCTTGCCCTTTTCAGAGGAACATATCCATATATCCTTACCAGTGCTAGAGCATATATATCCTTCCAGAAATCAAAATTCTCTTTTAAAAGGGGTATAAGGTCATTCAATGCAATGTTGAGCAGCATTGCATCACCGTATGTCTTCACGCTCTTTGGATAAACATTTGATCTGTATTTCTGAGAGGATTGTATCAATCCTCTCTCCCTATCAAGTCTGCCAATGTATGCTGATTTTTTCCTCACCTTTCTCAAATTCTTATCCCAGTAGGAAGTGCTCCTGTACACATAGTAATTGCTGTTGAGATACTTAACCTCTAACCCTTTAGCTCCCTTCCTTCTCTGTTCATTTACCCAATCCAACACCTAGGATTCAAATGTGTTCATATAAGCCTACGGGGGATATAGATTTATAAATTACCCTATCAAAGAGTCAGTAAACTCCAACATCTCCAAAAACAGGTGACTACGTATATACCCTATCTTCCGGAGTTAGGGTTCGTTATTATCACATAGACTCTCCTTCCCAGATATCTTCTGGGCACATCTGCCTTTGCCGATGTGCCCTGCTTGGTAACAGTTCTCTCCAGTATCCCTTCTATCTCATCGTCCTTGAGAGTCAGGGAATTGTTCAACACAAATATCTTCCTGCTCAACTGTTGATAATAGCATGGATGTTAATAAGCATGTCTATAGACATGCTTATATCCCTCAGTGGTATATAGTGATGAATGCCCAAGGCCTTCGATGATGACATAAAGCTCAAGCTTGAGGAGATTCATGGTTTTATAGCAAAAGAAATACAAACTTGAGCATCCAAAGAATAAGAGGGACTGGAGGACGTATGAGGAGCAGTTCTCCCACAAGATAAAGACTGCCATGAAGGAACTGGACCCCCTGGTGAAGGAGGCAGTCTCAGGTATAAAGATACACCATGGCCCCGGGCATCCCTATAATCTCACACTGGAGAATAGGGTAAAGCTCCTCCTTATAAAGCAGCTTGTTGGAGAATCCAACAGGATGTTCTCCAGCATGCTGGTAATATTCTCCATGCTCTCAGATATTGATGTTAGCTACAAGAGTGTGGAAAGACTTTATTCTGACATGGAAGTGATTCTTGCTATACACAACCTTCACATCCTTCTACTGAAGAAGAAAGGTATGGACTCTTCGGATGCAACAGGTGATGGCACCGGCTATTCCCTCACCATAAAGAGGAACTATGAGTCATATGCACAGAAATTGAAGGACAGAGCCAAGGAAAACAACAGCGAATCAAATAGAAAGGGAGGAACAGTAAGAAAGAGGCTATTTGCATACTCTTTCTTCCTCATGGATCTTAACACCAGGATGTATGTTGCCTTTGGCTCTTCTATGAAGTCTGAGAGAGATGCATACATCAAGGCAATGAAAATGCTCAGATCAACTGGAGTGACACTCAACTCATTGAGGCTGTTCTGGTAACATCCTCCCCATCTTACGTGGATGCTCTGAAGGGAACGAAGATGTTCCAGATACCAAAGAAGAACTCAACGCTCAACGGTTCCCTTGAATGGAAATCCTTGATCAAGGATTTCCTTCTGAATACTGTTACCTATCTGGAGCAGTACCATCAGAGAAGCAATTCTGAATCAGGATTTGCAGCAGATAAGAAGATGCTTGGATGGAACATAGCACAGAGGAGGGATGACAGAATAGACAGTGCACTATTCTGCACCGGCGTCTGGCATAATCTGTTCAATATGGGCAGATCTTAGAATTGTGTTCCACACTCAACAATTTCGTAATACTTAAATAATAAAATTCAATATAGAATAATTATGCCATCTATGGTAGAAGAACAAATTCCGAAAAAATACAATAATTTAACGATGGAATTGGCGTCATTTATAAATAAAACAACTTTTAGCGATTTACCAAAAGAGGTAGTAGAAAAGGCTAAACTGCATATAAGGGATGGACTTGGAAATCAACTTGCAGCATCAAAAATATCCGAGTCAGCCAAAATAGCGATGGAGCTTATAAAAGAATTTGGGGGGGCTCAACAGGCACCTGTCGTTGGTTATGGAACGTTACTTCCATTACCTTTTGCTAATATGATCAACGCAATGCTGGGTCACGGGGTGGAACTTGATGATGCCCACTCAAGTGCACTTACAAAGGCTGGCTGTGTTCTTGTTCCCACAGCGCTCGGAACCGGATATTATCTGAAGAAAAGTGGCAAAGAAATCATTACGGCTTTAGTAGTGGGATATGATGTCAGTATAAGAATCGGGCAATCTATAAATCCAGGACATAGGAAGAGAGGTTACCATACCAGTGGTACTGCGAACACATTTGGGGCTGCCGCAGTAGTTTCAAAATTATTGGACTTAGATGTGGAACATACGGCATGGGCACTTGGACTTGCAGGAATGCAGGCAGCAGGGATACAAGCTTATCTGACAGATCCATGCTTAGCAAAGCCATTTAGCCCAGGAAAAGCTGCATTCAACGGAACTCTTGCGGCTCTTTTGGCATCCAAGGGGCTTAGCGGTCCAAGAAAAATATTAGAAGGAGAAGAAGGATTCTTCAAGGCATATACCGATGAAGTAAGATGGAGTGATTTTGACGATCTGGGATTAAAATTTAAAATAATGGAGGTTGGTTTTAAGCCACATGCGGCGTGCAGGTACGCTCATGGACCAATTGATGCAGCACAGATAATATTTGAAAAATATAGACCAAGATTAGAAGATATCAAGGAAATAAATGTAAAGATGTCTCCGTTGGCTATTAGACAATCAGGCAAAAAGAATCTCCAGAATTTAAATATGGCTATGGGGAGCACTCCATTTGGCGTAGTTCTCGCATTATACTCAGGAAAAAACAATTTAAATGATTATATTGAAGGATTTAATAATGAACTACTGCGTAAAATGACCTCAAATGTTAATCTTATCCCCATAGATTGGGATGGAGAAGCCGGACGAAGTGCAGAGGTTGAGGTAATATTAAAAGATGGACAAAAATTCGTTCATAGAGTTAAAGGGCCAAAAGGTGATCCAGATAACCCGATGACAAACGAAGAATTAAAAATAAAATTTGAGGGATTGGCTAGATTGGCACTTAGTAACGAAGATGTAGAAATCCTGAACTCTAATCTAATGAGATTCGAACAGCTTCCCAATGTTCTTGATATAATGGAAATAGTATCAGGGAGACCCAAAAGATGAGTCCAGTTATGATGAAATCATGGGTAAAAAAAGGGGACCAGATTGGCATACCTGCAGTTTTAATGAGGGGGGGAACCAGTAAAGGCCTATACTTCAAGAGGGAAGACCTACCTGAAAACAAGGAGCTGCTGGACAAGATACTCCTTTCATTATATGGAAGTCCAGATGTTAGACAAATAGACGGGATTGGCGGAGGTGATCCATTAACCTCTAAAGCAATTATTGTAGGAAAGTCGCACAAAGAGAACGTTGACATAGAATATACATTTTGTCAAGTTGGAATAGATAAACCACAGGTCAGCTATGGTGGAAATTGTGGAAATATGCTTGCTGGCGTTGGTCCGTTTGCAATTGATGAGGGGCTAATTGAGGGTACTGATCCAATGACTGTCATTCGAATATTAAACTTAAATACAAATCAAATCATCATAGCAAAGGTACCTACTAAAGATGGGAAAGCATTAACTGAGGGGGAATATGCAATAGCGGGAGTACCAAAACCTGGTGCGGAAATAAAGCTTACCTTTATAAATCCCCAACCAACGTTTGGAAAATTGCTCCCGACCGGAAATCCAGTAGACGTAGTAGAGATAGAGAATCATATGATACACGTTTCATTTATAGATGCCACAACACCATTTATTTTCGTTGACTCAGAAGATTTGGGCTTCTTAGGCGTAAATGGATCGGAAGATGTTAAAGAGATAACCAGCAATGAGAAGTTGATGATCACACTTGAAAATATCAGATCGATTGCTGCCAAATGGTTAAATCTTGTCGAAAAAGCAGAAGATGCAACAAATAAGACTCCAAATATCCCTAGGGTAGCATATGTTTCAAAACCTAAGACTCCAAATGAAGATATTATAGTAAGACAAATGAGTATGCAAAGAGTTCATAAGGCTTTTTCGGTTACTGGGGCAATATGCATAGCTGTTGCGAGTACTATTAAAGGGACAGTGATCAATAAAATTATATCTGCTCCAGAGTCCGGAGAGACACAAATAAGGATTGCCCATCCTAGCGGAGTCATGAATGTATCAGCAGGTTTTACAGAATTTTCCGGCAAAATGGAAAGATCCGTAACAATATCTAGAACAGCTCGAAGAATAATGTCAGGATATGTATTTATACAACAAAGAGAACTGTTTAGTGAAGATGTCAAGCAATCAAATTGAAGAAGTTTGATGCATTACATTTACCGTATGACAAATGATCTGCTCCCTTTATTTATTTAATAATATGCTTATAAGTAAGTGTGTTGCATAATGTCTGACATATAACAGACATTGAAATATTATGAGTTGATTGGGGATTTATGAACAACCCCCCAATCAATAATAAATTAAAGGAAGGAATATTAGGATATCGGTCCTTTGAAAGAAACTGGAGTAAGTACAACAGGTCCCTTGTTGAGAGGATTTTCAGTTATTGATACAAATTCCCTCTCCAAATGGAAGCATTCCTTAGAAGAAGAAAATAAATGCAAGAGAGACATTTCAAGGTGCCTGATGTTCTGATAAATTTCCTTGCGAAAATTAGGTCCATTTATTCCATACCATTCAGATCTCTTGAATCCATTCTGAAAATATTCTCAGGTATTATGGGTTTGAATGCAATCCATTACACAAATATATTCAGGAGGATAAGGAACATGAAAGTCATGAATACAGAGAATAACTCTGAGAATGTGGAATGTGCAATTGATTCAACTGGGTTCAAGTGTAAGTGCCGGTTGATTTTTCCCCAAAAATGGTAAAATAAAATTCCCCACTTGTATTTAAGATTTTACTCATCCTTTTTCACCTCCTTGAATGTTGGAAGAGAATTCTTCTTCCTGTCCTTCAATCTATAGGATTCTCCCCTTATATTCACAACTGTGCAGTGATGGAGAATCCTGTCGAGAACTGCGGAAGCCATAACATGGTCTCCTAATACTTCACCCCATTCAGAGAATGATTTGTTGCTTGTGAATATTGTTGATCTATTTTCATACCTTGATGAGACGAACTGGAAGAAGAGATTTGATTCCTCCCTTGTCAATGGTAAATATCCAATCTCATCCACTATCATCAGATGGAATTTTGAATATGTGGACAATCTGTAATTCAGTCTCATCTCGCTGAAGTCTTTCTTAAGAACCTGTACAAGTTTTATTGCGGGAACGTAATATGTCATTATTCCAGAATATATTGCCTCCTATGAAAAAAGTTGTTCTGACGGTTTTGTAAGCAATCTCTCCCTTAATTTCTATGACTGCGCTATGTTATATGATGCCTTAGCATTCATGGCCTTCTGATTCATGGATCTCATCTTCCTCTCAGTAAGGGAATCAATCCTGTCCATGAATTCTGAATTGTTTTTTAGCATTGTGAATATAATTTCCGCTAAAATCCTTGCAATTGCAACTATTGCCCTATTCCTTCCAACCCTCCTAACTATGCTGAGATATTTAGACCTGAGCTTCTTTTATTTATTAACAGAGATGTGTGATGCATTTACAAGGATGAATCTCAGCATAGAAGGGCCTCTCTTTGATATATGGCCTCTTATATCTCTGTTACCGGACTGATCCTGTCTTGGAACAAGACCTGCATAGGAAGCGAATTTCTCCTTTGTTGGAAATCTTGATATGTCATCTATCTCCGATATTATCACTGCAGCTGAATACACATTTATTCCAGGGATGGTCATCAGGAGATTGATCCTTTTGTCTTCCTTCACAGCTAAGGCTATCCTGTTCTCAATCTCCCTCTCCCTGTTTAAAAGGTCAGCTATTCTCTTCAACATATCGTCCATGATGATCTTCTCATTCTCGTTCATCTTGGGTAACGATTCCTCAATCTCCCTCATTCCTTTTTTCCCGAAGATGTCAGTGGCATCCACAATGATGCCATGCAGGGAGAGGATAGCATGAATTTTGTTCTTTATGGCTGTGACTTCCTCACCCAGGGATTTCCTGTATCTGACAAGAGACTTCACTTCATCTGAATATTCAGATGGAAGATGAACTTCAGGAAGTTCTCCCAGTCTAAGTAACTTAGCAAGCTTGTATGAATCCTCCCTGTCATTCTTTTTAGCGGAGTGGAACACCAATGCAATCTTCTCAGGATCTGCCAGGTGCACTTAAACCCTCTGTTTCTGAGGATTCTTGCTACGTATTTTCCGGATGTGGACTGTTCAAGTGCTATCTCAGGTTTCATGGAGGAATACCTTTCAACAAATGTGTTCCATGCTTCCTCTCTGTTCTCAATCTCATAGTTTTCCTTAACTGAGCCATCATCTTCCATCTCTGTTATATTTACCATATGCTTATGTACATCCATTCCTATTAGCATATACACCACCTCCAAGTGGTTGTGAGAGTCTGAAGTCGGAGAAATCTCGACATACTCCTATTCACCCTCATTGAAGGGTATTCTGTCGAGGCGAAGGATAGCCAGTCTGCATGTCGACCTCATGGGTCAATATCATTACCGGCTATCTCTCCGACTCTCACTCTGTTACCGTCATAACAGAGTGTTCAGAAAACTTTTTTCATGACATCTGATTTATAAACATAATCATAGCCTAAGCTAACAAGCATTATATCACACTTCAATGCTACAATACATTCAAGAACACAATTCATGCCGATAGGACTTACGTGAGGGATGATTACCAGATGCAGGGATGGATGTTCATCAACTTCATAGCACTGATGCTCCACTACTGTATATACAACCTCCTGAGGAAGAAGGGAATGCTGAGACACTATTCCCCGAGGGATGTGATAGAACATCTCGAGAGGATATGCAGGCTGAAGATAGGGAAGAATGGAAATTCTCGGAGATACCAAAGAAATCGAGGAAGATGATGGAAGAACTGGAACTACATATTGTCTAAAATTGAAAGAGTTAGAGGTAAGATTTAATTACTACGTTAAAATATATATTAAGTCTATGTATGAATGACGTCTTGATAATAGGAGGAGGTAATGCTGGGTTAACTGCAGCAATAACCGCTGCGGAAAATGGTTGTAAAGTCTTACTACTTGAAGCTTCGGGGAAAGAAGATCGTGGTGGAAACACTAAATATACCAGAAATATTAGATATGCTCATGAAAATCCAGATAAATATACTGATGGGACTTATTCTAAGGAAGAATTTTTAAAAGATCTTTCAAGTGTATCTGATGGTGCTGTTGATAGAAATATGGCTGAACTGGTAATTGAACAATCCAAAACTATGCCTAAATGGATGGAAAAACATGGAATTATATTTAAAAAAACGATAAAAGGCACAATTAATTTATCGAGAACAAACGCATTTTTTTAGGAGGAGGAAAGCAATTGATTAACACATATCATAACCTTCTAGAGAAGTTAGGAGTTCGAGTTTTATATAATTCGAGGTAATTGATATTAAATTTTTAAATGATAAATTCTCTGAAGTTTCTTTTATTGGACCGAATGGACTTAATAAAATGTCTGCTAAAAGCATTATAATAGCATCTGGAGGGTTTGAAGCAAATATAGATTGGTTAAGAAAGGTATGGGGAGAGTCTGCAGACAGATTTATTATTAGAGGGTCAAAATATAATAAGGGATATCCTCTAAAATCGCTATTAGAAAATGGAGCTAAATTAGTTGGATCTCCTAGAGGCGCTCACATGATTGCAGTGGATGAACGGTCTCCAAAATATGACGGAGGAATAGTTACAAGGGTCGACGCAATACCAATCGGAATAGTGGTAAATAAGAATGGAAGGCGTTTTTACGATGAAGGTCAGGATATATGGCCAAAAAGATACGCAATATGGGGTCATTTAATTGCAGAGCAACAAGACCAGATTGCTTTCTGTATCGTGGACTCCAAGATGTTGAAATACTTTATTCCTCCTATGTTTGATCCATTTAAATTCGGCTCTATAGAAGAGATTGCCAATAAATTTAACATTAACCGAGAAAATCTTATTAATACAATAAAAGAGTTTAATAACAACATCAGCAGGGATTGTCAATTCGACCTTTCTGCTCTAGATCATTGTTCTACAAAGAATATAGATCCGCCAAAGTCAAACTGGGCGACAGAATTGAAAGGACCTCCATTTTATGTATATCCTTTAAGGCCAGGGATAACCTTCACTTATATGGGTATCAAAATCAATAAGGACACAAGGATTGTAACAAACGATGGTAATTATTTTGAAAATGCTTTTGGTGTTGGGGAACTTGTATCTGGAAATATACTGAGAAGTGGGTATCTAGGAGGATTTGGTATCGCTATTGGATCTACCTTGGGAAGAATAGCAGGAAATGAGGCATCAAAATATGTTGGAAAGTTTGATTAGAGAAGCTTCAAGACAATATCAAATTTGTAATGCGTGCAGATATTGTGAAGGTTTCTGTCCGGTGTGGGATGCTATGGAAAGAAGGAACTTTTTTGAGGCAAAGGACCTGAAATTCTTTTCCTATCTGTGCCATGATTGTCGGGACTGCTTCTACGCATGTCCCTATAGTGAGCCACATGACTTTAGCCTAAACATACCAAAATTAAACAGTACAATTCGGTATCAGGTTCACGTTGAGAATTCATGGCCAAAAAAAGCAAGCGTTGTAATGGACAGGAGCTACTTGGCTGGAACGGTTATATTCATCATTGCATTTTTCACACTGATTTCTATAGCCTATGCCACCCACGGGCTGACTTCACTCTTTGGATATCGTTCAAGTTTCTATGATGTCATCCCCACTTACGTGATGGATGATGCTGGCCTAGCCTTGGGTTTTTACATCTTAGCCATGTGGATTATTCAAGGACTTAAATACTGGAGAGAAATAGGTGGAAGCCCTTCTCAGCTTTTTAGCTTGAAAGCGAATGTCTATTCCATTTACGAGGTACTTTCACACAAATGGTTCAAAGGAGGAGGTAGTGGCTGTGATTACCCCAAAGCGACCGGAACGACCATGCGAATGTACTTTCATGGACTCACTTTTTTTGGGTTTTTGAGTGCCTTTGTGGCAACCATCATAGCTGCTTATCTGCAAAGGATTCTAGGCTATATGCCACCATATCCAATCCTCTCAGCCCCCGTGTTATTCGGAGTCCTGGGTGGTTTCATGATGATAATTGGTTCCCTTGGATTTTTAATGATGAAGCAAAGTTCCGATAAAACAAAGGCATACTATCAAATGCTCAAAGCAGATTATCTGGTAATTTATCTACTTCTCTTCGTTTCGATCACCGGTTTATTGACACTCGCTCTTAGAGCTTCCGATTACATGGGGCTTATCCTTGTCTTGCATTTGTCACTGGTTGGAACGTTGTTCGCAGTGTTCCCGTTCAGTAAGATGAATCATATCATCTTTAGGTACCTTTCCTTGCTAAAGAATAATACTGAGTCATTACAGTAAAGGTCACTAACAGCTTTAAACTCTAAAAAGAATGGTTCACCACTTAGTGTGATGGTATGTTAAGAGGAGGATAATAACCTCCTGCAGAAAACATAATAATCATTTATGGTGTGGGATGACCGTAAGGAGGTGATCACCCCACGTATACAGGAATGGATATCTCTATTAAAGAGATTGTGTGCACCACGATTGATGAACATGGTAATATCGTAAGAAAGGATAAGTTTGAGAACAGTTTTGATAACCTTGACAAATATCTCAGCAACTTCTCACACAGGGATAGCTTCGTCATGGAATCAACAGGATTCTATGAACCCCTATACGATTTCATGGAGTCAAGGGGATTCAATGTGAAACTCGCCAATCCATTGAAGATAAAGCTAATAGCTGAATCAAGGATGAAATGATAACGATGATTCAGAAATATTAGCGAAGCTTCTCAAGAATAACTGGATCCCTGAATCCTATGTCCCTCCTGTAAAAGCCGGTTTATTTTTCCCCATTTTCGGCGGTTAAGAATTCCCCAAAATCGCCGGTTTAAAATTCCCTACCTTCCTTCACAAGAGGGTGGGGGATTGTGTACAACGATGAGGTGTGGATGATGATAAGAGAGATGAAGGAGAAAGGGATGAGCATAACAGCAATAGCAGAACAGCTCGGAATTGACAGGAAGACAGTCCGTAAATACATGAACAGTGATAAGGTTCCCAGGCCATCTCACAGTAAGAGGAAATCGAAATTAGATCCTGTGAAACCTATAATAAAGGTGCTGATAGATAAGTATGATCTATCAGCAGTCCGTATACTTGAGGAAATAAGAAAATGGGGTTACAATGGTTCCTATACCATCTTAAAGGAATACTGCAGGACTCTCAGGAGGGAAAGGTCAATAAAGGCAGTATATAGATTTGAAACTGATCCTGGGAAACAGGCACAGGTAGATTTTGGTAGTTTTGGTACATTGGAAGAGGATGGAGTATCCAGGAAGCTGTACTGCTTCTCCTATGTGCTTGGATATTCCAGGATGAGATATGCGGAATTCACCACTAATATTTCAGTTCAAAACCTCATCAGGATGCACCTCAATGCATTCATCCATACAGGAGGAATACCTTCTGAGATACTATACGATAACATGAAACAGGTCGTCATTGAGAGGAAGATAGGCGCAAATGAATCTAAATTCAACTCCCTGTTTCTTCAATTCTCTGAACACTACGGCTTTGATGTAAGGCTCTGCTATCCCCACCGTCCACAGACAAAGGGTAAGGTTGAGAATTCAATAAAGTTCATAAGGAACAACTTCTTCGCTGGAAGGGAATTCTCCTCTCTACAGGATATGAATAACCAGCTCTCTTTGTGGCTAGAGAACGTCAATTCAAGGACCCATGGCTCTACAGGCAAGATTCCAATGGACCTGGTTAGGGAGGAGAATCTCCATCCCCTTGATTCAATACCTGAGTTCAGGTTCAGAATCACTGAAGAGAGGAAGGTGTCAAGTGACTGCTATGTATCATATAAGGGAAACAGGTATTCAGTACCCTGGAAATATGCAGGGAGGATTGCAACAGTGAGCGAGGAGGGAAGCATACTGAAGATTGTAATAGGTGAGGATACATATGAACATGAAATTCTTCAGGGAACAGGTAGAATTTCAAGAAAGGAGGAACACTTCGAAGGCCTTCTTGCTGCTCTGAAGGACAGGAATCTTCATAACTACAGGATGGAAGTGGAGAAGAGGGATCTCAGGAAATATGAGGTGATATGATGGACACATATGAAAGAGTGCATGAATACCTCCAGAAACTAGGGTTGAGCATCACGGATCAGTCAATTGACAATTACATTGAGAATGCTAAGGACAAATCTTTCATGGAAATACTTGACCATTTACTTGGAGAAGAGGTGAAGAATCTCAAATCAAGGAATATAGAATATGCATTGAGATACTCAGGAATACCTTTCCGCAAGACAATAGAGCAGTTCGATTTCTCATTTCAACCCTCAATAGACAGGAACACTATAAATGAGCTGTTAACACTGAGATTCATCCACAATAGAGAGAACGTAGTGTTCTTAGGACCACCTGGAGTTGGTAAAACACATCTCTCAGTGGCAATAGCAATGCAGGCAATATATTCGGGAATAATGACATATTATATTCCCGCAATAAAACTTGTCCAGGTTCTTAAGAAAGACTTCGATCTTACAAGGCTTGATTACAGGCTTAAAACATATTCAAAATTCCATCTCATGATAGTGGATGAGATTGGATATTTACCATTAACAGGGGAGGAATCAAATCTCTTCTTCCAGTTCGTCTCATCAAGGTATGAAAATAGGGCAACAATATTCACAAGCAACAAATCATTCTCTGAGTGGGGTGAAGTATTAGGAGACCATGTTATGGCTTCCGCAGTTCTCGACAGGATTCTCCATCATTGCACTGTTGTGAATATAAGGGGAGAATCCTATAGATTGAAGGACAGGAAGAAGAATTCTCTTCCAACATTCAAGGAGGTGAAAAAGGATGAGTAAAACTATAAATATAACTGGTCAATTTTCAATGGCCGTTTTTGATCAATTTTCAATGGCCTTTTACAATGCTTCCTCTCTGTTCTCAATCTCATAGTTTTCCTTAACTGAGCCATCATCCTCCATCTCTGTTATATTTACCATTATGTTCAGCATCCATTCCTATTAGCATACACATCTCCAAAAGGTTGTGAGAGTCTGAAGTCGGAGAAATCTCCTAATACTTCAATTCACCCTCATTGAAGGGTATCAGTAAGGGGAAGGATAGCCAGTCTGAAAGTCGACCTCATAGGTCAAAGCAATTCCCGGCTATCTCTCCGACTCTCACTCTGTTACCGTCATAACAGAGTGTTCAGAAAACTTTTTTCATGACATCTGAAATGTTCAGTAAGAGGTATCCCTGATACACAACATTTGTGACACTATCTTGAAGATTTACAACAGTTCATTTTTCTTTTCTTCA
>Ga0208314_100598_pt1 | contig 12941 bp, 11 predicted proteins | sample OSPB_Mat_host_9__FD_187144 | JGI IMG/M metagenome (GOLD analysis project Ga0208314, IMG submission 187144) | Extremophilic microbial mat communities from Yellowstone National Park, USA - OSPB_Mat_host_9_15 (SPAdes) (version 3) | ecosystem: Environmental > Aquatic > Thermal springs > Hot (42-90C)...
GTGCAGGCGGAGGGGTGCGCACCCGTAGTGGAAGCCTTCAGAAAGGGGGCTGAGGGTGTGGAGGAGTTCCCCGATGCACACACGGTTGCGAGTGGTATCAGGGTTCCCAAGCCCTACGCTGGAGAGCAGATACTGCGTGTGCTACGTGAGAGTGGGGGTACCGCTGTTAGTGTGAGCGACAGCGAGATACTCGAATGTGTTCGTGAGTTCGCATGTGAGGGTTTGTTCGTGTGCCCTGAGGGGGCTGCCACACTCGCTGGTCTAAAACGCCTCCTGGATAGTGGGTGGGTGGATCGGGGTGAGGTGGTGCTACTCTACAATACGGGCACAGGACTAAAGTACCTCGATGCACTTGGTGAACCCACACTGCCAACAATACCAAAAAACGCTGATTCGCTGCCAGCAGCCTAAACGCACTCAACGGATAACCTGGGCCCCACCCACAGCCGATAAGCAATCCGAAGGTCCCCGACCAGCCTGTTTGGTTTTAACTCAAGCTCTTGGCTTCTGAATATCTTCACCCTAACCCCTCCACCCATACCACCCTATCCTAGCGATCCAGCATATTGGGTTGCACAATCTGTCAAGCATAAGCGCTCATCATCGATTATACATACTTCAGTTACAACACTACCATGAGTTGAGCCGTGAATTATTAGATAGCGTTACCCATCTTCCCTCTCCATACCTATAACCACAAAGCTTTGTTTGTCTTCGGCCTGCAAATGATTAAATTTAAAATATTGTGTCTGAGATAAGAAGAGTAAGACTCTACGAGATCAACTCTATGTGCATGGTTTTAAGGCATTCCCCTAAAGACCTATATACTTCTTTACGTCAAATCCACACGAATGTCCAAGACCTGCCCGAGCTGCGGATATGATAACCCTGACACGGCCAACTTCTGTACGCGCTGCGGGGCATCCTTGGGGAACGCTGGTGTTCAGTGGCCAACCAACTACACGCTAAACCAGCCAGTTCAAGCGTACCCCACCGTCCCCCCACCCGCCACTCAGCCCCCGCAACCATCACAAAAATACACTCAAGCAGACGTTGAAGGGCTTAGGAAGATAAGGAGTTACGCGCTCCTCGGCTTGGTTGGAATAGTTTTATCATTGGTCTCATTATTCTTCTCAGCTCTAAGAAGCTTTGTGGTGATCAACACTGCTCGACCGCAAAATCACCCCATACCCTTCTCGGGGACCACGGTTGCTGTGGGAGCCGTCGTTGAGGGTTTCATAGTTGGGGTTTTAGGCGTGGTGATAGCCATCCTGGCATTCGTCTTCCTCTACCAGGGCTTCATGCTTATAGCCCAAGTCGACCTTTCACTCAGAACCCCTGCAAGGCTTCTACTACTTATGCCCATCGGCTTGTTAATTCTAATATTTGCAGCCGGCCTTATAGTCGCCTCACTAGCCACCACGCCCACTCAGTTTGCGAACCCCCAAAATACGGGCCTAGTCATAGGTGGAGCCCTCTTGGGTTTGCTCTCACTAATCCTTGTCCTCGTAGGGATCGTGGGAGGTGGGATTTTGGGGTTGTGGAGGGTTGGCGCAAGGTACGCTGAGCCGCTAATACAGATCGGCGGTATTCTTTCAATCATACCCGTACTCAACATACTCACCCCAATACTTGTATATTTGGGTGCGAGCGCTGCGCTAGCGAAAGTGCGCAACGGTATGAAGACGGTCACCTCCAATAATCCACCCCCAACTTCCCAGTAACAAATTTTAACGCGCGCCCCAAACTCAGCGGAAAAACTTCCACCCAATCTTAAGGTATCCCTGATCCTCCACTCTAGAGACTATTAGTTGCCTAAGTGGTCACGTCCGTCGCGCCCAGATAAGGATATCATCCCTACAACTGGGTTTGGTGAGCGTTAAATCCAAGCTTAAAATCTCCCTTATCCGCGCACACGCTCGAACAACTATGGCTCCATCTACGAGCCAATCCTCTTGGTTCAGACACCACACGCGCCAGTGAGTGTGATCGTGGGCGTGAGGGCTACCCATCACCCATCCGCATCTTGTTCACACACTACCCGTCTTTTCCAGAAATCTATAGTAGTCGAAAACTGTTCAGATCTCCCAGCCCATACCTGTAGATTTGTGATGAGAATATTTATAAAGAAGAAAAATATTTTGATGGATTATGCAGCCAAGGAGCAAAGAGCTGAAGAGGGGTGTTGTAACCTACGCTGAGCTAATCTTCCAGTCTATCTCGTTCACCGCGCCGGCAATAGCTGTCACCGCCACGATGACTGGCGCCGCCGCATTCGCCTACGGCTCACTACCACTCACCTATGTCTTAGCGCTCTTCGGCGTTCTCTCCGCGGGATTCGTGGTGTACGCCTTCTCAAGGAAGGTTGCCTCGAGTGGGGGTTACTACCGATACATTGAGCGTGGCCTCGGTCCGCGTTTCGGAGCGTTCGGGGGGTGGGTGTATATGCTCTACACGGTTATAGGGGCGACACCGTTCATCTACTTTGAGACGGCGCTCGCCGCCCAATACGGCTTAGAGGTGTTCGGCTTGAACGTGCCAAACTGGTTCTGGTACCCTGTCGGCATCCTAGTCGGCGTTCTCGCCTATTTGCTGGCTTACTCGGGTATCAAGAACTCCCTAAAGTACAGTGTGTATACCGGTACAGCGGAGATACTCATACTTGTTGCGGTTGCGGTTGCAATACTTGCCGCGACTCCTGACCGGCTTGACTTTAAAGTTTTCACACCCGCCTATTCACCCACTGGTTGGAGCGGCGTGGCGCTCGGACTGGTCTTCTCTTTCACCTCGCTTGCTGGTTGGGGGTCGATGACATTCTTGGGAACCGAGGCCCATAAGTCGCATCTCAACATCAGGAGGGGCGTCGTGCTCACCATTTTGGTCCTCGGCCTCCTATTCTTGTTTGAGAGCTACGCGATGACTGTGGGCTGGGGGCCGCAGAATATGGGGACATACTTTGGATACTTCCTCCCAGGCCTCGTGCTCGCCCTCAGGGATGGAGGGTTTGTGCTCGCGGCCCTCCTCTTTGTGTTCTTGGTTAACAGCGGGTTCGTGGACACGCTCGCCATCATAAACGCCGGTTCAAGGGATATGTACACCATGTCGAAGGACGGCCTCCTGCCGGACAGGCTTTCGGACACTCACCCCACGCACAGGAGTCCTCATATAGCGCTACTTGTAAACACCTTGGTGGGGATATTTCTGTTCACAGTGACCGGATGGTTGTTCGGCCCACTCAACGGCTTCCTTATAACAGGTCTTTGGACGGGTGCTGGGACAATAATAGAACACATACTTGTAAACACTTCTTTACCACTTTATTTCAGGAGGCTCGGAGACCTCCGCTGGACCTATGTAGCTATACCCCCCATAGCCACAGCCATATATATCTTCGCGCTCTACGGCTCCTTCCTCTCAATAAACATCTACATACTGATAGGCGTGGCTTCAATGGTGGCTTGGCTTGTCGCCGGTGCCTTGATATACTCCGTCAAAAAGGATATTAGAGTTAGGCTTGAAGAGGGTGAAGAAATTTGAAGAGGCTCGACGGAATGATGGCATCAAACATCCACTTCAAATGGAGGCCTCACAACCCACCCGTGCTCAGAGTCTACCCCGACGAGCCATTCGAAGTGATAATACCAGACTCCTCAACATCGCAGATTAAGCCAAACTTTACGGTGAAGCAGCTCGCCGCAATAGACGAGTCAAAGTTCGACGGCGCAGTAGGCCCAGTGTACGTGGATGGAGCAAACCCAGGCGACACCCTGGAGGTGATATTAGATACTATAGAAGTTGGTGATTGGGGGTGGACCGCTATCCTGAACAACTTCGGCCTGCTCAAAGGCTCCTTCGAAGAGACATTCGTAGTTTGGGAAATCAGGGATGGGTGGGCCGCTACCAAGGGAGATTTCCTCGCTGGCGTAAGAATCCCCGTGCGCCCATTCCTCGGAGTCGTGGGCGCCGCACCCGCCGAGGGGGAGTTCGGAATGATACCTCCGAGGTACTTTGGTGGGAACATGGATAACCGCCTTCTCAGAGGCGGCTCACACCTGTTTCTACCGGTGAGCAGGGAGGGTGGACTCGTGTCCTTCGCTGATCCCCACGCCTCGCAGGGGGATGGTGAAGTGTGCGGCACGGCGATAGAAACCTCCGCAAGGATAACTGTAAGGATAAGGGTGCACAAGAACACCGAGCTGAAGACGCCAATGATGGAAACCTCTGAGGAGGAGGTGGGTGAAAGGGTTGTAACAATGGGTATCTCGAACGACCTCTACAGCGCGGCCAAAGAGGCGCTCCTCCAGATGATACACTACCTTGGTGATAGGGGTTTCACACCCGAGGAGGCCTACGTTCTATGCAGTGTGGCCGGCAACCTCAGAATAAGCGAAATAGTTGATGAGCCAAACTACGTCGTATCCCTCGTGCTCCCAAAAGAGCTCACAAGAAAGCAGTAGTCTAACCTCAAGCTCACAATTCAAGCCAACACCATCCAAGTGCTTAGCAAATCACCCCTAAGACGCCCAGCTTGCTATTAATAGACAAACAACCTCTCAACTTCAAACACATTGAAGCCTAGTTCGGGGCAGCGTGTCTAGGCCACTAGCCGAGTAAAAACGAGCATTATGTGGCACTTCGCTAAACACTCGGTTACCTTGAATCCGTTACGATGGTTTGCATTAATATAGCGTAGCATAAGGGGTTAATGTCGACTCTGATATCCTCCCCCCTCATACTGGCTTTATCGTGGGCGAATCTTCTAGGCGAGCTGATGGGTCGGTTCAAAAACTGAACTCTTTACGCGTTTTATATGCTACCAGCCTACATACGATTTATGCTTGAAGTTAGGGGTTTGACGGTGAGTTATCGGAGGGAAAGTAAGGTACTTAACCGCGTTGACTTGACTGTGGGCGAGGGTGAGAAGGTTGCCGTGGTTGGTCCGAACGGCTCTGGCAAGTCGACCCTAATCAGGGCGGCGTTGGGTCTCGCACCCATAGTCGAAGGCTCGGTGAGGGTGTTTGGCAGCGATGTGAAATTGGTGAGGGGCGAGACAAGGGTTTCCACAAATTTGCCGGAGGTTTACAGGCTTCTCAACTGCCCCGCGGCTGAACTCATGGAGGTGTTCGCCGGGTTACGGGGTGTTGACACATCTGATTACCTAAGCCTCGTGGAATACTTCGGCCTACAAGAGATCTTGGATAAACGAGTGTATGAAATGAGCTCCGGTCAGGCTAAGATGTTCGGAAACATCATGGCCCTCGGCTCAAAGCCCAAGCTCCTACTCCTAGATGAACCCTTCGAGAACGTTGACCAGAGTAGGAGAATCAAGCTGGCGAACACGCTCGCCGGGTTCGGGGAGGAGGTCGTGATGGTCACACACGAGTTCGACCTGCTACGCAAATTCCAAGACTGGAAGTTGTACTTCATGATCGAGGGCACACTCTATGGCGCCTTTAGTGTGAAGGATCTGGATGAACTCTACATATCTCGAGGTGAGAGGCCGGGCTCAATCCTAACGGTGAAAACCAGCTTCGGAACGCTCACAATCACTAGGGGGGAGGGGGATGTGGCCCTCAAAAACGCGACAAGCATAAACAAGCTAATCGAGGAGGTGGCCTGAATGCTATTCACACACTACTCGAAGACACTGTTAACCAATAGAGCGCTGTGGGGGTGGGGTGTACTATTCATGGTTTTCTGGCTTATTATCGGAGGCTTCGTGGAGTCCACGGGTCTACCCAAGGGTAACCACATGGTGGCGCTCAGCTACACCGCCTCATGGTATGGGTTGATAAACCTCTTTTCTCTCTCATCCCTAGCGATATCCATAGCCTTCTCACTCATCTACTCCACACACTCCCTGGCCTACTCATTTAGGTATACAAGGCTCAAGCCTAGCTCATACCTTATTAACCTGGTGGCCTCCTCGCTCATCATGGGTGTCATTCTAAGCGTACTAATGCTCGTTTCAACGTACGCTATATTTTCATACAAGCTTGGAGCCGGGGTTGCCCCAGCGAACCCTGCTCTCACACTCCCCATCGCAGCACTCTCCGGCGTATTCATGTACGCCTTCGCCACACTCCTAGTGCTCATACTCATCAACTCGCTTGGGCTGAAGAATCAGAGCTTCGTGAGCTTTATACCCCTATTGCTCGGCTACGTGTTTGGCTTCCTGCAGCTCTTCCTAAGCCTCCCAAGCCTGGTAATATACGCTTCGCCCCTCAGCGCTATACAAGACCTACTCTACTATGCGTACTCCGGTCAACCCGTGCCAAGCGTGCTCTCCAATCCCTCGAGCCAGACGCTGAGAACACCCTACCTAACTGTTTCCCTCGTCGCTTGGACACTCGTACTGCTGGTCGCCGACTCAATCCTGCTTCGAAAAATTAAGCCCAGAAGCATCGAGGAAGCAAGGCAAATTTGACCCAAAGATTTAAGTGGATAGGCGTGGGGTGTGGGTGATGCCCACCGAAGACGATGAAGTGCTTGCGCGTGAGATGCTTCAGATCGGGCGGCGCGCACTCAGATTCGAAGAGTACGTTCTACGAAGAGCTTGGGGGGTATACTATGCAGTGTGGGCACTATTCTTCTCCGTCCTTTTCATTATTCCAAGCGTTATAGGCCTAGTTGCACCAAGCCTCACAGACAGCCCCTACCCCTACTTCTTGGGATACGGAGTGGCGGGTGGTTTGGCTGGGTGGGCTACTTACCTGAACTTCGAAAAGGTTTACAGAACCATTAGGCTAAGGCGTGCACTGTTTGGTGGCACACAGGCTAGGAGAAGTCTAAAGATCGGTGGCTGGATTCTTATAGGGGTTTCCAACTTCCTACTCTTCTTGGTCCCATACTACCTATTGGGTTTCAAGGGCCTTAGCGTGGGCTATCTCGGACTACTCTACGTTGGAGTTTGGATCTACACAGCCCTAAGACGAACCTTTACCGACTTCCCACTAGAAGGTGTGCTAGCTATAGCCTCCTTCGCATCCTCATGTCTTCTAAGCATCTATTCCATCCTAGAGGGAGACTACCTTATCACCGAAACTTCGTGGTTGCTTACAATGCTCGTCTGGGTATTCTGCGCCTTCTACGCCCTCTACCATGCGCCCGAGATGCTGGTGTACGACGATGAATAGCGAAGAAGAGGAATTCACGCTTCAGGATAAGTCAGCCCCCATAAGGGAGCTAGCCGAACTATTCGATGACAGCATTATGAAGTCCTCCACTCGACTATTAATAGTCGTCTCACTCTCCGTCAACAAAAGGATGGTGTTCACGGACCTGTTAAAGCTAACGGGGGTGGGTAAGGGAAGCCTCAGCAATCATCTGCAGAGGCTGAGCGCTGGCGGGTACATCAGGCTGAGAGTTACTCCAACGCTGAGGGGGCCTAGAACGGTTGCTGAGATAACGCGGAAGGGTTTAGACACATATCAAAAGTACTTGGGGATCATCGAGAAAATAAGGAATTCGGATGAATCATCGAGTTTTAAGTGAGAGTCGGAGGACAAAAAATCGCCCGGCCCTCCATGGAAGGTGTTCAGACGCTTTTGGGCTTACTTGAAGTGTTCGTAGATTTTAGAGTGTAAGGTTGCGATGCGTCAACCGAATTGTTGATTTGACCAATGGATGCCGCCGCCTGCCCTTATATCTGTTTCGTGTTAGTTTACCTCGTCCTCCAAGTCCTCGCTATCCTCGTCCAGCTCTTCGTGTAGGCTTCGAACCTCATCGAAGAGCTCGGAGTAACCCTCATACCACTCTTCATCCTCAATGTACTCATAAAGGTCGCCGTCAACCTTGACCTGCAGCACGATTTCGCCCACCTCTCCGATGTGCTCCTGGAAGCCGTTAAGCCTTGTTAGGTATTCGAAAAGCTTGCTCCTATACTCTTTACGCCGCGGCTCATCCACATCTAAGCTATCCAAGTGGTCTCTCACAGCATCCAGCTCCCACTTACACTCATCGATATCACGACTAGTAAAGAAATACGCCTTATAGAAAAGCACTCTGGCACTCATCTCTTGAGCGAAGTCAATGAACCTTTTCGCGTCTGTGTTCGTCTTGCTCCAACGGAAGGTCGGAAGGTCGCCTCCACCAACATATACGCCTTCGAACAACACCATGTTTCCACGCTTAGCGTACTCCACCAAATCCTTTATCTTAGTGCTTAAACCCGTCTGCTCTTGATCCATCGAGCATCAGCACGCATACACATAAATAAGCGCTTCTAGTCTAAACACACGCTAAAGGCTCAAAGACGGATCCCTGCCCACAATACAGATAATCAAAGAACACTGACTCAACATACACATGGATTAGCTGACCGCCCCCACTCAAACGTCATTACGCTTTTTGGGACCACAGTGCAAAATCTAGCAGAGAAGAATTAGGCTGGCTCATTTTACCTTAGGGGGGTTAGGTGTGGGGAACGGAGGACCCCTTCCCCGAGGATGGGGTGGTAGGCTAATCTATATAATCATAGGATGGGGTTTCTTCTCATCCATGGTCTTCCCCTCGACCTACTTCTTCAGGGTGGTTCCTGATGCTTCATGCCTCTTAGTCCCCGTTTAAAGCTGGAACCACACACTGGACACACGAATAGGCCTATAACACTTTTACCTACCCGCCAAGTCTTGAGTGGATTTGAGACCTCGCTGCCGCACATGATGCATTTAGCCAACTTAGCACACCACCCCTCCGCTATAGCTTTCCCCCAACACTGCTATTGTTGAGAAGGTCGACAGGCACTATAAGGTTTGCTCAAAACCAATTTTTATTTATTTCTTTGAGGCTTAAATCGGGCTCTCCACCAACCTACACATGAATTTAGGGATTTTTGAGCTACCACGCGTTAAACGTTAAATCAAAGAGTGTATCCATATAACCCTAGACTCTTCGGCTGGATTCCTGGTTGTCGTAAAAATCAGGGATTTAAGTGTTTATTATGTCTTGTAGATGTTGTCCGGATTAGGGGTTGGTGGGCGTGTAGCCAAGCGAGGGGAACGCTTATCCGGACACTATCGTCTTGAAGGAAAGCAGTACGCACTCAAAAACTGACTATATATTTTTAAACGGAACTAAATTCATAGTGTGTCATCGAGTTTGCTAAAACCTTTTTATCGAAGTTTGCGTGTATGTTATGACTATCAATGAGTTTTTCACTAAGCTTGGATAAGTGGTGATGGGGTTGCTACATGGTTACGATGAAACTCAGCCGAACGCCCTAACTAGGGTTGAGGTTCTCGAAGCCCAGGAGCTCAGGCTGAAACACTTGTTAAAGAAGGCCTATGAGTGTTCCCCCTACTACCATAGAGTGTTCGACCAGCTAAAGCTTAAACCAGATGATATACGTTCACCGAAGGAATTCACGAAGATACCGTTTACCACCAAAGAAGAATTAAGGCGATATGGCTACCCATATGGGGGGGACTTCTTAGCCGAACCATTTGAGCAGCTGGTTGGCTGGCATATGACTTCGGGTACAACCGGTACACCCGTTGTCAACCCCTACACTAGGAGTGATGTTGAAGTTTGGACAAACCTTGTTGCTAGGTGCCTGAGGTGTGCCGGGGTAACCCATCGTGATATAGTTATGAATGTCTACGGGTATGGCCTCTTCACTGGTGGCCTCGGGTTGCACCAAGGCGTTCAGAGGGTTGGCGCTAAGGTCATACCGTGGGGTACTGGTCGGACGGAGGCGCTTGTGTCCAGGCTTAAGGAGTTCGGGGCAACGGTGATCACTGGCACCCCTTCATATGAGTTACTCATCGCTGAGACCTTGAGAAAGCTTGGTTTTGACCCTGAGCGGGATCTTAAGCTAAGAATTGCGATACCCGGCGCCGAGTCGATGAGTAGACTCATGCTCGAGAGGATAGACGTGGAGCTCGGCTTAAGACTCCGTGGGGGTGGGGCTAGGGAGATATACGGGTTCACCGAGGCGCTTGGCCCAGGCGTCGCACAGGAGTGCCCATCGGACTCCCATGAGTGGATGCACATATGGGCTGACCACTTCCTAGTCGAAGTGGTGGATCCAGAGAGCGGAGAACAGCTTTCTGACGGTGAGGAGGGTGAGCTGGTGGTGACAACCCTAACTAAGGATGCTATGCCTCTTCTCCGCTACCGCACAAGGGACATAACCACTCTAATCGACTCCGATGACGATATTCCTCATCCCAAAATACACATGATTACGGGCAGAATAGATGATGTGGTGTTCTATAAGGGGGCGAAAATCTACCCTTCAGCTATAAACCAGGTTCTCATGGCCCACCCCGAGGTGCTCGAATACCAGGTTATAGTTGATAGGTCTACCATTAATCCAAGCTTCACTGTTGTCGTTGAAACAAAAAATCCATCCGAGGAGCTAAGACACAAACTCATAGAAGAGATAAGCGGGGTCACCTTCGTGAGACCCAGAATAGAGTTCTCCCAACCAAACACGCTTCCGAGGTTCGAAGGCAAATCCAAGAGGGTCGTCGTAAAGTAGTGGTCTCACGCTCTGCTGATGCCTAGATAACAATTTTCTATGCTTGGATCCCACCTCTCATCCTCTTCAAGTTTGGACAGCCTCTCACGATCTAACCGTGGCTTGCGTGGCCATCAGTCTTAACGGTAGCAGAGGTTAGGAGGGTGTATCACTATTTGCTTCTAATGATTCTCCTCAGGTAGAATAGTCTTACCCGGTCGGGGAGGTTTATGAGCAAAACATTTCTCAGTCTGCGTAGCGCCTCGAAGCCACGCGTTGAAAGAACGTATGAGAGCATCTCGCTTAGAGCCAACTCAGTTCTCTGTGTCTCCCCAGGTGGAGAAAAGAGTCTCTGGTTAACCTTCCAATAGGCTATCCGGCGCACAATATCCTTAGAATACGTGTGGTCCAAAGTTAGGCTACGCATAATACTTAAGTCGTCGAGTAGTGCAGTGGAGCGTTCGTATTGGCGCATCAAATATGCTTCCAAACTATTCGAAGTGAGCTCTGGCATAGTGAAGGTGTTATGAGTGTGCAAACGTTGCATGGTGAGTCTATTTTGATCCAGCACCAAGTCCTTATCACTGAGGAGTGCACAAAGAAATATGAATAAATCTGGAGCCCCTTTAATCCTACCTAGCTGTTCCATCCAGCGCTGTAGGAGTTCTCTCGAAACCGCGATACTACTGGTGTTTGAGTACGCCTCAGAACTCAACGTTGAACGAAAGGCGCTGTGTTTAAGCTGACTCGGTACCTTAAGTCGACCCTGATGCGTTACTCTTCGCTGAGCAATTTGGATAACCTCCCCACGTTCATTGATGTAGATCTGGGAGTTATGGTAGTATCCAACATCATCGTCAGTAAAGCTTTGCACTATTGTCTCAAGTCGCTCGGCCGTGTACGCGTCGTCGTATTCGAGGAAAGTTATAATGGGGTTGCTCGTCAACCTTAAGCCTTCACATATTTTAGCCCCGACACCCTGCTCACGTGAGAAATAACTCCTAACTCCGAGTTTATCCAGGCTGGAATCTATAACGCTGTCTTCAAAGTTTTTAACAACTATAACCTCATACATCTCAGGTCTAAGCGTTTGGTTCAGAGCCGAGTTAACCGCCTCTAGGATAAAATCTCTTCTAGTGTGTGCTATAACGATCACGGATACGGCTTTCCCAACCATCGGTGAATTATCTCCTGCGCCAACAAATATGGATTTTGCGGCAACATGTTAACGGTGCTTTTCTGTTTATGAGCGGAATTTTGCTTGCAGAAGCCTTAACCCCTCATCTACGATGTTATGGTCATTGTTGCTCACCCCATACGCCACCCAGTAGAGTGGCGCTAAATCTCTATGGAATTTCAGCCTTGGAAGCAGGGTTTTAACTTGTTCTTCGCATTGTATTTTCAGTACGTGGTTACCGATGTGATCATCCACATAGAATAGCCCGCCGTAGTCTAATGCTGGGTCACCCACCGCTGCCTCACCCCAGTCTATGAGGCCTACTATGTAACCGCTAGCGTCGATTAGTATGTTTCTTGGGTCTATGTCGCCATGGATTAGCCGAGGTGTGAACCCGTAGTGTTGGAGTCGCCCTGCGTAGTCATCCACGTACTCAAATATAGTTTTCCGTAGGTCTGGTTGAAGGGTTGAGCCAGCCATTTCAGTGAGTCTGTAAACCTCTGATAGTATGGTTTCAGCCCATTTTTGAGGCGTATTATACACTGGTACCACCTCCGCACACTCAGCTGGTAGTCTCATGGTGTGCACTCTCTGTAAAATGTATGCTAGTCTTCGACATACAATGTGGGTTGAAAGTGTTTGGCTGGGTACCCGGTGTACCATTGATTCGCCCGGGATGGCCTCGTATACAAGTATTACGTGCTGTTCCCTATCGATATCAACCACGCATTTTGCTAATTCGAGCGGGATTATATCTCCGAGCCTTACCCTCAGATATGGTAGGAGGCAGGCCTCTTTTAGAAGTTTTTCTCCACTGTGGATATTCTTTGAGAGTTTGACTACAAGTGTGTGGTTTAGCTCGTACACGTAGTTATCCCATCCCTGCTTAAATCGTCGGAGCGAGTAAACCCTGAGTTGAGGGTTACACTTACGAAGTGCTTGTAACACTAGGTTCCTAGGGGTTAGATGGATGTGCGTCACTATGAGAGGTCAACCCAATCACAATCGCGTTGTGTGATCAACATGTGTTTGGACCCCCTCCTCTTTAGCGAGTTCTTGGAGTAGCGGGATCTCCCTGAGTTTCTTCTCTGGTAGAAGCCTCCAAATTATACCGCGGGGCCTACTCCTCATCCCTTGGGCGTTGAATCTCGACTCGGGTGTAAAGTAGGAGTCTAAGCACACGTCGAACTCCTCTAGGGGTATTCTATCTACCACCTGTAGTGGATGCACTGTTGTGAAGATTGGTGTTTGACTCGATACCTTTCCGAAATGTCGCAGAATGGCGTACTCGAGTTCAGCGTA
>Ga0208314_100606_pt1 | contig 12793 bp, 14 predicted proteins | sample OSPB_Mat_host_9__FD_187144 | JGI IMG/M metagenome (GOLD analysis project Ga0208314, IMG submission 187144) | Extremophilic microbial mat communities from Yellowstone National Park, USA - OSPB_Mat_host_9_15 (SPAdes) (version 3) | ecosystem: Environmental > Aquatic > Thermal springs > Hot (42-90C)...
AGGCAGAATGGATGAAGAGAGGCCACCAGAGAAGGGTCGTCACCCCCGGCTACAATCAGAGGAGGAACACGTTCATCACACTCTTCTGGCCAAAGAGGAACGGGTTCATCTTCAACACCTATGCGAAGAGGAGGAGCAGAGAGTTCAAGCTCCACCTCTCCAACCTCCTCCGGTACGCTAGGAGGCACAGGGCGAAGAGGATCATACTCTTCGTGGACCACGCTCCGTGCCACAAGACGAAGAACGTGAAGAGATTCATCCGGGCCCACCCCATCCTGAGGGTGAAGAGGCTGCCGAAGAGGGCACCGAACCTCAACCCGGTGGAGAGGCTTGTCAATAAGCCTTTCAAGTCGGCCGTGTGCACGAACCGCTCCTACTCAAGGATAGACGACGTGATCAAGGCAGGGCGCAGATTCCTCACGAAATATAAACAGACTTTAGGAACTTAATCTTCTTGGACCGGATAGAAGGGGCATTGCCCCTCATTGCCTCATGAAACCTGGAAAGTTCATGAAGCGAGAGAGAACGTCCCTGTGAGTTATGGCCGACGGGGTCTATCTATGTCTACTACTCAGCACTGAGTTTGAGGAAGGTGTCAAGGATTCTTGAGCCGGTCTAAAAGAGTAGCCAAGAAGCCATACGCCAGTGGGCCCACAGGTTTTCCTTTCTGGCGAGCGGGTTCCGGGTGAGGAAGGACTCCGTGCATTACATCCTGATAGACGAGACCATGATACGCATTAGAGGGAAGAAAGCATGGTCTGGATCGCCTTCGACCCCCTTCACAGGCGGTTCTTTGGCTTCATGAGCTGCTATCAGAGGAACATCCTATACACATACTACTTCATCAGGCACCTCCGCTCCAGGTATGACAGGAAGCTAATCCCGACGGACGAAGGGATTTGGTATCATGAGGCCTGCAGGTGGCTGGGGATGGAGCACCACGTCTACCCCATCGGATGGAAGAACTTCATGGAGAGGCTGAACCAGACCTTCAAGGACAGGGTCGAATGCTTCGATGATTACTTCCCCTGCTGGAAGGAGGAATGCAATAGAAGGCACGTCTTCCTCTGGATCAAGATGTTCTACTTCTACTACAACTTTGTCAGAGAGCACTCAGAGCTGGGCTTCCCTCCAGCGCTCTACGACTCTCCCCTGAAAGACAGGTCCGAGGCCGACCGCTTTATCTCGCTGGTCCAGGAGGTGATCCAATAGGCGCTAAGTTGACAGCGCCCTATTGGTCGAGCAAAAGTTAAAATCACCACCGACGGTACTGGCTTCTATGGAGCCGGCAGTTCTCGAAAAACTGGAGGTACCGACTTCAAAAAGAAAGACAGAGATGGTCGAATCCAAGGGAATCGGGCATCCTGATACGATGGCAGACTCGATCGCCGAAACATTCTCAAGAAATTTGTGCAAGGCTTACGAGAAAGAGTTCGGAGAGATACTTCACCACAATGTAGACAAGTTAGACATTGTAGGGGGAGAAACCGTTCCTAAGTTTTGAGGAGGGCGAGTGAACAAGCCAATAATCGTTTTCTTCTCCGGTAGGGCTACCTACGAAGTCGATGGGAAAGAAATCAATAGTGACGGAATTGGTTGGCTTAGGGGAATCGCATTTCAGTCGGCTAAGGAATGGTTGGGGCGTCATTTTCGCTATCTAGAACCAAGCAACAGTCAGCATGTCATGTTGGACCCTATCTTCATGCAGACAAAAGGTGGATCCCGGGAGTTAAAGGGAACCGTAGAGACCATAAAATCAAACGACACTAGCGTTGGCTCTGGATATTATCCCCTTTCACCTTTAGAACAGATCGTCCTCGAAGTAAGGCACCACCTGAATTCGGATGAATTTCTCCGTCAACATAAACACCTTGGTGAAGATGTCAAAGTCATGGGAGTACGAAGAAGCCAGAACATTTCTTTGACAATAGGGATTTCCTTTATCGACAAAGAATTGGGTGACGCCCGTTCCTACTTTGATTTAAAACATCAGCTGGAAGATGAATTATTGAAGTACGTTCGTGGCTTCATAGAAAAAAAGGAAATGAACATCAGGCTCAATAAGAAAGACCTTTGGATAAATGCTCTTGACGATGAGGTAGAAGCGTTGAAGAGAAAGAAACAGCAAGAAGACCATTGCTATCTAACAGTGCTAGGGACGAGTGCTGAACATGGAGATGACGGAGCAGTGGGCAGGGGTAACAGGGTAAATGGCGTAAGTCCATACTACAAACCCGTCAGCTTAGAGGCCGCTTCGGGTAAGAATCCTGTTTCGCATGTTGGAAAGTTATATAATGTTCTTGCTTTTCTTGCTGCCAAAAGAGTATACGAACAATTCGAGCCAAAACTTCAGGAAACATACGTCAAGCTTGTTTCCAGAATAGGTGCACCGATAGGAGATCCCGCGCTTTCTGCACTTCTTTATGTCGCTGATCAAAGCTTGTCAATACAGGAACAAAAACTTGCGGAAAAAATCTTGAAAGAAGAGCTGGCATATCACCTAGCTAATGGAAAATTGAGGGACGAGATAGTAAGAGGAGACTATGACCATGGCTCACTTCTTTACCTCCTCGAGTAAAGCAACCGACCTCTAGACTACGCCGACACCGAGCACCAGCCCACAGTCGGCATATCTTGATTGTTCGAGCATCATTGCAATAGTCACTCCTTTTGATAAAAAGGCCTAGCGCGAAGGTCCCATAAGGACATTTGCAGTGATATAGATCTTCTTCTGCTCGAATCTGGTTTCCAGTATTCTCTTATAAAACTTGAAGAACGTTTCCGCTTCCGAGATTTTTTTCTGACCATAAACATCTATCTCATAGACCAGGTTCCAATCCTTATATATTTTTTTGGTGTTTGGATCTTTCCACACGCCCTTCTCAACCGCTCTCTCGCTGCATCCACCAAAAACCGAAACCAAGTCTTCTTCTGTAATTTCAAACCTGTACTCTTCGACAGGTGTTTTGTCATTGTAGAACTTAGGTACATGAACGTGGTAACTGATGCCCCCAGATTTCTTCTTTTCTCTCTGGAACCGGGGCATAGCGATCGCCGCGTAGAGTTCTGTCTACACAAGATAAATACTTTTTTACTTGTATGAATGTAGCGGTTACTAAACCATTCTGTAAGGAATACCTTCCTTTTTAAGCAAGGCTAGGTGTTGCTCACCAACAATATACTCGTGAAGTCCAACGACACGTACAGCTACTCCAGAGAATGCAATAATGTAATGCCCTTTGGATTGATTTTCACGATCGAAGGTGATCCGATACTTCTTTCCAGGAGGTTCCGGATGCCTAGTCTCCGATCCAGACACATCTCTTAATTCCTTCAGCGGCTTTGAAATATAGCTTCGCAATCCTATGTTCCACCCCTCTGTTTACTTTTAAGACCCTATTAATAAATATTACTTAAATTGAACCTATCTCAATACTCTCCACAGTATCACGATGCAGGCAATGTGGATTAATCCCAGGAATGTCTCTGCCAGTCTTTCGTACCTTACTGTCAGCTTCCTGAAGTCCTCCATCCATGCGAAGAATCTCTCGACTGTGTACCTGACCTTCTTGTAAGTCTCCTTGTCGAGGAGCCTTGGTCTTCCTGGCCTACGCTTCTTTGCCATGCTTGGTATCTGAGACCTGATCTTCCTCTTGTCGAGGTAGAACCTGTTGAGGTCCATGCTGTACTTGGTATCTCCGTAAACCCGCCTTGGATTCTTCCTCGGCCTTCCCTTACCGTGTCTGATGCTGATGGACTTCATAAGAGGGATCAGCTTCCTTCCCTCATGCTCGCTTCCCTTCCCTATCGTCACTGCGATAGGAGCTGACTCTTCATTGACTACCGCGTGTATCTTCGTCCTGTTGACCTTCTTGTGGGCGTCGAAGCCGATGAGCCGGCCCCCTTTTTGGCCGGTATATGTCGCTGTCGATGGAGAGGTCGTCGATGCCAAGTCTGCCCTCAGAGTACCCGTCCGATAGCAGGGCATCCATGATCCTCTTCCAGACACCTTCCCTCTCCCACCGCCTCAGTCTCCTGTTCGCTGTAGAGTTATCTCAATACTCCTTCGGAAGATCGTTCCAAGGATTGCTAATCTTCAGGACGTAGAGGATGGCGTCAATAATACGTTTGTCATCCGCTCTGGGCTTGCCCTCCTTGGCCCCCGGCGGTAGGAGTGGCTCGATGTACCTCCACTGCTCGTCCGTCAGAGGTCGGAACTTCATATGACAGGGACGGAAAGAACTACCAAAAAAAACGGATGTCAAAGAAGATAGACGAGATGGTCAACGCAGCATTGAGATAGGTTCTTAGCTAGTTAACCTTAAATATCTGCTGAAGCTTGGTGAAATTACTTGCTTTTCTGTCATGATAATGGTAAATCATATGAGGTATCGCCTTTATTCTGTCCGGACTGTGGAAAACCGCTCCAGTCGATGGAATATACATCTTCACAGGCCCCTTTGAGCCAGCGAGGTTCCTGTGGTGTGTCCTCGATAGCATATGAGGCGAAAGAGACAGTTCGCAGCCAGTATGGAGGTTCGTTGAGGCATTGACTTCCCAGCTCCTCTGGAGTATTACCGATAAGTGCGAGAAAGTATACGCAACCTTCGACAAATCAATTGCAATAAATTCGAATATCACCTTGGCCTACTCAGGTGGCAAGGACAGCACGGTCCTGGCGATCTTGCTTTACCGTTGGGTCAAAGAGCGCGGCATCACAGGGCTAAACATTACACTTCTTCACAATGACACTCTGAGCGAGATTGACCTGATGGAGAAATGGGCTCGGAAATTCATGCTGGACTTCAAGTCCAGGATGGCGGAATTAGGTAACGGGGTGACGGTCAAGGTTGTGACACCAACTGGCATTGACACTTTCTACTGGCGTGCACTCGTAAGAGGATATCCCGCGCCTTCGCGGAACTTCAGATGGTGCGTCAACCTCCTCAAGATGCAGCCTACCAAAAACGGTACTTTTAACCTCGGCACTAACCTGATGATGACGGGCCTTAGGGAGTTCGAGTCTAAGGAGCGAGTGAAGCTAGTCAGACAACGATATGGAAGTTGCCCCCTTGGTCCGTCCAAGTGTCTCGCCTACTATTTTCTAGCGCATGATGACGGTACCAGCCACAAAATCGTCCCCATACGTGACTGGTCCAATGCCGATGTGTGGGAAGTGCTTCGGGCCACCGAAGAGTTCGACATAGCAGACCTCTTGTACCTCTACGGTTGTGATGAGGCACGGTATGGCTGCTGGCACTGCACGCTCGTAAGGGTGCAGTGGGGTCTTCATGCGCTTGAGAAAAAGTACTTGTACTATGACGCGCTCAGGCTCCTCTACAGAAGGATTTCCGATGACCATGCCCTGCGGATGCGAAAAAACAGAGGCTACAGCAAGCTTGGCGCCCACAACGCCGCAGGCAGAAGCATGCTTCTGCACCTGATTAGCATCACCGAAGAGAGGTCGAAGATACGTATGTATGGCCTGGATGAGGCAAAGGTGAACGGGGTCTCGCTGCGAAAACTATTCTTTGAGCTAGATGGAAGGAGTGCTCGAAAAGTCGTCCGGTTGGCCGACCCGGGGCTCAACCCGAAACGCTATGTTAGTATAGCCGATATCAGGGACATCCATCGGTACAAGACACTTGTCAAAAGGGCAATCAGACGAATTGAGAAGGTGACTATGGGGGACAAAACGCGCACCCTAGCTCTCAAGAAGGGGTTCGATCCGACCAAGGAACTGCTTGACGCCCTGATGGCCCGCGTAAGTTAATGAATCCCAAAACCTTTATTTATATTAAAAGGTTCTGAATTACTGTGTTAGAGTCACGGGATTGGGCAGAGCCCGAGCACTATGAAGATGTACTCGATTTCATCAGAGACAAAGCTGGTCCCAATGCCACCAAGAGGAACCTCATCCTAGACATTGGTAAGCAGCTCCTGGAGAAGACAGGACACATTCCCATTGTGACCAACGTTTCGCGGGGAGCAGGTTTCTGTTGCTACTATGCTCGTCTCTCTGAAGCTATAGGCGTGAAGAAGCTATGGGGGCACCTTACCGACAGGATAGCTGGCAAGGGGAATGATGTTCACAAGATCATGGGCATGGCCTCACTCCAATTCTTCGGGTACAAAAAGGCATCTGACAGTATTTCGGACCTTGTTGACGATGTCACCACCGAGCTGAGACGGAAAAACCAACTCCGTCAAGCCGATGCTGACGATGTAAAGAATATCTCCAAGCTGCTGTTCACGAACCTACTCGACAACCTCGAGCGGATGGTGCAAATTACCGGGATGGACTTAGCCAGTGCCTTCCCTGCGGTCGAGCAGCAGTTCATGGATTATGACCTGCACATGAGAGGAACCCCCGACCTAATCTTGGAGGACAGCAAGAATCAGAAGGCAATCGTAGTGGATTGGAAGACTGACAAGGAGACCCCTGCGGAATACGAGAACGCCCAAGTGACGGCGTACGCCCTGATGGAAGGCAGGCGTCTCGGAATGTCGAAGAAAGAAGCAGTAGAGGCAGTCCTTGGACACCCCGTCAGGGACGCGTCGAACAGAATGACGTCAATCAAGGATATCAGCATCCTCCCTGTCATTGTAAGGCCCACCCAACGTGCTTCCTTGAGGCCGCACCCGATTCTCTTTGCTGAGCTAAATGAACTGGAGTCGCGGTATAACGCCTTCAAGAATCTGACTTACGATATATGCGTTGAGGCGCAGCATCTCAGCCTGCTCCTGACGGACCAGTTGCAGCTAACAGGCGTAAACCGAGATGAAACCAAGGTTGAGATGATCATCCGCGGGCAAAGCCAGAGGGTCAATATTCTTCGATATACTCCGCGGCAACTGAGACGTGGTAATCCTTCGGTACAAGATAGGTGGCCGTGCCGTTCGCACACCGGGGCCCAGTTCTGCAACCTTCTCCAGTCCTGCAGGTATTACTTTGGGAGGAGCTTTGGGGAGCAGGATGAATATGAAACCGCCTTGTGGACTCTCAGGTTCAAGACATTCAACATAAACGAACGGAACTTGATCCTCTATCGAGCGATCTTCGATACCTTCGAATACTACGAGAAAAAGTACATTATTGAGAAACTCGAGGGGGGAGAAGGTATCCGTGTCACTATCGGCCACGCACCTATGTTTGACCAGAACATAAAGATGAGGATTGAAGCAAAAAGGGACAAGTATTCCGGCATATTTAGGATAGATTTGCTAGATAAGCTCGAGCCGGAGAGGGACGGTTTGCTGGGAACGAGGGATGTGCGCGAGTTCGAGAAGAAGAGCCGCCGCTACAGGGTAGTGAACGAGGGAAAGCCCGTCCTTCTGACTCCCGTCGACGCTGGGTCACCATTGCTGTCTTTGGGTGTGTTTGCGCGGGTAGACGAGATAGATCCGGAAGAGAATCGGATACGCTACCACTTCAGAGCTCCGAGTAAGATCCTAACCTACCAATCGATGCTGTTCCAAGAATACATCAAGCTCAACCCCGAGCTCGGCCACAACGTGATGATGTTCGAGACGAACGTTGACCTCACTCAAATGGAACTGAATGCTATTGACGCCCTCCAAAGGGCTCTCCAGGATGCCGACCCTACCGATGTTGGTATTGACGAAGATGAGTTACGGAGGGAACTGACTTTCACTAAAGAGACAGCAGATGAGATAAACGAAGAATCGGAAGAGCAGACGATTGAGGAGAGACTGAAGGAAATCATCCGAAGGGGGATGCAGAGCCCTGTACAACATAAGTCAGGTAATTGATCAAGGGTGGTCTGCACAGCGTAATGTAGATATCGCTGCTTTCAGGCAAGCATTTGATCTTGTAACCGGGTCCATGTCGAAGAGAAACGTAGCGCTTGTTCAGGGGCCACCAGGGACAGGGAAAACCACGGTCTTCGAAAGTGCGGTCAACGCGAGCGTAGACCGGATGGGCGGCGACACGGTAATGGTGTACTTGTCTCCCACAAACCGCTTGGTGGAGGAGATGTTGGAAAAGGTGGCTTTCGTCTACAAGGTTCTCGGCAAATCTAAGACCGACATTGCCAATGAGATACGTGTATATGGCTCACAATTCAATTTCGAACCTACCTATGCTAAGATGAACCTCGCTCCAGATAATCAGGTCAAACTTATAATCACCACAGAATATCAGAGGATTTTCGCCTCACATGAACGCGCCACCAGTTATCATCTCATGATTGATGAGGCAAGCAAGTCGCCTGTCCACGCCCCATTCATCGCCCTAGCCGATAGCCTTCTCACGTACCGAGGTGAAACCTTTGCTTCTATCAACGTCATCGGTGACCCCCAGCAGGCAATTGCACTGCCTGAGGAATACAGAGGCCAACGGGGCAAGACCTTCCTCATCATGAATGCGTTCTTAAGAGGCCTTCTCGACGACAGGACAAAACAGCAGGTAGATAAAAAAGAGCTGGACTTGCTACAAGCAGCTAGGGATACTCTACAAAAGTACTTCTCTTTTCTCAACACGAGTTGGCGAATGCCTCACCCTAGTGAGGTCCCAATAAGTAAGGGCTGCTACAATGGCCTGCTGAAGTCCAAGTTCACCGCCGGTGAGGTGATCAAGGAGTTGTGGGATTCGAACATTGCCGCCAAAGTGAAGAACGCGAACAAGGACATGGAGTTCGTCGTCGGCAAGCTAGAAGAAGGGCTTACAACCGATATCCCCTCGTTCTATGTCAAGACGTCAGGCTTCAAGTTTGATAATGAATTCGAGAACGACGTTCTCTACGATCCTTTCAGAGCCCGCGCAGGACTAGCTTTTGCCACAGGGCTGGCTGCAATAACAGGCAAGAGAACTGCCGTGCTGACAACCTACACTGATCAATGGACTCAAATGAAAATAGACTATTACGAGAATTTCGCACACATCTTGAGCGACAGCGGCAGGAGGAAAGACCTCGTTACATTTGGTACCATCCATAGGTGGCTGGGGGCTGAGAGTGACAACGTGATAGCGATCCTAGGCAAGGAGAGCCGAGGGACCCAAGACCAACCCACAATCTACTTTCAGGAGCCTGAATTGCTTAATGTCCAGCTCAGCAGGCATTTGAAGACTCTGACGGTAGTAGGAGACCTAGGCAAGCTGATCAAGACCGTCAACCAGGTCCACAAGACGGAGCGAGAGATTACCTATAACAACATGAAGCTAACTGGAGAGGAGCTGATAGCCCAAGCTGGCCTTGAAAGGACCAATGAGACAGTGAGGAAGGTCCGATCAGGCGATGCGTGTGTCTATGCTCCTTGGCCAGCTGCCACGGATTCGTAGACAAAATAACCATAACACGTAGCTCGAGCCTTCAAATCGGACAATGATACCTTCAACCATAAAACCCTGCGCAAGGTACGGTTCTTGGCGGGTACCCACCATTTAGACAGTGACCTAATTATCTACAAGCCACAATTGACATTGTTGTTCTAACCGGAAAGTGTACTGACGCTAACAGAATCTAGCTCCATTATCAACTTTCCGTTGCTATGATCGGCATAGCGTAAAGACCGACCGAAATGACAGTTATGAATACCTGGGCAAATGATTATCTCGGGGAGTCGATTTGCATTAAGCCTGCTAGCTTGTATCGTAAAGACTCTGGCTCAACTTCGATTTTGGCCAGGTCAATGTCCAAAGCATGAAAAAGCATTTCCTCCCCAGTTCTATGTCTCTCGACCGGGGCAATCATTTGCAAATTCGCGGAGTCTCAAAGTAGACCCTCTCATGGTTCCTCTGACAACTTGAGGGGCGCTTTTGAAAATCGCGAAGCAGCTTTCTATAATGCGAATTTTTCGAGACCTTTTAGGCGTTTGACCATCCTTTCCGAGAGTAACAGACCTGTTGCCCGAATAAGAGGAGCCATGCATTTTCGTCATAATATTTTCCGGCGACTTCCTCTTTATCTTTGCTTTGTTTCACCTCTGCTAAGGCGGGAGAGTGTTTGCAATGAATAACCCAGAAATCTTCTGCCTTCGCGTAGAACTGGTTGGTTCTTTCCTCAGGTAATCTCCAAGTCCAGCCCGAATATATGCCGCTTGGCCGACGTGCATCGAGTAGGCACATGGATGACAGTCAGCTATACCAGCCTCAAGGATAAGGGCGTATATGCCTGAACTATTAGGAATCTGATTAGCGTCTGGCCGCAGAGAGAGTTTAAGCCGTAACGGTTACCACCAATTCGCTGGTCAGGCCTACCAATTGTACGATTGTTTATGTAAACAGCGAGGTCGCACAGAAATGCAACACGGGTTTCCCGAAGCCCGGTTTGACCTTAACACTTTAGTGTAGTCGGAAATTTCCTGCGATACTGTCTTGTCCCTTAAGCGCCTACTGCATTCCGTCGATTATCCATGAATCGAAAGCCGCGAGCCCTCCTCCAAGGTTCGTAAAGACTATTATGTCGTACAGGTTGGCGACCAGCGCAATTCCGTTATGAATTCTGTTATAATGAATGAGGATCTTGACTTGCGATGATGCCCGCCATATGGGGCCCATGCGAGGCCACATAATCTATTACTCCTGTATTTGTAACATCGTACTGAGCCTTCCTTCTTGCCCATTGTTGAGGGAGCCCTCTTAGTGGTCAGCTTGATCATTGTCCTCTTTGTGATAATGGCATCCCCATTCTTCAGGGCATCGTACTTGGCCATCGCACTCTGCCGGTCATCAGGCAGGAAAGCAAGGAAGGCCACCGGCTAAATCCCTTCCAGCACCGTAATAAGGATCACGACGAGAACGAGAACAAATAAGATATGCAGTCAACCATTCGAATCGTGTTGACGATCTGCTCCGCTCTCTCATATCTTGGGAAATCACCTTGGAGGATAGAGCGGTGATCTTTCCGTGTTTCTTGAGGGCGTCTGCAATCCCTGAGCCTGGGAAAGGAATACTACATGACTACAGGGGAAAAGAGAAACGCTTTCCAAGTCTTTGAGAGTTCTGTCGAGCTCGGCCGAGTCTTCTTCGGTCATCGTTTTACAGAAAACTGTTGACGGAGCTTTTTGGCTCACCAAATCCCCTAGCCAACACTAGGCAAGCGCAGGCTAGTAGATCACGGATACCTCTGATCTCAAAGGCTATCTTGACTGTGATGGCTCACCCTGACCGTACGGAAGGCCAACCACGGTTCTGTCGCCTTGATGGTTGTGCAGGTGAACAGCCTGCCAGCCCTGGCGGGCTGCGGCGCTGTGGCCTCGGCGTTCGCGTGGTTCTTGTTTGCCACTGCGAGGCCTTCGAGAGATGTGGAGATAAGGGGCTTCGATGTCCCCATGGAGTTACCTAGACACCATAACAGTCATTAACGCCTCCCACATGTTGGTGAGCTTCAACATACTCCTCACGCAATTGGGCAAGGCAACAATGCAGCGAGTCGAGGTTGCGACCACGGTTCAAATCTCTGAGGCGGCACTTTTTCACGCATTCTGAAGCAAAAGGCGAGAGGAGTTATGCCCTCCTAGAAATAATCTAGACAGAATATAGGTACGAACCCCCTACCCCGTCCTTAGAGTTCCTGAAGGGGGTCTTCGAGGATTAAATGATGGCAAAGTTTGTCAACATGGCAAAGGAGATTGCGATGAAGACATCAATCTACAACATGATCATAACAGCGATGGTGCAGGGATCAGACGATGCTTCAGCTCGTCCCATGCTTGAGGGTTGGGTCATACAACAGAGCATCGATGAGAGAAGCCTTAAGAATAGATTTAGTCGTATACAATATTGGATTTGGGAACAAAAATGGTGGAGATCGATGACATCAAAGACATGAATTGGTCTAGCGACTCCATAGCAGAAGCACTTGAAAGGGAGGAGCGCGAATTCGAATCAGACATACCTGATAGAGATAGGGTCACAGGGGAAAGGTGGGCAACGTGGCGCTACAATGTGAAACTCTTTTCCCCAAAGGTAGACATCATTCCGAGCGGCGTCGCCGGGGAGTGTCACATGATGCTGAGAGTCTTTATCGGTTCCAAAGACTCGATAGATGTCAGGATGTTTGAGACTCTGAGGCACGTTACGGTAGAATGCCCTGAAAAGAATCGCCTGGTGATTCTTCATTTTGCGGAGGAACCAGAAATAAGGTCCCTTTACACAGAAACCTTCAAGGAGCTTAAGCGATTGAAGGGAATTCGTGTGTTTATCAAGGTAAGAGGGAGGAGAGCTTACGAGAATTAATCCTCGAGAGCCGTTCAATGATCTGAAAGTAGCGATACTTTATGAAGTGTCCCCTTCTTGAAATTTGTGGTTTAGGATAGAAGCGAATGGAATGGCAAAACTGGAAATCTCAACGTTGAGCTATATTCATTATAATTTCGATACAATAGCACATGTGTGAACTTTGCATTTATATTGCTGGTCATATTTACATCCGTTATATTTGATGTCCTGCTAATTGCTTGTTGGAACCAATTCTTATTGTAATGTATTCCCCAGTTCTTCAGTTCTTTATAATATATCTGGCTGCCTACAAACACGAGGTTGATAGATTTCTCAGACCATTTCATGAGCATGCATCCATCTATGACTGGAGGAAGGTACTGAAGGCACTTGGAGTAGAAGCGATACTTCCTGAGAAAGGGCCAGAGTGCGATAGCGATAAGAGGCTTATCCTGAGCTTCGGCGTTACTGTCATTCTTTCTGTGACCATCACCTTAACGTTGGTCTTTGTATTGCAAAAGATCCCTTCCCTTCCACCCTTGTTCAGGGTAGCTCTTCTCATCCTATCCCAGTTCATTCCTGCCTCCTACTTTTTTGCTTTTATATCAGGTG
>Ga0208314_100608_pt1 | contig 12767 bp, 10 predicted proteins | sample OSPB_Mat_host_9__FD_187144 | JGI IMG/M metagenome (GOLD analysis project Ga0208314, IMG submission 187144) | Extremophilic microbial mat communities from Yellowstone National Park, USA - OSPB_Mat_host_9_15 (SPAdes) (version 3) | ecosystem: Environmental > Aquatic > Thermal springs > Hot (42-90C)...
TGTCGAAACCGATAGAATGGGTGCGTAATCCGAGACTCGTATAATGCCGGGAATATGGCCCGGCAGTCTCTACGAGGCGACCGTAAATCGCCTTGCTACGAGGTCGGGCAGGAACGTCGCATACGTGGCCGAACGCGCGGGCGCCGGAGCGGGGGCGATTTGCGCCTTCGCCGCTGTGTGCCTGTTCCGGCTTGGACGGGCCGATCCTCGTGGACGTGCGGGATCGGCCCGTTGTCGTAACCGTTCCTCGCGACCTTTTCCGCAAAGGAGTGCCTGTCGATGCATGAACTTGTGGCCGTCCTCGACTTCGGAGGCCAGTACAACCAGTTGATCGCCCGGCGCATCCGCGAGCTCGGCGTGTACTCCGAGCTTCTGCCCCACACCACATCGGCCGAAGCGCTGAAGCAGCGCCCGCTCAAGGGCATCGTCTTCTCCGGCGGCCCGAAGAGCGTGTTTGCGGAAGGCGCGCCGGACGTCGATCCCGCTGTGTTCGATCTCGGCGTCCCCATTCTCGGCATTTGTTACGGCATGCAGCTCATGGCGAAGCGGTACCACGCGGACGTGGCACGCGGCGCCGTGCGCGAATACGGGCGGGCGTCCATCGAGGTGAAGCCGGGCGCTGAGCTGTTTCGCGGCTTGCCGGATCGCCAGGGCGTGTGGATGAGCCACAGCGACGTGGTGACCAAGGTGCCCGAGGGCTTTCGCCTCGACGCCGTCACCGACAACGGCGCCATCGCGGCCATGTCGAAGCCAGATGCGCAGCTTTACGCCGTCCAATTTCACCCCGAGGTCCATCACAGCGATTACGGCACGGACATTCTCCGCAACTTCCTGTTCGACGTCTGCCGCTGCCGCGGGGATTGGACGATGCGCAACTTCATCGACGAGTCCATTGCCAGCATTCGCGAGCGAGTCGGCGACAAGCGCGTGCTCGTCGCCATCTCGGGCGGGGTCGATTCGTCGGTGGCGGCGGCGCTGGTGCATCGCGCCATTGGCCATCAGCTGACGGCCATGTTCGTCGATCACGGCCTCCTGCGCAAGGGCGAGAGCGACAGCGTCATGCAGAGCCTGCGGGACAAGCTCGGCATCGACGTGGTGCGGGTGGACGCGAAGGAGCGGTTTCTGGGCCGCCTCGAGGGCGTAACCGATCCCGAGCGGAAGCGGAAGATCATCGGCGAGGAATTCATCCGCGTGTTTGAGGAAGAGTCGGAGCGACTCGGCCCGTTCGACTACCTCGTGCAGGGCACGCTGTACACCGACATCATCGAAAGCGGGACGCATACGGCGGCGACCATCAAGTCGCATCACAACGTGGGCGGACTGCCGGAAGACGTCCGGTTTGAGATCATCGAGCCGCTGCGCGATCTGTTCAAGGACGAGGTGCGCCGCCTCGGCGAAGCGCTGGGCCTGGCGCCCGAGATCGTCTGGCGGCAGCCGTTCCCGGGGCCAGGGCTTGCCATCCGCATCATCGGCGAGGTGACGGAAGAGAAACTGCATCTCGTGCGCGAGTCGGACGCCATTTTGCGCGAGGAGATCGCGAAGGCGGGGCTGGAGCGCGAGATCTGGCAGTACTTCACCGTGCTAACCGGGAACCGCACCGTGGGCGTGATGGGCGACGAGCGGACGTACGCCTATACACTCGCCGTCCGCGCCGTGCATTCGCAGGAGGGCATGACGGCGGACTTCGCCCGCATTCCTTGGGACGTCTTGGCGGCGATCTCGACGCGCATTGTCAACGAGGTCCCGGGCATCAACCGCGTCGTGTACGACATCACGTCGAAGCCGCCCGCGACCATCGAGTGGGAGTGACTCGCCTGCGGGCGAGTCTGTACCCACGCGATCGAACGTTCAATTGGAATTCACAATGAATGTTCGGATCGAGGGCGGGTTCGTGTTACGATGGTGAGCGACGGGAACGCTCGTGTAGAGAAACGCGCCGCGCACGCGGGCGCAAAGAGAGCCCACGGAGACCGGGGCTCAAACCGCTTCATACAAGGAGGATGTGGCGTGATCGACCGGTACAGCCGGCCCGAGATGGCGAGCCTGTGGACGCTGGAAGAAAAGATGCGGTGGTGGCTGGAAGTCGAAATTCTCGCGGTGGAGGCGTGGGCCGAACTCGGCGTCATCCCGAAGGAGGACGCGCGGCTCATCCGCGAGCGCGCGCGCTTCGACGTGAACCGCGTGCTGGAAATTGAGCAGGAGACGCGCCACGACGTGGTGGCATTCACCCGGGCGGTCTCGGAGTCGCTTGGCCCGGAGCGGAAGTGGGTGCACTACGGGCTGACGTCGACGGACGTGGTCGACACCGCGCTCATGGCGCAGTTGCGCCGCCCCATCGAGATCATCCGCGAGGATGTGGAACAGCTCCTCTCGACGCTTGAAGTGCTCGCGAAAAAGCACAAATACACCGTCATGATGGGCCGCACGCACGGCGTGCACGCGGAACCCACCACGTTCGGGCTCAAGTGCCTGCTCTGGTACGCCGAGTTGGAGCGCGATCTCGAGCGGTTCGACGCGGCGAGCGAGCGCATGCGCTACGGCAAGATCTCCGGTGCCGTGGGCACGTACGCGAACGTCGATCCGCGGGTGGAGGAATACGTCTGCTCGAGGCTCGGATTGAAGCCCGCGCCCATCAGTACGCAGACGTTGCAGCGGGATCGGCACGCGGAATTCATCTTCACCCTGGCGCTCCTCGGCACGACGCTGGACAAGATTGCGACCGAGATCCGCGCGCTGCAGAAGTCCGAGGTGCGCGAGGTGGAGGAGCCGTTCTACAAGGGGCAGAAGGGATCTTCCGCCATGCCGCACAAGCGAAATCCGGTGTCGTGCGAGCAGATCTCCGGGCTCTCGCGCGTGCTGCGCGGCTACGTCGTGCCCGGGCTGGAAGACGTGCCGCTCTGGCACGAGCGCGACATCAGCCACTCGTCTGTGGAGCGCATCGTGCTTCCGGACGCGACCATTCTCATCGACTACATGCTGAACCGCATGAACCGCATCTTGACCGATCTGCACGTCTACCCCGAGAACATGCGCCGCAACATGGATCGGACCCACGGGCTCGTCTTCTCGCAGCGCGTCATGACCGCGCTCGTGGACAAGGGCCTGTCGCGCGAGGAGGCGTACGACACCGTCCAGCCGCTCGCGATGCAGGCATGGGAAGAGGCGAGATCGTTCAAGGACCTCGTCCTCGCGTCCGATCGCGTCCGGGCTCACCTCACGCCTGAGGAAATCGATGCCCTGTTCGATCCGTCCTGGCATCTGAAGCACGTCGACACCATCTTCCACCGCTTTGGCATGTGAGCCGCTCTCACGAAAGGATGGGCGAAATGGCCGAGGAAACGCTGCTTTATGAAGGCAAGGCGAAAAAGGTGTTTGCGACGTCCGACCCAGGCGTGGTGCGCGTCTTGTACAAAGATGACGCGACCGCGTTCAACGGAGAGAAGCGCGGGACCATCGCCGGCAAGGGCGCCATCAACAACCAGGTGAGCAACCTCCTGTTCCGCTACCTCGAGGAACACGGCGTGCCGACACACTTTGTGGAAGAGATCTCCGATCGGGAGACGCTTGTGCGCAAGGTGGAGATCATCCCGCTCGAGGTGGTCGTCCGCAACATTGCGGCCGGCAGTTTCTCCAAGCGGTTCGGGATCGAAGAGGGCACGCCGCTCGAGCGGCCTTTGATCGAGTTCTACTACAAGAACGACGCGCTCGGCGATCCGCTCGTGACGGACGATCACGCCCTCATTCTGCACCTGGCCACGGCGGACGACCTCGCCGAGCTTAGGCGTCTCGCGCTCGCTGTGAACGATCTCCTCGTTCGGCGCTTCCGCGCGGCCGGGCTCATCCTCGTGGACTTCAAGCTGGAGTTCGGGCGGCTTCCATCGGGCGAGATCGTCCTGGCGGACGAGATCTCACCGGACACCTGCCGGCTTTGGGATGAACGCACGAGGGAAAAACTGGATAAAGATAGGTTCCGACGCGATCTCGGCGGCGTCGAAGAGGCGTACCAAGAGGTGTGGGCGCGGCTCAAAGGAGGCGTGGCGCGTTGAAGCAGTTTGAGGTCGAGGTCAAGGTGTGGTTGAAGCCGTCCGTCTTCGATCCGCAGGGGCACGCGGTGCACGGCGCCCTCGTGTCGCTCGGCTTTGAGGGAGCGGGCGAGGTGCGAATCGGCAAGTTCATTCAGATGACGCTCGAGGCGGAGGACGAAGGGGCGGCGGCGCGCCAAGTGGACGACATGTGCCAGAGGGTGCTCGCCAACCCCGTCATGGAGACGTACGCGTTCGAGATCAGGGAGCGAGGCCAATGAGGTGGGCGGTCGTCGTCTTCCCGGGTTCCAATTGCGATCGCGACGCCGAGCAGGCCATCCGCCTGGTGACGGGCGATCCGGTCGATCTCGTCTGGCACGACGCGGAAGATCTCAGCGCCTACGACGCAATCGTGCTGCCGGGCGGTTTCTCCTACGGGGATTATCTTCGCGCAGGCGCCATCGCGCGGTTCTCGCCCGTGGTGCGCGCGGTGGCGCGCGAGGCCGAGCGCGGCAAGCCGGTCATCGGGATCTGCAACGGGTTTCAGATTTTGACGGAGGCGGGGCTGTTGCCGGGCGCGCTGCTCGCCAACCATCATCTCCAGTTTCGCTGCGAGATCGCCAAACTTCGCGTGCAGACGAACGATTCGCCGTTCACGCGCCTGTATGAGCCGGGGGAGATGATCCGCATTCCCATCGCGCACGGCGAAGGCCGCTATCACGCGGATCCTGAGGTCTTGGAGGAGCTTCGCCGCGAGGGCCGCGTGGCGTTCCGCTACGTCGAGAATCCGAATGGATCCGTCGACGACATCGCGGGCATTTTGAACGCCAGGCGGAACGTGCTCGGCCTCATGCCGCATCCGGAGCGGGCGGTGATCGACTGGATGGGTTCGGAGGACGGCATTCGCATGTTTCAATCGATTCACGCGCACGTCGAGGAGGGCCTAACGCATGCGTGAGCCAACGCCAGAAGAGATTCGGGACGGCGCCATCTACCGAAGCCTGGGGCTCTCGGACAGCGAGTACGAGCTGGTGGTGGAAAAGCTCGGGCGGCTGCCGAACTACGTCGAGGCGGGCATCTTCGGCGTGCTCTGGTCGGAGCACTGCAGCTACAAGAGTTCCAAGGTGCATCTGCGCAGGTTCCCGACGACGGGGCCGCAGGTGCTGCAGGGCCCCGGCGAAAACGCGGGTGTCGTCGACATCGGCGACGGTTGGGCGGTCGCGTTCAAGATGGAGAGCCACAATCACCCCTCCGCCGTCGAGCCGTACCAGGGCGCGGCGACAGGCGTCGGCGGCATCCTGCGGGACATCTTCACCATGGGCGCGCGGCCCATCGCGTTTCTCGACAGCCTGCGCTTCGGGCCGCTGGACGACGCGCGCACGCGGTATCTGTTCGCGCAGGTGGTGGCTGGGATCGGGGGATACGGGAACTGCGTCGGCATCCCCACGGTCGGGGGCGAGGTGCAGTTTTCACCCACCTACCGCCAGAACCCGCTGGTGAACGCGATGTGCGTGGGGATCCTGCCGGCGAATGGCATCGTCCGCGGGGAAGCGAAAGGCGTCGGCAACCCGGTCTTCGTCGTCGGCGCGCGCACCGGTCGCGACGGCATCCACGGCGCCACGTTCGCATCGGCGGAGGACCCGGAGGAAAAGGAGCGCTCGGCCGTGCAGGTGGGCGATCCGTTCCTCGGCAAGCTTCTCATGGAGGCGTGCCTGGAGCTCATCGGCACCGGCGCGGTGGTCGGCATCCAGGACATGGGCGCGGCCGGGCTAACCTCCTCGTCCGCGGAGATGGCGAGCCGCGCGGGCGGCGGCATCGAACTCGTGCTCGATCGCGTCCCGGTGCGGGAGACGGGCATGACCCCGTACGAAATGATGCTGTCCGAGTCGCAGGAGCGCATGCTCGTCGTGCTCGAGCGCGGCAAGGAGGAGGTGGCGTTCGCCATTTTCCGCCGCTACGGCCTGGAGGTCGCTGATGTTGGCCGCGTCACCGACGACGGCATGCTGCGCCTCTTGTGGCACGGGGAAGTGGTCGCGGAAATCCCGGTTCGCGCGCTCGTCGACGAGGCACCGGTGTACGAGCGGCCGGTCGGCCCGCCTGTATTGCCCAAGCGGGCGTCCATCCCCGAGCCAAGCCATCTCGCCGGGGCCTGGCTCGATCTCATGCGCCACCCGAACATCGCCGACAAGTCGTGGGTGTACCGCCAGTACGACACGATGGTGCGCGCGCAGACGGTGTTAGGCCCCGGCATGGACGCGGCGCTCGTCAAGGTGCCCGATCTCGACAAGGCCGTGGCCATGGCGACCGACGGCAACGCGCGTTACGTCCGGCTGAATCCGAAAAAGGGCGGTGCCATCGCCGTGGCGGAAGCGGCCCGCAACGTCGCCGCGGTCGGCGCCAAGCCGCTCGCCATCACCAACTGCCTCAACTTCGGCAATCCCGAAAAGCCCGCAGTCATGCGCCAGTTGTCGGACGCCATCGACGGCATGGCTGAGGCGTGCCGCGCGCTCGACACCCCCGTGGTGAGCGGCAACGTGTCGCTCTACAACGAGTCGCGCGGCCAGGACATCGATCCGACGCCCATCGTCGGCTGCGTGGGCGTGCTGGATGGGATTTCGCGCCGCATGCCGTCCGCGCCGCGGGAGGCGCGTGGGCTGAAACTCGTGATCCTCGGGCGCGAGGACGACGAGCTCGACGGATCGCTCTTCGCCGAACTGGCGTGTGGCGAGCCGGTGGGCGACGCACCGTATCTCGATCTCGCCGCCGAGCGGCGCTTGCATGAACTTCTGCAGCGCATCGCCGCCGAGCGCGCCGCCGTGGCCGTGCACGACGTGTCCGAAGGCGGCCTGGCCGTCGCGATTGCGGAGATGGCCATCGGGGCGGGGTGCGGCGCATCGCTCCTGGCACCCGATGGCGTGCGGCCAGCCGGCTGGCTGTTTTCCGAAGCCCAAGGGCGCGCCATTGCCGCGGTCTCGCCGGATGCGCTTGATGCGCTCCTCCATCTCGCCCGCGCGCTCGACGTCCCGGCCCGGGTCGCAGGGGAATTCACCGATGTGCCACATGTCGAAGTCGCATTTGCGAGCGATCTCGTCCGCGTCTCGCTCGCCGACTTGGAGGAGGCCTACCGAACCGCCATTCCAAGCCTCCTTCGCCAGGATGCTGTCGACTCGCGCGTAACGCTTTGACCAAAAGGAGAGACCAAGCGTGGATAGCGTGGAAAAGCAGGCGGCTTACGGCGATAAGCCGCGCGAAGAGTGTGGCGTCTTTGGCATCTTTGGTCACCCGCGGGCGGCTGCGCTGACGTACTACGGGCTCGTCGCGCTTCAGCACCGCGGACAAGAGGCGGCTGGCATCACCTCCACCGACGGATCGCGCATGTACAGCCACAAGGGACTTGGGCTCTTGACCGATGTGTTTCGCGCGGGCGAGCTCGAGGGGCTTCACGGCCACGCCGCCATCGGCCACGTGCGGTACTCGACGGCCGGATCGAACACGATTCAGAACGCGCAGCCCATCGCGCTCGCGACGCATGCGCGCAACTTCGCCATCGCGCACAACGGCAACCTCGTCAACGCGCGCTTTTTGCGCATTCAGTTGGAGGAACAGGGAAGCCTGTTTCAGACGACGTCGGACACCGAGGTCATCGCGCACCTCATCGCCAAGGAGGGCGTGGGCGATTTGGCCGATCTCGTCGCGCGCGCGGTGCAGAAGATCGAGGGCGGCTTCGCGCTCGTCATCCTGAGCGATGACGAGCTCATCGCAGTGCGCGATCCGTTCGGCCTGCGCCCGATGGTGCTCGGGCGGCTCGGGGACGCGCACGTGGTGGCGTCGGAATCCTGCGCCTTCGAGACGGTCGGGGCCACGCTCGTGCGCGACGTGGAGCCGGGCGAGCTGTTGCACATCACGCGCCACGGCGTGCGATCCGTCCGCTTCGCCTCCCGCCACGAGCGGCGCATGTGCACGTTCGAGCACGTGTACTTCGCCCGGCCGGACAGCGACGTCGACGGCTGGAACGTGCACAGCGTGCGCAAACAGCTCGGGCGCATCCTGGCCGAGCGGCATCCCGCGCCGGGCGACATCGTGATTGGCGTGCCGGATTCGAGCGTGTCGGCGGCGGCGGGCTACGCCGAGCAGAGCGGGCTTCCGCTCGAGACGGGGCTCATCAAGAACAAGTACATCGCCCGCACATTCATCCAGCCTTCGCAGGAGCTGCGCGATCTCGGCGTGCGGCTGAAGCTGAACGCCGTGCGCTCGGTCGTCGAAGGCAAGCGCGTCGTCCTCATCGACGATTCCATCGTCCGCGGCACCACGTCGCGGCGCATTGTGCGGTTGTTGCGCGGCGCGGGGGCGCTCGAGGTGCACGTCCGCATCTCCAGCCCGCCGTACGTGAGCCCGTGCCACTACGGGATCGACACGGCGAAGGAGGACGAACTCATCGCGGCGCGCCATTCCATCGACGAGATCCGGCGCGCCATTGAGGCGGACTCGCTGGAGTTCCTCACCGTGGATGAACTCATGCAGGCGTTCGGCTTTCCGCCGGGATCGCCCGTGCCGTTCTGCAACGCGTGCTTCACGCGCCGCTATCCGACGAGTTTGATCGATCAGACGCTGAACGAGGGCATGGAGCCCATCCGCATAGGAGGGTGAACGTTGGATCTGTACAAGCAAGCGGGCGTCGACATCGACGCCGGAAACGAGGCGGCGAAGCGGTACGCGGGACTGGCCAAGGCGACCCTCCGGCCCGAGGTGCTGGCGGCCATCGGTGGTTTTGCCAGCGGGTTCGCGCTCGATCTCGCCCGATTCCCGGAACCCGTCCTCGTCTCCGGCACCGACGGCGTCGGCACGAAGCTGAAGATCGCCATCGCGGCGGGGCGGCACGACACCATCGGGATCGACTGCGTGGCGATGTGCGTGAACGACATCCTCACGGTGGGCGCGGAGCCACTGTTCTTCCTCGACTATCTCGCCGTCGGCAAGCTCGACGTCGGCGTGGCCGAGGCCGTGGTGTCAGGCGTGGCGGAGGGCTGTCGCCAGGCGGGCGCCGCGCTCGTGGGCGGCGAAACGGCCGAGATGCCCGGCATGTACGGCGATGGGGAGTACGATCTCGCTGGCTTCGCCGTGGGCTGCGTGAATCGCGGCGAGATGGTGGACGGATCGGCCGTGCGGGAAGGCGACGTGCTCCTCGGGCTCGCGTCGAACGGCGTGCACTCAAACGGCTACTCCCTCGTGCGCAAACTGGTGGCCGAACACGGCCTTCGGCTGACCGATCCGTTCCCTGGCGAGGACGCGGACGTGGCCGAGGTGCTTTTGCGCCCCACGCGGATCTACGTCAAGAGCGTGCTCAGGCTTCTGCGCGAAGGCGTGCGCGTGTCCGCGATGGCCCACATCACGGGCGGCGGGCTCGTCGACAACCTGCCACGTGTGCTGCCGGAAGGATGCGAGGCGCAGGTGCGGCGCGGATCGTGGCCGATGCAGCCGGTGTTTCAGTGGCTGCTTCGGGCGAGCGGCCTTTCGTTTGAGGAGGCGTCGCGCATCTGGAATCTCGGCATCGGCTACGTCATCGCCCTGCCCGAGGCTGAGGCCCCGCGCGCGGCGGAGCTTCTTCGAGCCGAGGGCGAGGCGGTGTACGACATCGGGCGCATCGCGCGCGGGGCGCGGGGCGTGAGGTTCATTCAGTAGAGAAGCGGGACAACCGCACAAAGGAGTGGGAACGTGGCGAAACTCGCGCTCGTGAGCGTCTACGACAAGGACGGAATTGTCCCCTTCTGCGAGGCGCTCAGGGATCTCGGCTTCGACATCCTCTCGACCGGCGGCACCGCGAAGTTGCTGGAGCAGTCGGGCATTCCGGTCACACCTATCGACGAGCACACCGGCTTTCCGGAAATTCTGGACGGCCGCGTGAAGACGCTCCACCCCAGGGTGCACGGCGGCCTGCTTGCGCGCCGCGACGTGCCTGAACATGTGCGGCAGATCGAGGAGCACGGCATCCGCGCCATCGATCTCGTCGTGGTCAACCTGTACCCATTTGCGAAGACCATTCAGCGCGAGGGCGTGACGGACGAAGAGGCCATTGAGATGATCGACATCGGCGGCCCGGCGATGCTGAGAAGCGCGGCTAAAAATCACGAATTCGTGCTGCCCGTCATCGATCCCGCGGATTACGACCGAGTCCTTCGCGCGCTGCGCCAAGGGGAGGTTCCGCGCGCGCTGCGCCGCGAGCTTGCCGCGAAGGTGTTCCGGACGATTTCCCGCTACGACGCGCTCATCGCCGACTACCTGGCGGGCCATCTCGACCATACAGCCGAGATAGGCGGCGAGTGGCCGCAGGTGTTCCACGTGACGGGCGTCGCGAAGCAGGCCCTGCGCTACGGCGAGAATCCACACCAGCGTGCGCAGTTTTACATGGAGCCAAACGCCACGAAGGCTTCCATCGCGCGCGCGGAGCAGCTTCAGGGCAAGGAACTCTCCTATAACAACATTCAGGACGCCGACAGCGCGCTTCAGATCCTGCGCGCGTTCGACGACTTCGAGCAGCCCGTCGCGGTGGCGGTGAAGCACATGAATCCGTGCGGGATTGGCCGGGGCGAGACCCTCGAGCAGGCGTTTGAGCGGGCGTACGAGGCGGATCCCGTCTCCATCTTCGGCGGGATCGTCGCGCTGAACCGCGAGGTGGACCGCAGGCTGGCGGAACGACTCGCCGGCATCTTCCTGGAGATCGTCATCGCGCCGTCGTTCACGGAGGAGGCGCGCGAGGTCCTGGTCAAAAAGAAGAACCTGCGCCTGTTGACGGTCGACATGTCGCAGCCCCTGTGGCGGCCAGGCGACGTCACCTTCCGGCGCGTGACGGGTGGCTTCCTGGCGCAGACGGTCGATCTCGCCGCCCCGATCGATCCGCGGAGCTGGCGGGTGGTGACGAAGCGGACGCCCACGGACGCCGAGTACGAGGCGCTTCGCTTCGCGTGGCGCGCGGTGCAGTTCGTCAAGTCGAACGCCATCGTCGTGGCGGAACGAGACAAGACACTCGGCATCGGCGCGGGGCAGATGAACCGCGTCGGCGCGGCCGAGATCGCCCTCAGGCAGGCGGGGGCGCGCGCGAAGGGCGCGGTGTTGGCGTCGGACGCGTTCTTCCCGATGCGAGACACTGTCGACGCCGCGGCGCGCGCGGGGATCACGGCCATCGTCCAGCCGGGCGGCTCGATTCGGGACGAAGACAGCATCGCCGCCGCGGATGAGGCCGGGATCGCGATGGTGTTCACCGGCGAGCGGCATTTCTTGCACTGAGGGGGAGAATCCATGGCAAACGAAGTGCGGCGCCCGCGCGTGCTCGTCGTCGGCCAAGGCGCTCGCGAGCACGCCATCGTCTGGAAGCTGGCGCAGAGCGCGAGCCAGCCGGAGCTGTACGCGGCGCTAGGAAACCCGGGCATGGCGGCGTGGGCCGAGACGGTGCCCATCGCCGCGTCCGATCACGGCGCTTTGATCCGATTCTGCCAGGACACGGGCATCGATCTCGTCGTGGTGGGCCCCGAGCAGCCGTTGGCCGAAGGCTTGGCGGATGTGCTCGCGGAGGCGGGCATCCCGGTCTTCGGCCCCAGCCGCGAGGCGGCGCAGCTTGAGGCGTCCAAAGCGTTTTCCAAGCGCGTCATGGAGGAGGCGGGCGTGCCGACCGCGCGCCATCGGACGTTTTCGGACGTGGAGGAGGCGCGCGCGTACGTCCGGGCACAAGGGGCGCCCATTGTCGTCAAGGCGGACGGGCTTGCGGCGGGGAAAGGCGTCGTGGTGGCAGAGACCGTCGCCGAAGCGGAGGCGGCGCTCGAGGAGATGCTCGTCGGCGGGCGCTTCGGCGCGTCCGGCCGGCGCGTCGTGATCGAGGAGTTCATGAAGGGTGTGGAGCTATCGCTCATGTACTTCGTGGACGCCCACACGGCCGTGCCGATGCTCCCCGCGCGCGACTTCAAGCGCCTGTTGGACGGCGATCGCGGCCCGAACACGGGCGGCATGGGCGCGTTCTCGCCCGTGCCCCGCGTGACGGAGGACGTGATCGACCGCGTCACCCGAGAGATTGTGCGGCCGACGCTCGCGCGCCTGCGCGAGATGGGCGTGGTGTACCGCGGCGTGCTGTACGCAGGGCTGATGCTGACCGATGAAGGGCCGAAGGTGGTGGAGTTCAACTGCCGCTTCGGCGATCCGGAGACCGAGGTGGTCCTGCCGCTTTTCGCGGGTGACCTGTTCGAGGTCATGTGGGCGGTGGCGCACGATCGCCTCGATCCCGCCATGGTTTCGTGGCGCCAGGACGCGGCGGTGTGCGTGGTCATGGCGAGTGCGGGGTATCCCGCGTCGTCGGAGACGGGTACGCCCATCGATCTGCCTGCCGCGCTTCCGGAGGGCGTGACGGTGTTTCACGCGGGGACGCGCCTCGGTGATGGCGGGCGCCTCGAGACCGCCGGCGGCCGGGTGCTGACCGTCACCGCCGTCGCGCAGGATGTCCCAGGCTCGATCGACCGCGCCTACACGGCGGTCTCGTCGATTCACTTTAGCGGAGCGCAGTATCGCCGCGACATCGCACATAATTGGCAATCTTAGCAATGTGCGCTATCCTTATCTGCGGAGCGGCGGTCGGTGCCCTGCCGGCCGCCTTTCTGCGGAGGAGGGATCGCGTTGTACGCCATCATGATGCTCTGCGCGGCGGCGATGTACGGGCTCGTCTCGCCCGTGTTGCGCATCGCGTACGCGGCTGGGCTCGATCCC
>Ga0208314_100617_pt1 | contig 12647 bp, 10 predicted proteins | sample OSPB_Mat_host_9__FD_187144 | JGI IMG/M metagenome (GOLD analysis project Ga0208314, IMG submission 187144) | Extremophilic microbial mat communities from Yellowstone National Park, USA - OSPB_Mat_host_9_15 (SPAdes) (version 3) | ecosystem: Environmental > Aquatic > Thermal springs > Hot (42-90C)...
CCGGCGGACCGCCTGCGGTTCCCTCGTCACCTCGTGGCCGCAGACGTAAGCCCGTCCAGACGACGGCAACGTCAGCGTCGCGAGCATCGACAGCGCCGTGGTTTTGCCAGCCCCATTTTCGCCCACGAGCCCGAAGATGACCCCACGCTCGATGTTGAGGTTCAGGTTGTTCACCGCCAGCGTCTTTCCGTACCGCTTGCTCAGGTTTTGCGTGAGAATCACGATCCCGCCTCCACCACCGGCATCACCGGTGCGTACTCGCGCACGAGCACCAGCGTCTTCTCGCTCGCCACGGCGCGATGATTGGTGGGCACGGCCAACTCGGGGAGGCCGCGATCGGATGTGGCGAGGACGAGCGCCGCCGCAGAGCCCTCGCGCCATCCCGCAGCCAGGCCGGAGAGATACGCACCGAGCGTTCGGCCAATTCCGTGCGTGAGCTGTCGATTGTAGACCCCATAATCGGAGATCCAGGACGAGGTCGGCACCTCCTGGCTCGCGTTGAGCGATCTCGTCTGGCCGGGCGCGAGCGTGCCCAATTTGACAAGCATTCCGTTGTACACCACGGCCACGTCGGTCAGCGTCATCTGCGTCTCGTTCGTCACCGTGCCGAACAACAGCCCATAGGCTTCCTTGAAATTGCACTGGATCCGGCCGGCGCCTCCGTCGAATCCCGACGCAAACACGTAGCGCACGTGCCAGCGCGGCACGTCGGTCAGCGACACGTGGGTGGCGTCGCCGCCATGCTCGATCAGGGCGTTTGCCACGGGCTGATTGTCGCTCTGCAGGGTCAGCACATCGTCCGCAGGGGGCAGCCGAAGCACGTCGTTCCCGCTGTCCGGCGACATGATGGCGAGCGCGCCGTACTCGTACGCTCGTCCGTCGCCGAGCAGGTCCATCACGCCGACGCCATTCATCAGGAGTCCCGCGGGCCGCGCCGAGCCGCCGAGCGCAAAGATGCCCACCGTGGTGAGGCCGCTCAGGGCGGGCAGGATCACCCACGCGAGCGCCGCCCGCCGAACGCGCCGGAGCACGTAAAACGTCACCGGCCCCGCCGCCACCAGGTAGCCGAGCAGCACCAACGCGAACGTGGAGAGCCCCGGCATGCGCAGCGGCTCGAGCGCGTCGCCCACGCTCGTCAGGCTGAGGCCACCCGTTGGGCGAAGCATATCCGAGACAGCCGCATCCGCTGTCTGCGCAACGCCGGCGTCGTGAAACAGGGCCGTCCACATCTGCGCATTTCCCGGCCAAGCTAACAGATCCGGATCCAGCGGGGAAAAGGATGTCTGCCAGATCTGCCCCCGGCCGAACGATTCGCTGGCGACCAGCGGTTCCGCGTTCGATCCCGCCCAGAGCCGGGCCTCGGCCGCGACCTGCCCCGCGGTTGACTGGATTTGACCCGGCCCGCCGCTCGTGCCTGCGAAGCTCGCCAGCGGATCTCCGTCCACCACCTGGAACGCGCCGGGGGAAATCGGGAGCAGGCCAAACGCGGGTGGCGCCATGCCTGTCCCCGTTACGATGAGCAGCCCCCCCTGATCCACCCAGGTCGCGAGCGCTCTCGCCTGCGCGTTCGACAGCGCGCGCAGCTCGTCCACGCTTGCCACGAGTGCGCTGAGATCGGCGAGCGCCTGCGCGGACGTCGGCAAGTCGTATGCCCGCAGCGCAACGGGCAAGACAGGCGTGCCGTCCGCACTCGTTCCCGCGAGAAACTGCGTGGCCTGCGAACTGTCACTGACCACCCCGACGAGATCGACGTGCGAGACGCTGTTGCCCCCAAGCCACGAGGTGGAGATGACGCGGTCTCCTGCGACGAGATCGAGCGCCGTTCCCTGCGACAGCGCGCTTCCCGGCACGTCGATGAACGTCGAGGCCGATCCCCCCTTCGGGAGCCAGAGCGGCCAGGTGAACTCCCCCGCGATGCGCCGATCCCCAATCGACGGCCCGCCCACGCGCAGCACCAACTTCGCCATGCCAGCCGGGCCCTCGTTTCGGACCCAGACGTGCACCGGCACCCATTCGTCCGCCACGTAGTATCCACCATAGCCCACGGCGGTCGCCATGGATACGGACGCGTCCGCGAAGGCTTCCGGCGCGCGAAGACTCCAAAACCCTAGAGACGTCGCGGCGATGGCGGCACATGCAATCGCTGGATATCGACCAAGCGCGTCAAGGCAGCGCGAGACGAACCTCATTCCACCGTCCCTTTCGAAAGGCATCCAAACCACGCCTCGTGAGATGGCCATGCGGTTCCATTGTACCGCCATCCGAATCTCGCTGCGAATGTCGAGGGGGCTCGCCTTCGGGCCGAGATCGTCGTATCCTCAAATTGTGACCTTTGCTTCGAGGAAGAGGGTTTGTCGTGTGCTTCCATCCAAATCGCCTGGCGATCACGTCTATATTGCGCGAGGTACGCCGATCTACCGGCGCGTGAGCATCGCCTTCCTCGCGGCAGGGCTCGTGACCTTCGCCAACCTGTATGCGGTGCAGCCGCTCATTCCCGCGTTCAGTTTGGATTTCGCCCGATCGCCAGCAGCCGCGAGTCTGGCGCTATCCGCTTCGACCTTTACGCTCGCCCTGTCGCTGCCCATCTTTGCGTCTTTGTCCGACCGATTCGGCCGAAAGCCCATCATGGTGTTCTCCCTGTTCTCGTCGTCCGTCCTTCAATTCGCGGTGGGCCTCGTGCCGACGTTTTGGGAGATCGTCGCCGCGCGGTCCCTGGAAGGATTCACGCTGGCAGGGTTGCCGGCCGTGGCGATGACGTACCTGAGCGAGGAGATCGATTCGTCGAGTCTGGGCTTTGCGATGGGCCTCTACATCAGCGGCAATACGCTCGGAGGGTTACTCGGGCGCGTGCTCATCAGCCTGGTGGCCGATGGCGCCTCGTGGCGAATCGGGATGATGGCGTTCGGGGCGGTGAGCCTGGCGCTGAGCGCCTACGTGGCTTGGTCGCTTCCGGCGTCGCGGCACTTTGTGCCAAGAAGGGATCGCGTCCAGGACATCCTGTCCCGCTTCGCGCACGCGGTGAAGCGGCCGGAACTGGACGCCCTGTATCTCGTGGGCGGGCTTCTCATGGGCGGATTCGTGTCCCTCTACACGTACATGGGGTTTCGCCTCGCTGGCGCGCCTTATCACCTCTCGACTTCCGTCATTGGCCTCCTGTTCTTCGCCTATCTGGCGGGCACGTTTAGCTCCTCGTTCATGGGGAGCCTGGCGGATCGAATCGGACGCCATCGCGTGCTGCCGCTGAACATCGCCATCATGGCAGCCGGCGCAGCGCTCACCTGCGCACGAGGCCTCGCGGCGATCGTCCTGGGGATGGTCGTGTTCACCTTCGGCTTTTTCGGTGCGCATTCGACAGCCTCTTCGAGCGTCGGCAGCCTGGGCGGCGCGCAGCGAGCGCAGGCGTCGGCTTTGTACCTCTTCTGTTACTACACTGGATCCAGCGTCATCGGATCCTTGGGCGGCTTGTTCTGGACGGACATGGGCTGGCGCGGCGTCATCGGCATGATCTTGGCCGCGCAGGCGGCAGCCGCCCTCGCCTTTCTTTTCGCCAAACGAAAATTGAGTACCACATGATGGCCACTTCGGGCGGCTCACGGGCCGCCCGGTGTCTCCTTCACGCGCGGGAAGCCACGGACGCGGCGGCGAGAAGATCGGACAACGTGTAATCCACGCGCTCCTCGGGCAAAACGCGCGGGATTCCGGACGCGATCACGCGCTCAGGATGAAACGAGTGAATCGGCAGATAGACGCGAGGGCGGATCGTCTCGATGGCCTGTTCAATCTCGTCGAGCGCCGCGTGCCCGCTCGTGCCGATGGCGTGAAAAGCCACCTCGAAGTGCGCGAGCCACCGCTGGAGATTGTCCCAGGCCGGATCGAACGGCCCGAGCGGAGCGCCGTTGGAATGCATGTAGAGTCCTGGGGCGGCGGCGCCTAGGTCAATGAGCCGCCACAGCCGGTCGTAGGCGAGTTCGACGGCGAACGCACTCGGCGTTTTCCGCACGTCGGAGGCCTCGAGGGAAGGCAAACCTCTGTCTTTGAGCCATCTCGCGACGGGGTCAGGGAGTTCATCGTCCGCCCAGACATGGATGTCCTCGGGCAGGCCATGTGTGAAGTGCGAGGCCACGTAGAGCGTTCGCGCTTCGAAGACCGGCAAGCGCTTCGCTTCGCGAGCCGCACGGGCGAACGCGAGGACGCGCTCTGGATGGCGCGGATACGCGTTGAAATAGACCATGCGAGCCTCGCCCGCCATAGCCTCCACAATCAGACGGAGGAGTTCCTGCTCCGTCACTTGCGGGCGCGCCTCGTCCCCGGCCCGCGTCCCCTCAATGAGCAGCACGTCCGGCTCGAACCTGCGCGCCTTCTCGACGAACGCGCGCGAAACCTCGGGCCTCCATCCGTGAAACCGCAAATCTCCGGTGTAGACCAGTCGCATGTCCGGGGCGCTGATGAAGATGGCCGCAGCCCCGGGGGTGTCGTGATCGACAGCGACGAATTGAAACTGCAGATCCCCGACGCTCCGCCATTCCTCGGGTTCGACGCCGATGAGCTGAAGCGGAGGTTGATCTTCAATGGCGGCTTCCGAGATAAGCATCAAGATCTTACATGTCTCTTTGGTCGAAAAAATCGAGATTTCGTTTGCCATATAAGGCAAAAGAGCGGTATGATCCAAGTGGTTATGGCTTATGCAGATTGCCAAGTTTCCTCGTTGATCATGGGTATAAAGCTCAGGAATATCCGGAAGGATGCCGACCGCCCGGAGGTCGGCGGTTGAACGCGGGCGCAGCGGACCTGAGAACATCGGCGAGGCGGGGCGAACCACATGCCCCATGTCGAAGACGAGCTGGGCGGAAGGCGTCTTCACCCGGCAAATGGTACCGCCGATGGTGCGCGTTCCCCCGAAGAATGTGATGCGTGTTGGCTTGTCCACAACCATCGCTCCCTTGTGCAGGCTCGGATCGCAGCCGAGCATTTTAGGATACCACAGGAGAGGGGCTGAGAACATACTTCGATTTTGAATTTGTGTGAAGTTCTCTTTACTCAATCTTCACTTGGCATGTCAGACGGTTGTGATTACAATGTCGATCGAGTGGAAGCCGAGGCATGTCATGCTTCATTTGAGAGGGATTTCGTGATGACGCTGAAGGCTCGAAGAACGCTCACGGCGTACCTGATGCTGTTTCCTACGCTCGCCCTCTTGGCCGTGTTCACACTGTACCCAATCGTCGAATCCTTCGTGATCAGCTTCTTTCACTGGGACATGATCAGTCCTCACAAGCAATTTGTGGGCTTTCAAAATTACGTTCAAATTTTTAAGGACCCGCTGTTTCATCGCGCGGTCGTCAATACGCTGCTGTTTGTCGTCCTGTATGTTCCCATCGTCATGGCCCTGGGATTGGCGGTGGCTCTCCTGCTGAACGCGAAAATTCGTCTGCGGGGATTCTTCCGGACAGCCATCTTCCTTCCCTACGTGACGTCCATTGCGGCGACGGGCATCATATGGCAGTGGATTTTTAACGACCAGTTCGGTTTGCTGAATGACCTCCTCCGCCAGGTCGGCATCCAGGGGCCCGACTGGCTCAACACGCCGCAGGACACGATGATCTGTCTCGTCACGCTGAGCGTGTGGCAGAGCTTGGGCTACGTTTCCGTCCTGTTTCTCGCAGGTTTACAGAACATCAGCCGCGAGTACTACGAAGCCGCACGCGTCGACGGAGCGCACGGCTGGGACCTCTTCCGACACGTCACATGGCCGCTCCTCTCCCCGACGACGTTCTTCGTGCTGTTGATGAGTACCATCGAAGCCTTCAAGGTGTTTCTTCCCGTGTACGTCCTGTACGGCGCGACCGATGGCCCCAACGACAGTGGTTTGACCATGCTGTACTACATGTTCACAGAAGGGTTCAGCGATTACCGGATGGGCTACGCGAGCGCATCCGCCTACATTCTCTTTGTCATCATCCTCGCGTGCACGCTCCTGCAGATGACGCTGCAGCGGCGCGTCCACTACGAATCCTGATGGAGGCGCAAGCATGCGCAAGCTATTCATTTACGCAGCGCTGATTGTGGTCACGCTTTTCGTGCTGGGGCCGTTCATCTGGATGCTTTCCACGTCCCTGAAGCCAGCCGGCGAAGTGCTCACCGCCACGCCGATGCTCTGGCCACATCCCGTCGAATGGAGCAATTATGCGGCCGCGTGGAGGTCGGCGCCATTCTCGCGCTACTTCCTGAATAGCCTCTTCATCTCCGGCGTGGAAACCGCGTTCGATCTGACGCTTGGCGCCATGGCGGCCTATGCGTTTGCTCGGCTCGAATTCGCAGGCAAACGACCGCTCTTCCTTGCGCTCTTGGCCACGCTGATGGTGCCGGGAGAACTGTTGCTCATCCCGAATTACATCACGGTGGCGAAACTCCACTGGATGAGTACCTATCAAGGCATCATCGTGCCGTGGCTGGTGAGCGTGTTCACCATCTTTCTCATGCGCCAATTTTTTCTATCGATGCCCAGTGAGATCTTCGAAGCTGCAGAATTGGACGGGCTGCATCCTGTTCGCACACTCTTTCAAATCGTCATGCCGCTCACGAAGCCCGTCTGGATCACGGCAGGGCTAATCAAGTTCATCGGCAGTTGGAACTCGTTCCTCTGGGTGGTCGTCGTATCGAACTCCCAGTCCTTGGACACGGTCCCCGTAGGTTTGATGAACTTCACTTCGGACGTGGGGACGGAGTACAACCAGCTAATGGCCGCTGCGACCTTCTGCATGGTTCCGCTTGCCATCGTGTTTCTCATTGGACAGCGGTACTTCATCGAAGGAATCGCACGCAGCGGCATTAGATAAAACCTTTGTTCATCGAAAGGAGAGGTCAGTGTGAAACACAAAAACAAGGCCCTCATGGCGACAGCCACGGCAGTGGTGATGTGCGCATGGATGGCCACGGGTTGCGGAGACGAAGAAACCGGCGGCGGGGGCGGAATCCCCATGACCAGGTCCTCCAACGCATCGGGACAAGCCGCGAGCACCGCGCAACCTGTGACCATCACCTTTGAGGAATCCATGCCTGGCAAGCTCGGGACGGAACTCCAAAAGCTGACGAACGAGTTTGAGAAGCAAAATCCCAACATCCACGTGCAGCTCATCTTCAATGGCTCGTACAGCACGTTGGAACAGAAGTTGACGGCCGCCATTGCGTCCAACACAGAGCCGACTGTGGCACAGGTTGAAGAGACTTGGGAGACGAATTACGTGCAGAACGGGCTGATTGAGCCCCTGGACTCCGTCATTCCGAAATCCACGCAGAACGATCTGATCCCGATTTGGCGACAGGACTCGACGTACAACGGCAAGTTGATGTCCGTTCCCTTCAACAAGTCCGCCTACGTCCTGTACTACAATGTGGACGATTTAAAGAAGGCCGGGATTTCTTCGCCGCCTAAAACCTGGACTGAACTTGAACAGGATGCCATCAAGATTCAAAAGAAAGAAGGCATTCCGGGCCTCGGCCTGCAGGGCAACTATTACACCTTTGAAATGCTCTTAAAACAAGCGGGTGGACAGATCCTGAACGCCAGCAACACCAAGGCGGCCTTCGATAGCTCAGCCGGTCTCGCAGCGCTCCATTTCATGAAGCGCTTGGTGGATGAACACGCGGCCAAGATCATCGGCGCGAACGAATACCTCTCCGACGGTTTCAACACGAACGAGTACGCGATGGACCTCGACACGGTCGCCGCGATGTCGTTCATCAACAACTCGAACCTCCATTGGAAAGTTGCGCCGCTCCCAAAGGGCGTGACCTACGCCGTCCCCACGGCCGGTTTGAACTTGGTCATTTTCAACGCAGCGACATCCGCTCAGAAAGCGGCGGCGGCGAAGTATCTGAACTTCCTCATTTCTGTACCATCGACCATCGAGTGGGCGGAACAGACAGGCTACCTCCCCGTCCGCCAAAGCGCACTCACCAATTCGGCCTGGACGAGCTTCATCAAGACCCATCCGAATCAGGGGGTCGCACCCAACGAGCTGAAATACGCCTATTTCTCCCCTCGGCTCGCTTCGCTCTACTCCGCGGAGCAAGAGATGACCACACAGATTGGCAACATGCTGGCGGGTCGGCAGACGCCGCAGGTGACCCTGCAGAACATGGCGAACATCACGAACCAAGCGCTCGCCCAGGGCAATTCATGACGGGCATCTCGATCCTCAAGCGGGAGGCGGTCGGCTCGTCGGCCGCCTCCGCTCATCTTGAGAGGTGTTCGCGCCACGGCGAGATCAAACTCGGGCTCGCGTCAAGCCCGTTTTCTTCTTGCATAATTAACTAACTCGTATATATGATTAATGGAGCATGGTTTGATCAAGGCCAGGAGGCGTTTGACGATGGCAGAACGAAGAGCTCCGGTACCCAGCGAAGATCGCATGTTCCCCGCGACATGGTACGCCGTCTGTTTCTCCGCCCAGCTCACGCGCCGCAGGCCGCTTGCCGCGCGCGTCGCCGGGCGCGACCTCGTCCTGTTCCGGGACGCAAAGGGACATGTCCGCGCGCTGTCCCGTTACTGCACGCACAGAGGCGCGGATCTCGCGCTCGGCCGCGTCGAAGGCGGGCACCTTGCGTGTGCGTACCACGGGTGGCAGTTTCAAGGTGACGGCCGCTGCACCCTGATCCCCGCACACCCGGATCGCCCGATTCCCGATTTTGCCCACAACCGCGCGTACCCCGCGTGCGAACGGGGCGGGATCGCCTGGGTCTACCTCGGCGGCGAAACGAGTCCACCGGAGCCGCGCGTGTTCTCGGAGCTCACAGACGGATCCTATCGACTCGTCCCGTATGAAGACGTGTGGCAGGCACACCTGACCCGCGTCGTGGAAAGCGTGCTCGACGTCGCCCACCTGGCGTTCGTCCACCGCAAGACCATCGGCCGCCGCACGCCAGCCATCATCCCGCGCGTGTCGTTTGACGCCGACGACAGCGATCGCATTCTCATTCGCAACGGCGGCGGCGTGCTCGAGTACTGGTTTCCGCAGATGTGGATTCTGCGGCCAGCCGAAGGAAAGGGTGGTTTCCTCAACTTTGTCACCTTCACGCCCGTCGACGCGGAGACCACGCGCATCCTTGGTTACGCCGGCCGCACCTTCGCGCGATCCGTCCCTGGCATGGACGCCCTCTTCCGCCGCTACAGCCTTCGCGTGCTGCGCGAGGATCAGCGAGTGGTCGAGAGCCAACACCCGAGGCCCATCCCGGAAGCGCTTCGGATGGAGGCGCACGTCCCGGCCGACGCGCCGCAGGTCCGCTTCCGCCAGCGCTGGTATCGGTTTCTGACGGGGGATGAGCCTCGCGTGACGGTCGAACGATCCGGCCCCTGAATGACCATGTTCTAGGCAGTGAATCCAACCACTTCAAGTCGTAGGGCGCCAACACGACGCCACCCGCGCGCGTTGCGCCCGGGTACTACGGCCCGGCGCCCACATGGCCTATTCGCCGCGGAAGTGCGGCTTGCGCTTTTCCGCGAACGCCGCGAGCGCCTCCAGCCGATCCGAGGTCGGCAGAACGCCCTCATACGCCGCATCCTCGATGGCAAGCCCCGTCGACAGATCGACGTCCAGGCCGCGATCGATGGCCCACTTCGCCTGGCGCACCGCGACCGGCCCGTTTTCGGCGATGGCGCGGGCCAGCGCTCGCGCGGCGTCCATCGCGGCCTCTCGCGTATCCGCCACCTCGAGCAAGATGCCGAGCTCTCTCGCGCGCTCCGCGTCGATGCGCGCCGCCGTGAAGATCATCCACTTGGCCCACGTCGGCCCGATGAGGCGAGCCAGTCGCTGCGTCCCGCCCGCCCCAGGGACGATGGCGAGCGACGTCTCCGTCAGACCGAGCCGAAGGTCGCGGCTGCCGATGCGAAAGTCGCACGCCAGCGCCAGCTCCAGCCCGCCTCCGAACGCGAATCCATGCAGGACCGCGATGGTCGGCTGCGGCAGGCGCGCGACGCGATCGAACGCCTCGCGCGTCAAGCGCACGTTGCGCCGCACTTCGTGAGGCGCCAGGCCGCGCCGTTCCTTCAAATCCGCTCCCGCGCAGAATCCCTTTCCCTCCCCGCGCACGATCACGGCTCGCACGCCGCGGTCGTCCGCGATCTCGCGCACGGCATCTTCCAGCGCGCGGAGCAGCGCGTAATTGAGCGCGTTCATCGCATCCGGCCGATTCAGGAGGAGCTCCGCGATCCCGTCCTCGGCCTTCTGCCACACAATCGGCTGTTCCACGCCCGTCTCCCCTCTCAGACCGGGTACACCGGATGCTTCCGGTGCCCAAACGCAACCGATTTTCCTTCGTACATCGCAAATCGACGGATGAGTTCGTCCCGGAGTTCGTCGGCGTCCACGATGTGGTCCACCACGAGCTCCGACGCAAGGCGGTAAATGTCGATGTCGCGCCGGTACTCCTCCCGCTTCTCCTTCACGAACGCCGATCGCTCGGGCTCCTCCAGTTCCGCAATTTTGTTGGCGTAGACCGCGTTCACGGCCGCCTCCGGCCCCATCACGGCGATCTCGGCCGTGGGCAGCGCGATGCAGGCGTCCGGCTCAAACGCAGGCCCCGCCATCGCGTACAGCCCCGCGCCGTACGCCTTGCGCACGATCACGGAGATCTTCGGCACGGTGGCCTCCGACATCGCGGCGATGAGCTTCGCGCCGTGGCGAATGATGCCCTGACGCTCCACCTTCGTCCCGATCATGAACCCGGGCACGTCCGCCAGGAAGAGGAGGGGGATATGGAAGGCGTCGCACAGCGTGATGAAACGCGCGGCTTTGTCCGCGGAGTCGACGAACAGAACGCCTCCCTTGATGCGCGGCTGGTTGGCGATAATGCCGACCGGCCGCCCGGCGATGCGCGCGAGCCCCGTGATGATCTCCTGCGCGAAAAGCGCCTTGACTTCAAACCACGAGCCCTCGTCGATCAACCGATCGATGAGGTCGTACATGTTGAACGGCACGTTCGGGTTCTTCGGGACGATATCCGAGGCCCTGCGCGGTGACGGCGCCGGATCGCGCGCATCTTCGACGGGCGGGCGCCCGAGATACGAATCCGGCATGTAGCGCAGATACCGCCTGCAGGCCTCGATGGCGCTCGGCTCGTCAGGTACGAGCACGTCGCCGCACCCGCTCACGGTGCAGTGCATGCGCGCGCCGCCCATCTCTTCGAGCGTCACCTTTTCCCCGATGACCATCTCCGCCATGCGCGGCGAGCCAAGGTACATACTCGCATTGCCTTCGACCATGATGACGAGATCGCAGAAGGCGGGAATGTACGCGCCGCCAGCCGCAGACGGGCCGAAGAGCAGGCAGATCTGCGGGATGTGGCCGCTCAGGCGAACTTCGTTGTAGAAGATTCGCCCTGCGCCTCGCCTGCCGGGAAACATCTCGACCTGGTCCGTGATCCGCGCCCCGGCCGAATCCACGAGATAGATCAAGGGGATGTGCAGCTTCTCCGCGGTCTCCTGGATGCGGAGGATCTTCTCGACTGTCCGCGCGCCCCAGCTTCCCGCCTTGACCGTGCTGTCATTGGCCATGATCGCGACCTTCCGCCCGTGGATGCGCCCGATGCCGGTCACCACCCCATCGGCGGGCAGATCCTCCGCGGCGCAGTTGGCATACAGGCCGTCCTCGACCTCGAGGCCGTCGTCCAGGAGTAGTTTCAGGCGATCGCGGACAAACAGCTTGCCTTGTTCCCGGTTTTTCTCGTGATACTTCGTCGCGCCTCCCGCCATCGCGCGCGCGCGCATGTGTTCCAAACGCTCGTCCGCCACGGCGTCACCCTCCTTCACGTTGCCTGACACGCACTTCGCGCCACCTGGCGGGCGTGGCTCGCCAGGGGCTTGTTGAGCTTGCTCTCCAACCAGGCGACGACATCCAGGTACCGCTCGGCCTCAATGCCCGTCTCCACATCCATTCCATTGAACAGGTAAAGCACGTCCTCCATGGCCACATTTCCAGACGCGCCGGGCGCGTAGGGACAACCGCCGAGCCCTCCGATGGAGCCATCGAACCGCCGCACGCCTGCGGCAAAGCCCGCGTACATGTTGGCGATGGCCATCCCGCGCGTGTCGTGGAAGTGAAGCGAAACGCGATCCAAAGGCACGATGCGCTCCACCTCGCGCACGACCTCGGCCACCTGCGTGGGCACCGCCACGCCGATGGTGTCGCCTAGCGCCACCTCGTCGACGCCGAGCTCAAACAGCCGCTCGACCACCGACAGGACTTGCGACACGGGGACCTTGCCTTCGTACGGGCAGCCGAAAACGGTGGACACGTACCCACGCACCACGAGGCCTTCCGCCTTGGCCCCCTCGATCACGGGGCGCAACACGGGATACGTATCCGCGATGGTCTTGTTGATGTTCTTCAGATTGTGTGACTCGCTCGCCGACATGAACACGTGCACGGCGTCCACCTTCGCCGCCAAGGCTCGTGCGAGCCCGCGCTCGTTGGGCACGAGCGCGGACAGCTCCACGCCGGGCCTGCGCCGAATCCGCGCGAACACCTCGTCGGCGTCCGCCAACTGCGGGATCCACTTCGGGTGCACGAAGGAAGAGACTTCGATGAATCTGACGCCCGCATCCATCAGTCGCTCGACGAGCTCCACCTTGATCTCCGTGGCGATCACGC
>Ga0208314_100620_pt1 | contig 12615 bp, 11 predicted proteins | sample OSPB_Mat_host_9__FD_187144 | JGI IMG/M metagenome (GOLD analysis project Ga0208314, IMG submission 187144) | Extremophilic microbial mat communities from Yellowstone National Park, USA - OSPB_Mat_host_9_15 (SPAdes) (version 3) | ecosystem: Environmental > Aquatic > Thermal springs > Hot (42-90C)...
GGTATAATAATTAAAACTGCCTATGACTTGAAAAATTAGATTAACCATAACTATTACATAAAACAAAAAATATTAACGCTTTTAATGAATTAATTACTTAATTCTAGTTCTGCCTAATAAGGGTACGCTAAGGGATGTTATATTCCATTTAGATATCTTAACGTATATAAGGGTAAAATGTAGAATAAATTTGTATTGTTTTACCTGACGTAGTTTAACTTTACTTTAGTTTAATTTTATGAATTTATAATCATCTGCTATTTTTTATATATATGGAGAAATACTTTCATGCAATTTCTACAGGAACTTCGATTCTTCAGAACTTCGTAAGAAATAACACAGAATTTGCAAAAAAGTATAGAATGGAAGACTGGTATAAATTAAAACCTTTTTCTGAGCAACAAAAATATATCGAGCCTTGCATAGCTAAAGGAAACGAAGTTCACGAGGCCTTATTAAAATATGTTAACGAAAATCCTAGGAAGGCCTCAGCAGAATTGAATTCTTTTCTTACATTTATTGAAACTTACGGTCATAGAAAAGAAGATGTGGAATTCTTATTATATTCAACCGATACAAACAATAATAGATTATGCGCGCAGATAACATACGGGTATTTGATTTCTCAAAATTTTAGAGCTGCCTATGAAGTTGTAGTAGTTAAGGATTTCGGAAGAGATTTCGAAGCTGGGCTCGTTAATTTGATGGAAAGGATTATAAGGATAATAAAAAGCAAGTCAGAGCAAGGTTATAGGGTTTATATAAATGCAACTGCAGGATACAAACTTGAAACTTCTTTTCTAGTCCTTGCTTCGATGCTTACTCTCAGGAAAAGACCTATTGTATATTATCAGCACGAAGCTTTTGAAAAGCCAATGACAGCTCCTACTCTGCCCATAATGCTTGATGAAAAACTTTTGAAGATTGCAGAAATGTTTAAGATAGAGACTCCCATATTGAGAGCTAAAGATGAATTAGCTAAATTTGATTTGAAGCTAGACGATTTAGATGTAGTATATCCTTATTGTTTTAATATAAACGAAGACAAAGGAACGATTAGAACAAGAGAATGGCTAAAAACTTTGTTAAAAATATTAAAAACCTGAATTTTTTCCTTTAAATAGCTTATCCAATATCTTATGTTTATATATTGTGCGGGCCTAATAAGCAATAGTTAAAGGAGATATTCTATTGAAGAATAAAGTTAATTATCTTTTTTCGTATTTTTTCTTCATCGAAAACATTGATCGCGTTGTTATTATTATCAGTAACTCCTAAATAAATTATAAAACCATTAACTGTGATATCATTATTTATTTGATTGATCAGATTTACATGTTCACTTAATTGATTAATATCTTCGTTATCTAGTTTTTCTTTCATTTTGCATTCTATAACGATTCCTTTTTTTACACCAATATTTTTTTCTACTATGCAAATTAGAATATCTATCTCTTCAGTTCCGTTTATGTTTTTGGGAACAAGTATACTGTGCAATATAAAAGCATTAGGTATAAGATTTCCTACAATTTCTCTGATTTTTAAATAAGCCAATATCTCAAATGATTTTTCTGGTTTCTTTATTATTCTATCAAAAAGCTGTTTATCCATAATAAAAGAAGACTTTAAATTCTTTAAGGTGGATCCGCAATCTGGACATTTTTTTATATCATTTAGATATATTCTTTTGCAATTATAGCATAGTTCGAATTTTTCCATATATTCAAATCTAGTTTTGGCGTAACTATCTTGAGAATTAAAACTTTCATAATATTTTTTAGCAATTGAGTCTAAAGAATCAAGCTTGATTATAATCACATTATCTTCTATATTATTATGTCTATACTTATAATCATCGTTTATTTTAATATTCTTAAATAATTTAATGTCATCAATATTTTCTTTAGAAAACAGAAATTTAGTAAAATCCCAGTAATAATTTAATATTATATGAACATCCGTTGCATTTCTTTCTATACATTGAGTTATTATTTGCTCGATATTTTCTTCAATGTTGAATAAAATTTTATAAAGGAAAAGGTTGAGCTTTTCAAGCAAAATAATTATTTTTGATTCTCTTATTTCTGAGATAATTTCATTAAATTTTTGTAAAATTTCTATAATGTAATTGATATCTAAAACATTTATTATTTTCTCAATAGAAGTTGTATAATCGTTTTTGGCTATTCTAAGATTTATTTCTGCATTTGGGTTTTTTATATTTTCTATAAATGGGATATCGTTTATATCAATGTTAACATTTATGTTATTTTTAGTATTTGGACTATTAATTATGTATTTGAAATTTTCTGAAGTAAAATTCTCTATTATTTCGGCTGGGGCATTTCCATTATTTAATTTTGAAATTGTTGCATTAAATAAGAAATTTAAGAGAAAAATTAGTTCAAAATAGGTTATCTTATAATATCTAGGATTTAGCATGAATTAACCATTCAATGAACTCGTTTAGATTCTTAGTTTCTATTTTTTTGGCTAAGAGAATACTGATATTCTCTAGTATCTCTTTATCGTCAATAGGAGTTTTAAAGGTTTGTATATACACTATTGAATCTTTATCTATCGTTAATCTACCATATCCCCTACTTTTAGCTCCTCCTATATTAAATTCTTCCATTTTTAGTAAGTATTTTAATGTTCTAGCAAGAAGCATTGCTTCAGGACTTATTCTTTCAACATTATCAATGATTATCTTACACCTAAATCTAAGATTGGATTCTAAGCTTTCTATCGAAAATAATCTCTCAGGTGCAACTACCTTATTTTTTCTCTCAATACTCGTGCTTGTGTAAATGTTTGTTTTGGGCTCGTCGATAAGTAAAAGATCCCCAAAAAGCATTTTCCCAGATACTCCTCTTGAACCAAATAGTCTACAAATAGGGCACTTTAAAGATAAGTAAAGTTCTTTCTTAGTATCTTGAGATAGTTCTTTTAACTGTTCTTCGTTATATATATTCTTCAAAGTATCTTCTATGTTCACTTTTTCCAAAAATTCGGGATAAATCAATTTTTCTATTTCTTTTTTGGAATGCTTATCTTCCGTATGGTAGGCTACTATTTCTTCTATTTCTTGATTTTCGAAATTAATACTCTTTGCTATCTTCGCGGCTAATTTTCTAAGAGCACCTTTAAAAGATTCAGCAGGAATTGCAGGTAACAATTTTCCATTTACATTTAACCAAACTATCCTCTTTAACGTTCCTTCTTGAATAGAGCCTACATGAATTCGGGATTTCGCTACAAGCTTTAAATCTAGTATGTACCGCTGAATTAGCTTTTCTAAGTATATGTTCTCAGACATAGTCGATCACCTTAAAATGATTTATCCCTACATGATTAAACGGAGAAATCCCATGAAGTTCATAATTCACAATTTCATCGATTGTCTGCTCGTTATAATTATTGGTTTCAAAGAAAAATAATGAACCTTCTTTTGCCCCGTAAAAAATAGGCTTCGAAATCGCATTGCCCTTAAAGAAGCTGAAACCTGAAACCTTTGTAATACCTGTAAGTATTTTAGAATCGTTGTTTATGAATATCTTCTTCTTCAAATTAGGTAAATCCAAATCGAATTCAGAATATAAGCCACCATCTTTAATTGATAGTTTAAAGGCCGGCGAAATAGCCTTAATAATTATCCTGTCTGAATTCAATATTTTTTTAATCCTCTCTTTATTATTTTCTTTATAGTCTTCAACGCTGATTTCAACCTTTCCTAAACCTCTACTTATTCCTCTACCTATATGGATTTCTTTTATCTCCTTGATTTCCTTTACTATCTCATCTTCACAGATCATTTTAGATATAAAATTTGTGCCAGGCTCTATTCCAACATAATTATAAAGCATTCCTATCTCAGAAGCCTTTATCTTTTTGGATATACCTACAGCCTCTAAGCTCACATTACTAATTTTAACTTCTCTTATTTGCTTGCCATCAACTATTAGGGAGCCTGACAGGGATTTTATCGTTCCTTTATGGCCTTTTTCGCAACAATTGGGGAACATTTTTTTAATTTCGATATTTCCTTTTTCGACAAATTCTCTGTATCCATCAGATAGAAAAATGTAGCTGTTTTCTCCTAGCGATTTGCAAAGCTTACACTTAAATAAAAATGGATGAGCAGGTTCAGATATTTTGCCATCAATGAATGGGTATGCGGGGCCGATAATTAATTTTGGATCGTATGTTTCTTTTAGAATATTTCTATTACCTCTTCGGTATAGTTCAGCTATTAAAGCACCTCTTATTGTGAATCCTGGAATGTAGCTAAATTCATTATAAAGTATTCGGCCTAATTGTTTGCTAGTAATTATTAATGGTGACTTAATTTTTAAGTTGAGATAATAGGATCTAGCCACTTCTTATCGCCTCTAAAATTTCTTTAACTATAGGATCCTTGAGATAAGTTTCAGGTATTTGTGAATCTTTTCCTATCTTAACCTCAACAAGTCCTGCTTTGCCGAACCTTTCGTAGTTCATTTCTACAATTGAAGCTAAAAGAAGTCTCATTTCATCTATGCTTACATCATAGCACTTTACTTTAGATTTGAATTTAGTACCTATGGGCAAGTATTCCGCTTTAAATAGACTTCCTTCTTTTACTACTTGATACTTATCATCTATTCTTATATGTGTCAATATCTCTGTGTTCGTCTCCAAGTATGCATCTTCTACAAATATTTTAGAACTTTTGTTAGGAGCACCGAACAATTCGCATATAATATCGCTTCCTTTATTGTTTATCATTGAAGGATTAACGCTATAAGCGTTTACTTGAAGCTTTAAGAGATGCGCAATCCTTATAGCAGAAGTCCTAAGAACCCCTTTAATGGTGGAACCTGGAATATATACCATTTCTTTTCCGTTTATATTTATCTTTTGAAGGGGAATATCTGCAGCAATGCTTCTCAACTTTGTTCCAATATTAAGCTTTTTCTTAACTTCAAAATTTAAATTTATTATTGCAAAACTCATATATCTCCACCTCCTAAAATCTTTAAAGCCATTATAAGATCATAAATATTAAAGTATAATTCTTTGTTTGTATTTTGTTCATTCATATATAACAAATTCCCTATTAAATTTTTATATATAACTGAATCTTCGCTTATTTGCTCTTTGCTTTTTGGCGATTGTTTATAGGTATATAATATTTTAATTTCCAATGAATTATCGGCATAAACACGTGTTTGCATTCCATCTAACGCAATTCTTTTGATTTTATTTAGAGTTTCAATACTATTCTTTTTTTCACTTGTTATTTTCGTTAGTATATTTTCTATAAGCTCCTTTACATTCTCATACTTTATTCCTAACTGTTGTAGAATAGGTTTAAGCAATGAATATAAGGTGATATACTCTTTTGTTTTAACTTCATCTGTTATAGGAGGCATTCCAATAACATAAGGCCTAACATATTGGTAAGATAGCTTAACTCTATCTAAACTTTTAAATATGCTCTCAATATTTTCTTTAAGAATAAAGCTTCCGTTTGCCGCATAAAAACCTACAGCGCCTCTAAATTCTGCGCCTGTTTTTTCTATCTCGCCAGTAGTTGCTTTATATGCTAAATCTCTACATTTGTTCTTAACTATTTCATCTAGTAATTCACCACAACTTTCATATAACGGTATTAAAGGATGTTTTGGTTTAGCTGAGATTATAGCGATTGATAAAGTAAGTCTACAACCTGTGTTAAGATAAAATTCATTTCCTAAGTATAAAGCGAATGGTATAGCGAAGCTTGAAGGCATTAATAAAGCTCCATCATCTCCTCCTAAATACATAATGCCTAAAATTAATCTTAGATAATCTTCCTCACGTTCTTTCTTATCAAACATATTAAGGAAATCGTGTACTGCTTTCTTAACAGACCAGTCTATTCTAACACTTCTTTCATGAGCATCTGTAATGTTTATGCAGGAAGCCATGAATGAACCAACAATGTTGCCATCAAATCTGACAATCGAAATATTTGGATATTCTTCAATAGGCCCACCTAACTTATCTGCACTTACACCAGAAATATAAACAGGAACATCTGTTAATATTGTTCCCGCAATAGAATAAGCTTTTTCCAAACCGATTTCTCCTTCTTTATTAATATAGTATAAAATTACTCTGGTCATGAAGTGAATATTTCCACCTATATCAAATTTCTTTTTACAAATTGTGCATACTGGTTTCCCGTCCATTATTTTTTGATCTTTAATTTCTGCAGGCCTACTTCCGCACGCTTCACAGAATTTAAATATATTTAGCTCAACGTTTCTTAAGGATTGTCTATGAAGCTTTTTAAGCGCTAAATCTAATTCTAATTCTTCATTAATTTTGCGGAAATCATAATAAAATGGTGCAGAACCTACAATTACTTCTATCAGATTGCCGAACTTCTCATTCGTTAAAATATCTATTAAACTCACAGGTATTACCAACGTTATATTTCCTCCTCCAAAGTATAATATACATTCAGGGGGTAGGCCCAATTCGATCAGTCTTAGAGGTATTCCAAAATAAGTTAAAATATCGACTATTCTACTGCTAGCGTTTATTATTCTCAATTCGTTACTTTTTATAAAGCTTTGAATTGAACGTAAATCTATCCTTGCTAGACGCAAATTAGCAGAAGCAACTTCGTTGCTAATCGATACTTTCTCGGTAATTCTTTCAATATTTTTACAAAAAGCCTCTGTAAGTTTAAATCTTATATCTATTGGAATTTTTTCCCAAAATTCCCATTTATCATAAACTTCTTCAATTTTCTCCTTCCCAAATTCTTTAATATATTTTAAGATTTCTTTGGCTTCAGGACTAACCGCAACATAGCTAAAAAAATAGTTTTTAAGTCTATCAATGCTACTAGCTATTCTATCAGCTAGTTTAAAAATTTGCAAGATTTTGTTAGAAGATTCAAATTGTTTTTCTTTACTCAATAAATTACAAGCTTCATCAAGTATGGTCTTTGCTTCTCCTTCTACATATGACTCAAGAATTTGCTTCAAGATTGCTGCAGAATTCTCAGCATGCTTGTACCATTCTCTAATTTTAAACTTTCCTATATCATGGAAGAGGCTTATCAGCCTTAAAGCTACGATATCCTTTTCATTTAGTTTTTCTTCTATAGCTATCGCTGAAGCTAAACCTGCTACAGTTAGCATATGAATAATCAATGAAGAAGCATTGGCACCTATTCTAGTATCTGCGGGAAAATCTAGTATATTAAAGAGCTTTTCATTGTGTTTTCTGTTTTCATTGAATATTTTATAATATTTTTTTATAATTTGTGGGTTTTCCTTATTTATCAAAAACTTTGAATATTCGTCTATTCCTTCGTATGTATAGAGTCTTGTCTCTTCATTATTAAGTAATTTCTCTATATAATATTCTGGAATTAATGGAGAAGGTATTACATTAGGTATAGGATCTAGATATAAAATAGATTTCAGTTTTAAAATAAAATAGTTTAAAAAGATATTAAAAGATTTAGCATTATTTATACTCTTACTTTTGTTAAATTCTTTGAAAGTTTTGATTATATATTCTATTAGATCTATATATTCATTTAATAATTCATTTGCACGAACTTCATTTATTCTTTCTGCATAGATTGGTTTTTCATCTTTTCCTCTTTTAGGTAATATAAAGCCTCTTATAACTTCCATTTCTCAAAATATTCTTTTAATTTCTTATCCTCATTGCCAAACAAGTGATGAAGATATTTTTCTTCGTAATCCTTGGTATCTATTTCTGTAATGGAGTACTCATCGCCTTTTTCATGCTTCCATGCGATTATTGTATTTCTTTGTTCTTCTTTAATCAAGGCAAATCCACATATTCCCAAGTTGCTCTTTTCATTCTTCAATGCAGTCATATCAGGTAGGACCGAAATTGTCAATAACGCATTGCTTAATTTATTGATTAACTCTTCTTTTTTCATCTTATTCATTTTATCTTCCCCAATTCGAGATTCATTTTATATTCGCTATTTTCTAATTCGGTTTTAGCTTTACTGATCAGGTCATTTACGTCCTTTGCTATATGTTTAGGTTCGTAATCAATTAATTCAAACATAATAGTTCCAAATTCAAAATTATTCCTGAATAAAGGCTTTCTGAGTTTAGGTATGTGCTGATATTTGAACGCTCCTATCAGTACAGGGATATCGCTATATAATTCTAGACCTGCAAACAATATTCCCAATTCCACGAAATTAGCGTTAATTCCTATTATTTCGCCTTTAAAAACCGAGTTAGGCTTTATCGCTTCAATTCCATTCTTTTCTTTTAATATTTCAACTCCTCCCTGTTCTAATACTAAGTTAGAGAAATAATATCTTGAAGATAAACCCGGGGCTCCAAACATATCACAAACAATGCAAACATAAGGTGATTCTTCTTCATCGTATCTGCAACTCTGTTTATATAATAGAACTTCATCAGACCAGAAGTACTTATGATCCATCGAATATTTAACATAGTTACCTACAACACTGAAGCAAGAATTAGAGTAATATGAGTTTCCTATTTTATATGGAATGAATTTATACTCTATTCTTGATCTAGTAGCTCCTTTAAAAGATGAAGCAGGTATAATCTTTTTATTATTTAAGGTTGCAAAATTCTTAATGTTTTGAACTTGTTTATATTTTTCAAGTTCTTTATCATAAAAATTAACTAAGTTTTCTATATCTTTGTTTTCAATTTTTGCTTTAACTTTAACATTCTTAATCATTTTAATAAAGTCTTCAAATTTTGGTAATTCAAAGAATACGTCTCTAGAAAAAATATATCCTTTTGTAGTTGCTCTTAGTTTAAGTTTTATATCGAAGCGTCCTTCTAATCTTTTTGTTCTAGAAGTTATTTCTTTTCTATTTATCTTTACTGTTATTTGACTCATTTCTTTATTTTAGATTTATTACAATAATTATTCCAAACAACTCTTGAATTTTCTAACAAACTTTTTGGAATTTTCGGATCTATAGATATCTCTTCATCCAATTCATCTAGGGGTCCAAGTGCTGTAACCTGACTTATATCTAAGAATCCTTTATTAGTCAGGATTCTACCTTTCAAAGATTCAATTGTTATTTTAACTGAACCGAATCCTCTAGTTTTAAATCCACCTATTTTGATATAACCTTGATTGATTTGTTCTATTATTTCAGCCAACAAGCCAATGCCGTAGTTTGGAAAATTATTCAAGATAAATGAACCATAAAACTTACCGCCTGGATTGACAAACTCAACTTGATACAATGCACCTTTCTTAACTCCTCCAGATCTTCTCTCTATAGCTATTCCTGTCTTAACAGACGTTGTGGGTAACTCTTCTTTACTTGGATAAGCATCATTTATTTTTATATGTGCTGAATATGAAGCGGTACCAAATAATCTGCAAATTATACAATATTTTGATAAAACACCTAAAATAGCTTCTTCATTTCCTATCTTAACAACATTCTGCAATTCTTTGTCATATTCATTCTTGCAACCTTCGCCCATGTAACAAACATTTAATCCTTGAGAAATTGCTAATTTTTCAGCCGTAGCTCTGAATACTCCTTTTAAGCTACTACCAGGTATATATGGAATTCCCGTCAATTCTCCTAAAGATATTTTAAGTACTTGGAGATCAACAGGCGACATAGGAGTTTTGCTCCTGCCTGCACCTATTCTTAAAGGTTCGTAATTTTCACATTTGAATCCAATTTCAATATTTCTTAAAATTCTTGAATGAGATGCCCAGCTCATTTCAATAACCCACTTAAAAATGAGCTAGTTATGACATTCTCAACCAATTCTCCGTTCTTCAACTTATATTCTTTGACATTAACTGTGTTTTTTAAAAGTCGAATTTTTCCGAAACCTACACTTTTCATACCTCCTAAGCTTATATTACCTTCAATCAAGTGTTTTACAATGAATTTTAAAATATCTGCTTCTTTTTCTTCTTCTTCTTTAAAATTTTCAATCTCTAGCCTGAAATCAAAGCGTGTTCCCGGTTCTATAAATTCAACATCGAACAATCTACCCGGGGTTTGAGCTTCTGTAATCCTGTTTATACTAACCCTTTGAATTAAAGATGTTTTATAAATGCCATTCAATGGAAACATATCGTAAAATTTGATCCTTGAAAATATAGTTGGCCCTCCAAATAATCTGCAAATTATACAAGGAATGTATTCTTCCTTTCGTTTTTCTTTTAATTTTAATTCTCCATCAGGACCGTTTGGATTAATTATATCACATATTTTCTCTCCTATGCTCCTTGCATATCTTTCAGCTTCACTTCTTAGAGCCCCCTTAAGACTACTTCCTGGGATATATGGAACTCCTTTTATTCTAACAATTGGGTTATCAATAGCACCGATTGCTTGTGTTCCTGTTCTTATTGCTAAAGGTGTTTCATTTATTAACTCTCCAGCGACTTTAATTATATTGTAAAATGTATCAAAATACATGTTAACCTTTTTTCCTAATATAGTTCATGAAATCATTGAAATCCTTTATTTCTCTATCGAAATCAGATTCATAAGCCCATTTTACCAGTGTTAAAAACTTCAATATATTTTCCTTCAGCTTTTCAGGTTCTTTAAAATATTTGTTATAAATTTCGCCTAATCTTTCAATAAGCATATTTCCATCAAATCTATCAATCTCTCTTCTTCCTGCTTGTCTTTTTATGTACATCATCGTTAGTAATGCAGCTTCCTTAGGATCTGCAACCGATTGAAATTGTTCTAAAATATTTGCGATTGTTGATTTATCCGTTCTATGAATTTTTAGCCTGCTTCCAGAATTAACAGCCCAGTCGTAAATTGGCACATCTTTATCAGAAACACTCATAAGATCATAACAGTTGATAAATATAAAAATTTTTTTAAGTTAAAACTAAAATTAGAATTATTCTTTATAAATCAATCTGTAACTTTTTCAAATAATTGAAATATGGCTTCCTTCGTTCTTTAGCTTCTCTATTTCAAGAAGTTGATTCTTTTCATTTATTTGAAAAAATAAAAACAGAAATATTAACAATATTATGTTGTTTAAATATGATTTGATACTTCCTTAAGCCCAATCAAAATAAATTTTCTAAAGAATGTGCATTGAGTAGTTAATTTTGTAGAAGTTAAAATCCGTAACTTTTATGATGATTTCAAAAGACAGCTTTAATTCATTCTCAAAAACTTCCCCTCGATATTAAATCTATAATGATGAGGTTAATTCTAATTCTATTAGCGGTATAAGTGAAAATAGCTGGTTTTTAACTCCTCCACCATGAGTTTTTCAATCCTCTTCTGAGTTTAAGCAACTTATCAAGGTGTTCAGGTTTGTAGTAATGTGCCACTCTTTCAATCCTCTTCTGAGTTTAAGCTTGATTTATTTGTTCAGTAGTTGGTTGACTAGGAAATCTTTCAATCCTCTTCTGAGTTTAAGATACATGCAGGGCGAGTCCTGAAGCAGTAGATGCATTACTTTCAATCCTCTTCTGAGTTTAAGCAAAGATAAAGAAAACACTAAACATGGGAGTGAATAGGATCTTTCAATCCTCTTCTGAGTTTAAGAATTGAGATCGTTACGGATCAGTATTATACCACGAATAGCTTTCAATCCTCTTCTGAGTTTAAGAAAAGATGGCAAGAAGAAAGGAAGAAAATAGAAGAAGAAACCTTTCAATCCTCTTCTGAGTTTAAGTTCTCAGGAAGAAGTAGATAGGCTAATTGCTATTATCTTTCAATCCTCTTCTGAGTTTAAGATTATGATAGGGATATTATTCGATACCTATAATAACTTTCAATCCTCTTCTGAGTTTAAGACAACTTCCGAAAGAGCATCATCAAGTCCAGAGCTACTTTCAATCCTCTTCTGAGTTTAAGTAAAAGTTGTGAAATACGAAGAATAGATTTAAATTTTTCTTTCAATCCTCTTCTGAGTTTAAGGCAATAAGCGGAGCGTTGAGAATAAATTTACTAGCCTTTAACTTTCAATCCTCTTCTGAGTTTAAGAATAGACTTTTTAGGCTTTCTACAGTTCTCAATTTGGACTTTCAATCCTCTTCTGAGTTTAAGCTCTCATCCTTTTTGGATTAACATTTTTCACAAACTTACTTTCAATCCTCTTCTGAGTTTAAGGCTTAGCTAGTGCAGTTCGTGATTTACCAGCATTTGCCTTTCAATCCTCTTCTGAGTTTAAGACTTATTTCGTAGGGGAGAGCATAAAAGGTCGTGTTAATTCTTTCAATCCTCTTCTGAGTTTAAGATACTCTTGTTAAATGGCTTAAGCCTGCTGAATACTTCCTTTCAATCCTCTTCTGAGTTTAAGCCCGATAAGGCTTTGCTTTTAACCAAATTTCTTTATCCTTTCAATCCTCTTCTGAGTTTAAGTGAGAAATCCGAACAATTGGAATTGCTATTAGCAATTGCTCTTTCAATCCTCTTCTGAGTTTAAGAGCTTGCCATGTGCTACTAGTAGTTATGTTTGTGCCTCTTTCAATCCTCTTCTGAGTTTAAGAATATTAGCGACAGTGAAGGTTTTGGTTTAACACCATTCTTTCAATCCTCTTCTGAGTTTAAGACTAACACTTCAGTACTTGGTA
>Ga0208314_100625_pt1 | contig 12542 bp, 13 predicted proteins | sample OSPB_Mat_host_9__FD_187144 | JGI IMG/M metagenome (GOLD analysis project Ga0208314, IMG submission 187144) | Extremophilic microbial mat communities from Yellowstone National Park, USA - OSPB_Mat_host_9_15 (SPAdes) (version 3) | ecosystem: Environmental > Aquatic > Thermal springs > Hot (42-90C)...
CCCTCCTGACCAGATTTGCGCTCACGCCACGGGTGTGCTCACCGAAGAGGGCATACGTTATTGCGTCTACCACGGAGGACTTACCAGCCCCGTTCCGGCCGACGAAGATATTGACGCCGTCCTTGAGCTCAAGCATACTTTGTCCGTGTGATATAAAGTCCCGAAGTCTTACGTCTTCTATCATTTCTTTTCACCATCGCCAAACCTATCCGCCTTATACGCAGACCAAAGAGATTCCAATGCTTCATCGATCCTCCCCTCCTTCAGAAGGGGAAGGAGCTCCTTTACGGCGTACTCTGCCTTCTCCCTCCCACCAAGCTCCAAGCCTGCAAGTTCGACCATCTTCTCGTCTATGTCAGAAGGTCTTTCCAGAAGAGTCCTGCTGCCACCCTCCCCTTGGGGTGAGTTGACATTGAAATCATGATATAGATCATATCCATCGAGCAGCCTCAGTATTGCAGAGATCATTGCCAAGTCCACGTCCTCTCCCCACTCAGCTTCAACGTCGAAGTGAAGCAGCGGCTTTCCTCCATCCTTCTTCAGCCCTTCAGCGATAGACTCTACCTTCTCCCGCAGCTCGCTGAACTTCACCCTGTATGATGCCTGCTTCCTCACGGATCTGAGCTCCACCCACTCCGGCTTTGCTTCACTACCAGAGAGGTCAACGATGTAAAAGCCCTTGTGTTGCTCCTTGATCCCTTCCAGGGCGGTGGCCTCGGTAGAGCCTGGGTAACAAAGCGGCCCCTTTAGTTCGTCGAACTTCTTTTCAAACCTATCGTGCAGGTGGCCCATGGCGTAGTAGTCGAATCCTTTGGGGAGATCAAGATGAGTGATCTCGCCTGCACACTCGTGAAATTCCTTCAGGCCCTGATGTAAGACCAGCACCTTCTTCCCTTCACCTTCAATGGGACCTAGGTCAGCTAGCCTTTGCTTCAAAGAAGCGATTTCGCTCCTTCTCCTCTTGTGGTAGCCAACTATTGTGACTTCGCCGCATGTTACCTTTTCTCCACTTTGAGATAGGTAGCGAGGCCCACCTCCTGATAGAGCATGGGGGAGGGAAGTCCACCCAATCTGCTTATATCGTGCTCTCCAAGGGTGAAGAAGAGGGGTATCCTCCTCTCCTTCAGTTTCATCAGCGCCCTAGCCAGGACTGCTAAAGCGTCCCCTCCTGGCTTGGGAGCATCGAATATGTCTCCGGCATGAATCACCATATCGACCCCCTCTTGTATCATCCTGTCGATTGCTTCATCGAAGGCAAGGTAGAAGTCTCTCTCCCTCTCCCTCAGGTCGTAGGGGATGGCCCCAAGATGAGTGTCAGAAAGATGACCTATCAGCACTCCAGTCACAACCTCCCCTTTATCAGCTCAGACGTATCTTCTAGGCTCCTACTATCCCTCTCCTTATCTTTCAACCACTCCTTAACTGCATCTATGTCCATACCCATCAGCTTTTCAGGGACATATTCGATCTTGGCCAAGATTGGTAAGGTAACCCACTGGCCAAGGAGAAGTGCTTCCCCGATGTTTAAAGAGGGAAGGTATTCGATTAGCTTCTCGCTTGCCAGCTCGCTGGAGTCGATTATGTACTGCTGATCTTTGGGCTGAGTTATCCTCATTATAGCGAGGGAGCCCATTTGGCTAAGCACATCCTGGTCTAGCCTGCTTGGCCTCTGGGAGACCACAATGAGGGAGACACCGAACTTCCTCCCTTCCCTCGCAATCTTCGAAGCAATCATCTTAGTATCTGTATCGGATTCAGCAGGAAGGAACGTGTGCGCCTCTTCTATAGCTATCATCACAGGAGAGGGGAACCTCACCTCCCCTCTGCTCTCGCCTCTGAGGCTGTACATTCTAGCCTTCTTCCTGTCTTCAAGGATCTCCTCCATGAAATAGCTCATCACGACTGCAGCCTGCCTCTCTGAGAGTTCCAGCATGTTGAGTACGTTTACGTTATTCGCCTTTAGTTGATCGAGGGGGTCACCGATATCTGGGTCTATGACCACACCCTTCCTCATCCTCGCCCTCTCCACTATTTCTATCACCCTGCCTGCAACTCTCCTGGTCTGATGATCCTCATCTTCATCTCTTAGCACTCGCAGCTGCCTTATGAGTGCATCCCAGAATTCCTTCTCTTCCCTGACTGCAGCGAACGCTCTAGCTAGGACAGCCCTCTGCCTCTCCGCGCCTTCCCTTATATCTAGCAGGTCGGCGAACCTTTCTGCATCCAGCAAGCGAGGATTGAGCTTTGCCTGCACATGGACCAGCCTGTTGAGCTTCAAAGACGTATATTCCCCCTGATAATCAAATATGATCATCGTGCCGTAAGCCTCCGATGTCCTCTTGGCAAGGAGAGCCAGGAGGTTGGACTTTCCGCTTCCGGTGGCAGCCAGAATGGCAAGGTGCCTGGCTGCGATCTTGTTCAGGTTTATTGAAGCTGAAACGGTTGGCTGCCTGAGGAGGCTCCCAACCCGCGCCCATTCTGCATCCTCCTTTGCGAAGACTGAAACGAGTTCTTTTTCGCTCGCTTCGAAGACCTCCGACCCGGGCTCGGGGGGCAGAGAAGGCATGAGCACGCTTCCCTTGGTAAGCTGGTCGAGGAGTCCAATTACCTTCACCGAAGCTTCATATGCCTTATCTCTCGGGTTCCTAGAAGCTACTTCCTTTGCTTCCGTGGCCGACTGGAAACTCGATACTACTTCTGGGTTCATCAACCCGCTTGTTACTATGCTCTCCTCCACGAACCCCAATAGTGCCCCCTCTGGTGCTCGAACCGTCACATATTCTCCTACCCTGATGTTTCGTGATGCCAAGAATTCGAAGCGGTGGGGCCTTGCACCACCCACTATGATGCCCAGCGGCGAGCTATTCAAAGACTTACTCGCCAACTACTTCTCTCCCTCCTATTTCCCCAGTCAGGCCCAACATATCCACGAGCCTCTCCATGTCTTTGTTCGAAACCACGCAGGACTCGTGGGCGATCCTCAGCTCGTACGGATAGCCGTCGACGCTGGAACTTCCAAGCACGTCGACCACTTCCTTCTGTCCCCCTTCTTTCATCTCTCCCGGTACCTCCACCCTGAGGCACGGAGAATGATCGGAGAGCCTGACGTAAAAAACGGAGACACCAATGGGGTCGTAGTACAGCTGAGAGTAGCCCGCATCGCTCGAAGCCTTGTTGAAGTAGTGTATATCCCCCACCGGAGCGCCTAGCAATTGAGTGCTATCTGACCTTTTTGAAACGAATATGACGTTGCTTTCCTTCATTAGGTCCCTTGCATAATCGTAAAAAGGGACAATCTGCTCCCCCCTTCTATCGTAGAACCTTGCAAGCACCGAGCCATCGATCAGGATGAAGTCCGAACTCTTCGAACCCTCCTTGGCCAGCTGATATTCGAACTCCATACCCTTGCTTTGCAACGCCAACCTCGGGTTGTGGGCGATGCCACGTTCATCTTTCAAAGGAAATATACCTACCCCTACGTCGATCTTCGGAGGAATTAGGTCACGACTTTCTCGTGTCATGCATACAGCATCAACGGCATAGACATAATATCCTGAATATGGAAAATAGTTCCAGCTGCTGTCGACCCCTGCGATGACCAGCCCTTCCTTTGTCTCTGGGGCGTAAGCCGTCCATAGGCTTCTCGCTCTTTCAATCATCGAAGACGAACCCATCATTCGTTCCAAGATGGTATCCTTATTGGAGATGGCATAACTATAGACCTGCATCAGCATATACAGGCAAATAATTGATGGGAATTTTTAAGGAGATCGACAGGAGCTGGCAGTGGTGTTAACTTAAGCGCTGTTTGAGTTGATTGCCTATCCATATTCGCTCAATGAGAATCATAGATTGGGCGTGCCCGATCCCTTATGTTTGGATTCATACGAGAAAGGACACGCCCATAGGACGTGATGTACTGCATTTATCTATAATGGATGGGGTTGAGTTTAAGGCGTGTAGCATAAAGATGCCTTAGACCCTTTTGTCAAGAGGAGTCATTTATCAATCTGGAAGTGGATACAGCTATTCGGTAAGAACGCATTATTCCATAAAAGAGTTACAGCCTTCCTAATTGATGAAACTTACATCAGAATTGGTAAATGTGAAGCGTGGGTTTGGATAGCGATAGATGGAGCCTGTACACAGGTACATACTCTTGGTGTACCTGTCTTATCAGAGGAACATCATGGTTGCCGAGCTCTTTCTAAGGACTCTTGTTAAGATGTATGGAAAGCATATGGTGTATACAGATGAGGGTGTATGGTATCCAGATGTATGTAAATCGCTTGGTCTGGAGCATAGAATGCACACATGCATACTCCATACGAGAAAAGCTTGGTGGAGAGGGTAAACCAATACCTGAAGGACAGGACCGAAGTATTCGATGACCATTACCCCTGCAGAAAGAAGGGGTGTAGTTTATCGCATGTTAGAAGGTGGTTGAACCTGTTCTGTTTCATGTACAACCAAATGAGGGACAGGGTCAAGTTCGATGGACTACTGAACCTGATGGAGGTGAGTCCCTAAGTTAACACCACTGATGGGAGGGTGGGAACAGGCACCTGCTCTTTCTTTTCCCGTCTGCTTCCCGGGAGGCCAACGGAGATAAATCACGAGATTTTGAATAATGGTCTATTTCCATTTGCACACGGGCGGTGTGGCCCGTCTTTCCGCTCTTTGCTTTATTTCTTCAAGGAATTTTTTTGTAATCATAAATTCGTACAGGTCGAACCCATCACTTCTAGACTCTTTAGACCGTAAAATTTTAGCACGCATATTCTTAAGCAACCTTTCACCGTCTTTTGTTGCAGCTAGGGCAAGTATCCTTCTTTTTTTCTCCGTAGTAATTTAGTACATAATCCGAGAATGACCATGCTAATTTCGCCGTAATTTCCTTATGCATGCCAGTTTCATAACCTGATGCTACAATCCCTGAAAAGTAAAGTTTGGTAGCCTTTTTCATATCCTGTGGTGGAAGTATATGTTCTCCAGTTATCTCTCTTTCGTGATATCTACCTGATTCAATTAATTCAACACCTTTTTTATTTAATGGGAGTATATCGAAATATCCAAGAATCCTATTTCCCTTATTCCTTAAGATGCATATTATAAGAGGATTTTTAATATACCAGCGTTCAAATTCTGCAAAAGAAAGTGTATTATTTCCGAATACCTTTCTGGCTAACTCGTTGGCTCTAAGAAGCATTTCATTAGAAGGACGCGTTTCTGCTATAAGAATCTCTTTCGTTTCGTCCAGTGCATTGCCAGCAAGTTGGGGCGGTTTTCGTTTTTTAAAAGTAATCATAAACAAAAACAGAGTACCAGTTACTGTTATAACATCCCACAATATCGATGGTATAAATGGGAAAAGTACAATTAAAACACCAAGAACTGTCAAAAAAGGTATCATTATCGACAGAAAAAACTTGATACGTTCCGACATTCAGACAAAACGCTCCCAAAGGATAAAATCCTGCCCATACCAATGATTCTTTAATTCAATTATTTCTCTAAAACCAAGCTTCTTCAATAAGTTCTTTGAGGGTTCATTATTGCTTCTTGTATCACACCAGACTTTGTGAGCCTTTCTCTTCCTTGCATCAGTTATCACTCTTTCGACTATTAAAGTTCCAATTCCATTGTTTCTTAATTTTTCATCAACACCAAACCAGTCTATCCATATTGTGTAGTCGTCAAAGCGGTTGAAACAAAAACCAACAACTTTCTTCCCGTTTTTAGCTACCAGTACAGAATACTTATCCTTCCTGATCATTTTAAGTATCTTTTTTGGAGTGTATTTCTTTATTTCATTTTGTTTTGCTATCTCGTTGTAGAATGGGAGAGTAGTAACCACTTTCTTGAACAGGGCAGAGATTTTAAGCACATCAGGAAGTCTTGCATGTACTATATCCATAAGTTACTATTTGATTATAGTCAAGGCAAGAATTAGCTGAATAATTATTCTTCGAAGGGTCTAGCCGTATTGATATTGCTGCAGATGAGCGCATCATTGCATATCCTATTCCATGGGAAGGATAGGTTCCACACCGATTGGAGAAGCGTTCCTGCCCAGCCTGACTATTTCAAGGCTGGAGAGGATCTACAGGAAGGAGAAGAATTCGAAGGCAAAGCTGCGATTGCTCTCAGCGATGCTCAGGAAGAAAGGAAGGACAATGGGACAGACGAGCTACACATCCCGGTCGGTACTGTCCATGCATGGCTGAGGAGGCTCCTGGATGGGGGCTTGAAGAGCCTCCACGATAAGCACCGTTCCGGCAGACCGTCGAGGCTCAGCGGGGAGAAACTGAAGGAGCTCAGGCAAGACCTGATCAGGGGTCCAAAGGCCAACGGTTTCGACGCTCCATTCTGGACCACGAGAAGAGAATGGTCCTCGAGCACGTGAGGAGGAAGTATAACAAGGAGTACAAGGCGAGAGGGATGCGGAACGTGCTTCGCAAGGTGGGATTCTCATCGAAGAAGCCAAGGCCAGCCAACGCGAAGAAAGCTAGCAAGAAGGAAATTGAATCCTTTAAAAAAATGCAAGGAGACTCGTCAGAAGGTACACCAAGAAGGGATTCAAGGTCTTCATTCTGGACGAGACGACTTTAGGCCTCATGCCCATAGTGCAGAGAGGATGGTATCCAAGGGGTAAGAAGGTCATAGCCAACTACAGCAAGAGGGAGAGGTTTCACGTCTTCGGCGCGCTGGGAAGAGGTGTCATCAGGTACCTCTTCTACGATGAGATGAACCAAGACGCATTCACCCACTTCCTGAGGTGCCTGAAATACAGCTACAGAAAGCTACTTCTCTTCTTCGACAGGGCACCGTATCACACCAGTGGCAAGGTGAAGCGGTTCTTACTGAGGAATGAGAGGACAGTGAAGTACGAGTTCCTTCCTAAGAAATCACCGGAGATCAGTCCCATAGAGATCGAGTGGCGGGAGTGGAGGAAGCTCATAGGCAACAGATACTTCAACGACAAGGAAGAGATGAGGAGCTGCCTGCAAAGGAGGATACAGAGCGATGATTGTCCAATCATTAGATTGTTCGATTATTTAATGCCTTGACTATAATCAATATAAATGTGTTACTTTTGACTGGAATCTTAAAATTATGAGATTTAGTCGTCGTTGAAGAACAGAGTAATCAAAAAGTAGACTGGTCTCAGAGAATGGACGAAGAGGAAGGAGGAGACCTTCGACACCAGCAGAATTAAGCTGCGGACTATATCAGCAGAGAAAGATTAAAGAGGGAAAGATTCTGAAGGTTTATAAGAAGCCATTCTCAAAATTATATAAATAGTTCAAATCATGCTGGACCATTTTAATCAAAAGGTAAAAAATAAGAGAAAAAATAGGTAATAGAATAGATTACTTCTTCTTTCTTCCCATTGCCACTACCGCACCTATTGCCGCTGCTATCACCACTATAGCTGTTATTATGTAAATAAGATAATCGTTTGAAGAAGGTGAAGTAGTTGTTGTAACAGGTTTGAATGTTATGTTCTGGCTGATATTCGTCCCATTCACTGTGATGCTTCCTGAGGATTGTGATACAGAATAACCATTAATTGAAGCTATGGTGAATGAGTATGTGCCGTTAGGTTCTACAAATGAGATAGTATTCGTGGTGGATGTTTCTGTTTTGCCGTTCAATGTTACAGACCATTGTGTTCCTGAAGGAAGCCCTGTTTCTGTGAAGGTCACAGAGTATGTCTGCTGAGAGAAGGCGATGGCTACGGTGACGTTCGAGGTGCTGACCGTTACAGAGCCGATGCTCGGGGAGGCGGAATAACCGCCAAGCGCTGTTACCGTGTAGTTGTAGGTACCAGGCGAGATGGACGGGAAGGTAATGGAGGAACCCGTCGAGGACTGGGTAAGGCCGTTGAAGGTGACAGACCAAGAAGTACCAGACGGCAATCCTGATTCTGTAAATGTTACTGTGTATTCTTTAATGACCTGAGGGGATGTAGAGATTATACTAACAGTGCCTGAATAGAAATTGGTCACATACACATATCCGTTGGATGAGTCAAAGGCTACTCCAAACGGTTCTGCTCCAACAGTTATATTTGCAATGACATTATTGGTTGCTCCATTGATCACTGAAACGGTGATTGAATTGGAATTGGTCACATACACATACCCGTTGGATGGGTCAAAGGCTACTCCAAGCGGTTTTGATCCAACAGCTATATTTGCAATGACATTATTGGTTGCTCCATTGATCACTGAGACAGTATTTGAACCACTGTTGGCCACATACACATACCCGTTGGATGAGTCAAAGGCTACTCCAAACGGTTCTGCTCCAACAGCTATATTTGCAATGACATTATTGGTTGCTCCATTGATCACTGAAACGGTGCCTGAATAGGAATTGGCCACATAGATATACCCGTTGGATGGGTCAAAGGCTACTCCAGTTGGCCCTGATCCAACAGCTATATTTGCAATGACATTATTGGTTGCTCCATTGATCACTGAGACAGTATTTGAACCACTGTTGGCCACATACACATACCCGTTGGATGAGTCAAAGGCTACTCCAAGCGGTTTTGATCCAACAGCTATATTTGCAATGACATTATTGGTTGCTCCATTGATCACTGAGACAGTATTTGAACCCTTGTTGGCCACATACACATACCCGTTGGATGAGTCAAAGGCTACTCCAAACGGTTCAAATCCAACAGCTATATTTGCAATGACATTATTGGTTGCTCCATTGATCACTGAAACGGTGCCTGAATAGAAATTGGTCACATACACATACCCGTTGGATGGGTCAAAGGCTACTCCAGACGGATTTGATCCAACAGTTATATTTGCAATGACATTATTGGTTGCTCCATTGATCACTGAAACGGTGCCTGATAGGAAATTGGCCACATAGATATACCCGTTGGATGAGTCAAAGGCTACTCCAAGCGGTTTTGATCCAACAGCAGTTATATTTGCAATGACATTATTGGTTGCTCCATTGATCACTGAGACAGTATTTGAACCCTTGTTGGCCACATAGATATACCCGTTGGATGAGTCAAAGGCTACTCCAGACGGTTCAAATCCAACAGCAGTTATATTTGCAATGACATTATTGGTTGCTCCATTGATCACTGAAACGGTGCCTGATAGGAAATTGGTCACATACACATACCCGTTGGATGAGTCAAAGGCTACTCCAGACGGATCTGCTCCAACAGCAGTTATATTTGCAATGACATTATTGGTTGCTCCATTGATCACTGAGACAGTATTTGAACCACTGTTGGCCACATAGATATACCCGTTGGATGAGTCAAAGGCTACTCCAAACGGTTCTGATCCAACAGCAGTTATATTTGCAATGACATTATTGGTTGCTCCATTGATCACTGAGACAGTATTTGAACCACTGTTGGCCACATAGATATACCCGTTGGATGAGTCAAAGGCTACTCCAGACGGTTCAAATCCAACAGTTATATTTGCAATGACATTATTGGTTGCTCCATTGATCACTGCAACGTTGTATGATAGGAAATTGGTCTCATAGATATATCCGTTGGCAGGGTCAAAGGCTACTTCAAACGGAAACGCACCACTAAAAAAAATCACATTTCCATTGATAAGAGTATTATTTATAAGGTCCAGAGTATATTTCACAAATCCTGCTGAATTGTTCTGGCTACTGTCATGAGTGAATGGAGTGATATTTGTGTTGGATATATTTCCAGACATGCTGCTTGGAGAGACTGATTCTTCGGATCCAGACCCATAAACCATGACTGGAAATCCAGAGATTAAAAACAAGATCACAATGGAAACAGCTATTATATTCATTGCCTCACTTCTTCTAGCCATTTTTTCCACCATACCCATAAACTATCAATGTATATTATAAAGAGTATTCTGTATATAAATTTTTTTAAAGTTACTTTTTCAGGCCATTTTTTCAGAATTTAAGGAAAAGATAGCAGTATCTCAAATTACCATATCTAAGCCTTCAATACTCAACCGATACTGTTCATCCATGTGAGCCGGATTTAAGCTTCACCCTTTGTGGAAGAGGTAGTTTGTTTATACCAATCATCCAGCTATGCGTGATCTCTTTCTCCTCCGATCCAGCACTGGCTTCTCCTTACGCATGAAGGCTATCGCTCTGAGAGCTTCTCCAAGTTTTTAACCTTTCTTTCACTGTGTTGTGTTGCACGATCTGAGCTTATAGTCCATTGATTTTGACTCAAGTGTGCTTATACCATGCGTATACCCTCCTACCCCATGCTTGACCATAGGGACTGGCACAGCTACAACGAGGCTCTCGTGAGGAGGGGGGAGCTCAACCTTGACTCCTCTGTGCTAGAGGAGTGGAAGAGGGAGCTCAAGAAGGCTAACAAAGGGAAGGTCGGAGAACCATATCACTATCCAGAGTCGTACATCAGGCTCCTAGCATTCATTAGGTTGCTCTTCCATCAGCCATACAGGCAGACAGAGGGTTTTGTACACTTCCTCTCCAGGTTCGTGGATGGGCTGCAGGTCCCTGATTACTCCACAATAAGCAGGAGGGTTAACAAGCTACAGATCAGCCTTGACGAGTCGCTAATCAAATCAAACAGACCGGTCAGCATAGCTGTAGATGCGTTTGGGGTGAAGGTCCACAACGAAGGGGACTGGATAAGGCAAGTCTGGAAGGTGAAGAAGGGATACCTGAAGATACACTTCGCGGTGGACATAAAGACAGGACAGGTCGTCTCGATGGATGTCTTATCTGAGAAGGTTGGAGATGGGAAGAGGCTGGTGAACAGGGCAAGGGAGAACAACGTGAGGGTGAAAAGAGTCTTTGGTGATGGTTCTTACGACTCGAAGGCTAACTTCAACTTCCTTACTCAAGAAGGGATCATACCTGTGATAAAGGTCAGAAAGGGTTCCCTTGCCAAGAGCAGAGGCTCTCAAGCTAGGAAGCTAGCTGTTATAGAGCAGAAGATATTCAAGCCGAAGGTATGGTCTAGGATACACAGGTTCGGGTACAGGTGGAGGGTCGAAGGAGCCTTCTACGTCATAAAGAGGGTCTTCGGAGAATATGTTACTGCAAGGAAGTTCGTCAACATGGCAAAGGAGATAGCTATGAAGGCATCAATCTACAACGGGTTCATCAAGGCTATGGTATAGTGCCGAGAGGTGTCCAGCCATGACCATGCCGGTCATGGATTCATGCAACAGAGCAGATTAAAATGCTCCAGCATGATTTGAACTATTTATATAATTTTGAGAATGGCTTCTTATAAACCTTCAGAATCTTTCCCTCTTTAATCTTTCTCTGCTGATATAGTCCGCAGCTTAATTCTGCTGGTGTCGAAGGTCTCCTCCTTCCTCTTCGTCCATTCTCTGAGATAGGTCTACGGTCTTATTGACAGGAGCTTGTTGTAGAGCATGACCTTCAGCGATGCTTCTGCCTTCTGGGTGAGGAACCTCTTTGAACGGAGGGCCTCCCCCAGAACCCTCTTGAAAGACGAGTAGACGATCTCGACCATCCACCTCTTCCCGTAGTCCTTCAGCGCCTTCCACCCCTCGTAGCCCAGCTTCTCCAACAGCACCACCTCAACCCTCCTCAGGGGAGACCCATGCGACCTCGTCCGTGCGCCCTTCCTGAGCTTGATGGCATGCTCTATCCTCTTCTCGTGGAGGAGGTTGAAGTTCCTCCTGTAGTCGTAGGCGGCGTCCGCGTAGGCCTTCGCCACCTTCCTCTTCTTCGAGGCCTCCTTGACCATTGGGATGAACTTCTTGGTGTCCCCGGTCTTCTCGCTCGTGACGCGTAACCCGACTATCTTCCCGGTCTTCTTGTCCGCGAGTATGTGGAGTTTGACATACTTCCTCTTCTCCTTCTTCCACTTGTCCTCGATGTATGAGCCCTTGTTCGAGACGTAGAGGCCCGAGGAGTCTGCTATCACCGTCATGGGCTCGTCCCCGTCCGCGTCTGCGGGGATCAGGTCAGAAGGCTTCTTCCCCTTCATCGAGGTAAATATCCTCCTGCGCATGCGCGTATAGTGCATCTCCTCGACGAACCTGACGTACTCCGAGAGCTCCCTGAGGACTCCCTCGAGCGTCCTGTATGGTATGTCAATGCCGACCTTGAGGAAGCTGAGGAACGAGATGTACGAGTTGGGGAACTCGAACGGCCTCCCCAACTTCTCTCTGTTCATCGAGTCGGGCTCCTCCTTCCAAGAGGTGAGGGAACCGAGGTCGAGTGTCGTGCATCCCCTCTCGATCAGAGCTTCGTCGTAGTCGTGCCATGGCTTCATATCGAATGGTATCATGGCCTATCAAGCCGAGACGATTCTTAAGCGGGACCTCGGCAAAGGGGCTAGACAAACATGTCAGAATGGATTAAGCTACAAGCTAGCGTCCGAGGCTCAGTAGAAACCCTCTTCTCAAAATCCGGTCCCAACGGATGATTTGTTCTCGGAAGGCACGAAATTTGTTCACGAAGGCGCGTATGCAATGATTCCGCAGACCTTCCTCCGATGAAGAGGAAGTACGGCGACCCCGAGGAGAGGAGGA
>Ga0208314_100631_pt1 | contig 12496 bp, 15 predicted proteins | sample OSPB_Mat_host_9__FD_187144 | JGI IMG/M metagenome (GOLD analysis project Ga0208314, IMG submission 187144) | Extremophilic microbial mat communities from Yellowstone National Park, USA - OSPB_Mat_host_9_15 (SPAdes) (version 3) | ecosystem: Environmental > Aquatic > Thermal springs > Hot (42-90C)...
AAATAATAAATGGTTAAACTTTACAAAGAGTTATTTCCCTCCCGTCATCACTTACATATGTAAAAACTGTCCCTTCTAATCTTCTTAGTAATTGTACTCTGTTCTTAGTCCAATCATGTATCCCTATGCACCACTGTTCATATTTTTTTAGTATATCCACGTTTAGGTTTTCTTCGCACCCTTCACAGTCCATTACGAAAATGTCAACGTTCTCGTATTCTCCTTTCCATTCACCTTTTATTACCGCTTTATCGCAAATGTTGAAATATTGGCATACTTCTTCCCATTTTTTTCTTAAGTGTTCTTCTTTTTCATATTGTACTATATATTTTGCTCCTCTCCATAAGAAATATAATGTACTGCTTCCACAATCTGCACCTACTATTTGTATTGTCTTATCGAAAACGTTTAATTTTCCATAAGCGTGTGGATATTCTCTCCAATAATCACATTCTTTTTTTCTAAAATATTCGGATATGTTTTCCATCATGTTTCTCATTTCCTCAAACTTTAAAACTTTATTTTCAAAACGTTCCTTCTATACATCTACTTAAACCATCCCCATAATTCCTGTCCTATTGTGATATAATGATACCTTAATGACTTGAACCAGCACTTATAACTTAAGTCCTCCCATTCTTCCTTATTTACTTCTATTTTTTTCAAATCATTTATTGAATCTATCTCAATCCCGCACCCGTATTCCGCATATGAGTGTTTTTTTATATATACTAGTGGTGTCCCTACGCTCATCGCCTCAACGGGAGGTATGTTAAATCCCTCGGCATCACTTACTGCTATATAAAAAAGGGAATGTGACAGTAAGTAGTATTTCATATCTTCATTTAAACTCATAAACTTAAAGTCCGCATTAGGGTGGTCACTTACTAATGTAAGTTCCGCTCTTCTTCCTTCAAATGTTTTTAGTACGTCGTTTATCCTCTTATACGGTCTGTTCTTTGCAATAATTATAAACCCTCTCCTAGCATTAAAATCGAAATTTACGTGTTTCTGAGCCATTTCATCGTTAATTCCTCTCGGTATTACCTGCTCTATTTTTATCCCTTTTTTTTCCATGTGTTCTTTTAGCCATATTGATGTTGTTATTATTTTTAGTCTTTCTGATGGTTTTGCAGTAACATCACTTGGAGTGTCGCACCATGTAATACCGTCATTTGCTATTTGGAATATTGTATTACAGTCTCCTACATAAAAATAAGCAGGTCTGAAATATGATTTCATTAATTCGAAATTATGATATTTTTTCATATAATAGATAGTTTGGTCTACTACCCACTCGTAACTACACTCTTTACACTGAGTGTAGATTGATTTTATCATACAATCACGAATGTTATTATTATTTCTAAATATATTGATGCAGTCTTCTGTATGGCTATTGGAAATACTAAATGGTCTACTAAAGTTCCACTTATTCCGGTTATTGTACCGTTACTTTCTACTAATTGTGCTGGGAACGCTATTCCGGCTTCTTGGAAAGTGTAACCGTTACACTGGTCGGGTAAGTATGATGCTGTGAACGTTACTTGATTTGCAGATATTGAAGGTGCTACGTATTGGAAACATTGATATAATGGTTGGAACATTCCCGTATCGGTTGGCTGTGGTGTACCTGTTCCAGACCCTACTTCCATTACGTATCCATATCCTGATGGCATAGTCCATGGAGATACCCAATGCGATGTTATTTCATTTAAGCCTGCGTTAGTCATTACATTACTTGTCCTATATTCCTTTATTATTTTTCCTGTTTTTGCATCTTTTACTCTTATTATTGTAAGATTTTTCACGTTAACTTTCTCTCTTTTTCTCATATGTTAAAGTATGAATTACGGGATTATTAAATAAACTGTTACCGTGTAGCAATTTAATGGGGTATCAAAATTAACATTGTATATTTCCCATGTTAATGTACCTTGGACGGGTGTATTGAATGTAATTTTTTTAGTTACAATCATAGTACTATTTGTCCCGCATATCGTAGGGAATACTATTGTATAATTAGGGTATTCTACTATTACTTGGTACGGGGATATTGTTAGTTTATACCCGGGGCATGAATAATATAGTTCTAGTTCCGTACAGTTCTTATTTAAGCACGTTGAACCTGTCAATATACATCCTTGGGGCAAGCATTTTGGACTGCAATTGCATACCGGGTAATTACATGTCTGCCCAATATAAGATAAGCATTCACATATGGGTTGTAGGCAGGGGTCTATTATATTTGAAAATTGTGTTACCTGTGTACCGTTTACTAATAAAGTGAATATTGCTTGTTGTCCTACCGGTAGTATTATTTGGAGTTGGTAAGTTACTGGTGCGTATACTATATTTATTTCTTGAGAAAACTCGACTTGTTTTCCTGCTACAAAAAAATATATGGGTTGCGGATATAATGGTTGTATATCTACTTGTATATCTAGGTTATATTCTTGTACCACATTCCCATTTTCATCAGATATCGTTATCAAAAGTACTATTTCATCCGATGTTAAATAATAATTTCCCTGGTCACAGAAATAAACTACTATATTGTTTATGTTATGTACTGGCAACTCATTAAAATTATATATATCATCCGGGCTTCCCGTGTTCACATTAAAGGATGCCCAGAATACGTTATCGTATTGAATTGATATGTTCCACGGGTATAATAGTGAGGGAGGTTTTATTACGTTGGTTTGTAAAATATAATTCCCTTGTAAATTTACGGGTATTGATACTTCGTTACAACCACCTTGTAAAACTGTTGCAATCATATTTTAAGTATTGGACTCTTAGTTTAATATATGCAGTGTCTTCCTTTAGCTAATGGTTCTTGTATTCCTACCCCCAATTGGGAGTGTAGTGATTACGAGTGTATGTTACAATGTCTAAATCAACCTACTTTTGACGCGTTTGAGCAGTGTTGTATTCAATGTGTCTTATCTCATTATGTTGCTCAGGCTAAAGACCACCTTACTATTATAGTTGCTAATGCGGTGTCAAGTATTAATGAGGAGATAATTCCCGTTTTTGATACTGGAAATATTCTAATAGCGTACTTGGAGACGTTAACCGGTGCTGAGAAGATAAATGTGAATGACCTTTTTAGTTATTTTAAGGCTAAGGTTATTAAGCAGAGATTTACTGAAGAGGTTACATGTAATGATATTTCTGCTCCGTGTTTTAGTGAAACTGGTTTTTGTACTCCTCCTTCTCCTACTTTAAGTCAATTTGAGGCTCAGCTTGGTTATAACATATCTTGTTTTACCACTTTTCCTCCTATTTCTTCTACTGGTGTTCCACTTTTTACATCTTCAGGTTCAGCATCTCTCACTGCACCTACTACTCGGCAAATAACCCAGACTAACATAACTAAGCAAACACCTCCTACTACTCAAACGCAGACTCAAAAGACTACTCTTACTCAGACTACTACTCAGACTCAGGTGATTCAATATATTTGCGGTGTTGCGAACGAATGTTATAGGATGCTAGGAATTGAGGTTATAGACCCTTCTGATGTTTATTTTAACTATCAGGAAACTCCTACTGGTATCGTTGAATCTGCAGGTTATTTGGAAGTAACGGGTGTTTATGACCAACCATTAATAGAAGAAGCTCCTTCTCATTTAAGTGAGACTGAGAGTATTGAGGAGAGTGTTACGTTTGTTCTTTCTTATTTAGTTACTGCTACTTTGCCTGTTCTTGAAGTTTCTTTTGCTTATCCCGTTACATTAATTAGGGAAATTGAAAGTGTTACTGCTACTCGTTCTGTTCAGACTGTGTATTTTACTTATCCTATAGCTAAGCAGACCTTTACTGAAAGTGTTACTGCTACTTCTGTTTCCATATTGGGTTATTTCCAACCTCCTATTAAGTTGGTTACTGAGAGTGAGGTTACTTCAAGTTCTCAACAGATTTTGCAGATTAAGATAACTAAGCCTGTTACTTTTTACCAATCCGTTCCGACTTCCGTTACTCAACTTATAACTACGCTTGATATAATTAGGACTGTATCTCCTGAAAGGCTTGCCGAATATACTAATGCTGTTAGAAGTGTTCTTGATGCTTTGGTTTTTCAAGTTGTTACTGAGGTACTTAAGTCCGAGCCTACTTCCGTGTCTCAGGAAACTCTTGTCGATTATGTTGCTGAGGCTGTTAAGAAAGTCTTAATTCCTGAGGTTACCAGTTCTACTCAGGAGTTTCTTCATTCTCTAATTTATCAGACTGTTAAGGAAGTGGTTCAGAGTATACTTACTTTTCAGAGTGAGACTTTTCAGACTACTTATTTTGTTGAGAAAGTTACTCCTACTCAAATTTCTGAAAGTACTTCACAAACTGAGACTTCTCAAGTTACTTATTTTGCTGAGAAAGTTACTCCTACTTTTGTTTCCGAAAGTATCTCACAGACTGAGGCTTCTCAGCTTACTTATTTTATTCAACAAGTTACTCCTACTCAAGTTTCCGAGTCATCTTCTCAGATTGAGGGTGTACTTCAGGCTAGCATCCAAGCAGTCTCTAACGTTGCATGGTTTAACGGACAGGACGCTTATGCGTCGGGTTATGTCCCTCAACTCAATAATGCTACTACTTTTAGTTGGGTTGTTTGGTTTAAGACTACTTCATCTTACGGTATCATTATGTCAAATAACGGTAGTTCTGCGTCTTTAACTACGCAATTTTGTGGAAGTACGCCTAGTGGTTGGATTCCGGCAATTTATATTTATAACGGTCAATTATATATTAATATATATACTAATGGATGTTATCAATATTCTACAGGAAAGACTGTAAATGATAATAATTGGCATATGGTCGCAGTAGTCGTTTCCGGTACTTCTCTTACGGTTTATTTGGATGGTTCTGCTGTTGCTTCTGAGACTCTTAATACGAATTATTATCAATATACTAATTCATATTTCTGGTTAGGTATTGGTGAGACGTGTGGATGCTGGAGTTCCGGGTCTTTCAATAGTGGTAGTACGTCATCGGTACCCGTATTAAGTGCAATGTACCAGGGTTACATTTCACAAGTCCAACTTTATAATATCGCATTAACGTCAAGTCAGATTTCTCAGATATATAGTGCTGGTTATGTTGGTCAGGTTACTTTTTCCGGTCTCGTTGCGTGGTGGTATTTTCTCAGTCAGACCTGTAATGACCAGAGTGGTAACGGTAATAATTTGACTTGTAATAACATCGTTTTCACGACTTCCGGAACCTACTCTACTTATGCGAATTATTATAATGGTAGTAGTTCATATTCGTGGATTCAAATAGCTCAATTAAGTCCTCCTTCTTGTGGTAATTGTTGTTCTCAGTCTTCATTTTACATGACTTATGCGTTATGGATATGGTTGAGTACGAATACTAATATGTATATATTGGGTGACCAAGAGACTAATTCGCCTAACTGTACTTGTCACTGGAACGTTTTACTCAGTGATTCATACGGTGATTGGTTCGGTGGGTATTGTTGTGGTTGTACTTTCTATAATGGAAGTGCAGTAACAATAGGACAATGGGTGTTTATTGCTGTCGTTATCAATGGTGACATTGTCCAGTTTTACTTGAATGGCAGTTACGTCGCAGAATCCGGTACTTTTACTCCTAATGTTCCTTATCCTTATTATGTGTATCTGGGATATGGTGCTAACTGTGGTTGTTGGACTTCCTGTTCTGGTAGTGGTTCCTCATGTGCATCGGGATACTTTAACGGATATATTGCTCAGTTCCAAGTATATGATACGGCGTTGAGTTCATCTCAGATACAGTTACTTTATGAATGTGGTACTTTTCATACTTGTGCTTTTGCTAACAATTTAGTAGGATATCAAGCCTTCTTTAATCAATCCTGTAGTGATATATCTGGTTATAATAACTCTACATCATGTGTAAATACGATATTTGAAGTAACTTAGTGATGTACATACGCTACATAAAAGTCCTGTAATGAGTTAAAGTGATGCGGTATCTCATGTACGTAAATGTCGAAGTCTATACACGGTGGGCATAACATTTTCATTGCGTCCTTAATTTTTACGTTATATATGTACATCACACTAGCTAACGCGAAAGTTACACTCCTATGAACTCCTACTACGCAATGTATTAGTGTTTTTTCTTCTCGTTCGAAGTTATTTCTCGTTATTTCTGCTACTAGAAATAGGTCATTTACATCTATCGGTACTAGGTCAGGGTATTTTAACCACATCTTAGCTTTAGGATTATAAAGTTCTTTTGCTACGTTTATTGTAAAGAACTCCTCTCCGTGTTCTAGTCCGTATTTCCCGTCACTTTGCCAAATTAACTTTTTGGGGTCTGAGCGTAAGAAACCCATATTTACCGTGTAGTTTATAAATCCTTTTTTAGTTTATTAACTTATGGGTTTAACAGTTGCTTCTTATAACGTCTGTCAGCAAGTAAATATTGGAATATTCAGTGTTTCAGTATCTTCAGGTGGCAGTTTAGGACAGACAAGTGGAGACCCTTGTAGTAATTGTGGTGAATATTTGAATACAAATTCTAGTTCAGGTGCTTCTATGTCAATAACTATCCCTTATTCATCTCTAATTTATAATCCTGAGAATATTTGGATAGCTGTAATGGGTGAATTATATTCCAATTGTTCCGGTAGTGGATACAGTATAGAATTTCAGTATTATAATGCAAGCGGTGAACAAATAGGTTTGATTTCATTTCCGTTAAGTTACAATGTTTCTGCCTATACAGCAGTATATTATATAGTAACTGCACCCATCCCCAGTGGGACTGATACAATAGTAATTGTAGCTAGTACAACTCCACAGACCAACTGTTTTCCATTGATAGGAGTAACTGACGTTTACTTCTACTCACAACCTCCGGTCTATTACATAGAACCTCTTTTCTTCTATAACCAATCTTTAACTTATTCCATTACTCTTGATATCACTACTTCTGATTATCTCGCCTTATGGGCAATATCAGGTGGTTCTTCCGGTCTAACATCATATAGTGCATGTGTTAGTGCATCAAATGGTACTTTCTGTGCCAATACTATGTTCTTTTCAGGTGAGTCATCAATTTCCACTTTCCAAGTTACTGGTAATGCTAACACCACTTACCAAGTAACGTGGAGTCAGGAATTAGCCCTAATTTTCGTTAATTCCTCATGTGGTCTCGATAACATATTCCTATTTGAAGTCACGGGATATAATAATATTCTCAACCCCAGTGAGTATACTTTCACAATACAGACACCATTTAACGGTTTAGTGTCAAAATCCTATACTCTCCTAATTCCTGCGGGATACTTTAAATTCCTTCCCTCGTACTCCCTCTCCTGTAGTACTACTCCATGTACTTCCGGGTTTTCTACGTTTACTATAACTATAGATATACAAACCTCATCCGGAGTCATAATAGCATCGCAACAAGTTGATGTATTATCAGGACAAACATTTACGACGTTTAACTTAGAAGATTACTACGGTGGACAAACTCTTGATGTAGTTATTACTCTAGATATTAATGCAACATTAACTCAAACTGTCACTCTTACCATAAACTTTGAGTATGAAGTACAGGCTCAGACATGAAGACCGTGACTTTCGGAGGGAATTTTTGCTACTTCCCTCTCATGAAGTACGACATGGTATTCGTAGATGGCTCTTTTGTCCAATGTCCCGAGAGAGTTCCCAGTAACGCTATTCACCTAGATTCAGGTGTAAAAGAGGATACTTGGGAATATCGTAGATATAGGATAGCTTATATGCTTAGAGAAATATTCTCACGTATTGATGATGATTTACTCTTAGTTGACAGTGATGTCTATATCCCTCCTATATCTATAGGGAGTACAGTTTATGCGTTCTGTATTCCTGCTAGGGCTAAACCTACCGATAATGTTGTATTATTTTGCATGTCCACTAATTTGTTCATCCCTTTACCTTTTCTCAAGTTTGCTAGAGACGTGATTGACGAATATCTAAAGAAGGAGATATGGAAGAATTATTACGTTGATATTTACTTATATTCGAGGCTCATCCCAATCATAAAGGCAATACCGGGTACTTATCATATAATAAATGGAAAAAAATATATTATTTCTGACTCTTATCTGATAAAAGTTGAGCAATAACATTTCTCGCGTTAGGCGAAATCCTAGTCACATAGAGGTCGCAATTTTCTACTACCACTTTTTCCTTATTTTTCTTCAATACGCTTTCTGTAGTCTCTTTAATAATTAATAACGTCTGATTATTTAAGTCGGTACCTATAAATATCTCTACTTTCGATGTGTCATTAACTTTTTGTACTAATGGTGTTATACTGTTTAAGAATAGTTTACCCTTAATTAACATATTATCTCCACTTTTCTGATATGCGTACATCTCGTAATGCTCCCTTTTTAATGTACCTTCAATATCGGTTAACATTTGGTCACCGCACGGCATAAATTAAATTTATCCTAAGTTATATTTATGCTTTGCTTACCAGCAATGTGTAAAGGTCTTGTAAGTACTGTTTTACATTATCAGGTGGTACGATTTGCTGTACTATATTATTTAGATTATAGTATACTGCACTAAGAAAACTATAAAGTAAACTGAAATCATAGTTCAATAGTTGTGAAACAGTTTGAGCTATATTTGTTAGTCCAACTATGAGCTGTCTATTGTATGTTGCCTGGATTATCTGGTTCTTTATATAAATTGTTAGATTATTACTTTCAAATAACGTAAAGTTGCCTTGTGGAAAGTATGGTAAGTATAACGATATATCGTATAGGAATTGGTAAATAGTTTGTGTGTACAGTTGTCTATATTGTGCTGGGTTAGTTGTCTGTATCAGATTTAATATATTGAATATATCCTCTATGTCTACTGTCTCTTCTTCGTAATAATAACTCATTTTTTCACCTCAACAACTACTGTTAATTCCGATTGTCCAAGTTATATTCATTACTGAAAACGATGTAACAACATATTGATAACTCACCCATATGAAAATTCCCGTATTTATATCATAATATCCTAGAACTAAGTAAAGACCACTTATTGAACTACAAGGTATACATGATATTGACTGTGTTTCAACATAGGATGTATTAGTTATAGTAATCGATGGAGTGAAATTATATTGTGTTATAGCCTGATAGTTGTCGTCAAACACGGAAATTGTATTTGGCATATATACCGTGCCACCGTTAACTAAAGCGTTAGCTATTATTTCAGCCCAGTCTCCTGATGCTGGAAATTGTGAGGTTATTTCTGTTATTGGAGGTACGTCATTTATATTAATATATTCTGTTACCGTAAGTGAACCCGTGCCTTTACTGTAAGCCTGTGAATATTGAAATAATGCCACAGTGTTATTATTACTATCTTTTACTGCTATTGCGTTATAAGTATAAGTGTTTGTTGAGTTATCCGTTATTGTTAGTGTTATTATAAATGTCGCACTTGCTTGGTCATAGCTCACACTTGCCGTAACAGTACCTTGTCCTACGACTGTTGAATTATACATAAAGTAAGCTGTTGTTATCTTATACACAGTCCCTGTTGGTAACACGTTTTCTACCCATGATTGACAGACGCTCATGATGTAGTCACCGTAAACTGTTCTGTTAGGTATACTGTTTGTGACGGTGGAACTTGTGTAGTAGGAGTAGTAGATTGAGAAGTCTGGGAAAGGAACTGTAGACCGAAGCAGTAAGTGTTACCGTTATTCAGTTCCAGACATGGAGGAGAACAAACAGGTAATCCCGTTACTCCGCATGTGTTAGAACACTGTGGTGATACTACAGCAGATATAGGACAACATATATCTTTAGATAACGCTTGTAATGTCTGAATTGGAAATAGCAGGTTAGTTACGTCAACTGGTTTGCTAGGAATCACGCTATCTACTACGCTTCCTACAAGATACGCAAACATCGGTATCGATATACCCATTAGTCCTGCTAATATCCCTCTAACTATACCCTGTTTTAAAGAGGAGGCATTAGTAACTCCTCTTATGGCATAACGTATTAGTAATTCTTCTCCCTTCGGTGTCACTGCGACAACGAATGCAGGCACTAACTTTGCCCTCAATGTGGATACTATATTGTTTATTGTACCTGCTATTAATTGTATTATATTACTTAATATTTGCAACACGAAATTATAGACAGACTGTAGAAATGAGAATATTATATCACATACTGCTTTTGCCAAATAGAATGTAACATATATTATCCAATTTATTGCATCTTGCACTAAACATACTATTGGTTGTACTACGTAATCGTAAAGTGCTGTCTCTACCTCACTTGCGATTCCCGAGATGTTAATATTAAATAGGGACATTTACATCACAACTTGAATACTAATTTCCCGTTTTCTAATTTTAAAGGTGAGTTTGCTTTATTTAACACGTTAAGGAATACTTTCTGAGGACTCACTACTGTTACCACTATAGTATCTCCTTTCTTTGTTACTGTAACATTGTCACCGAATTGTTCCCTAAATGTTTCATTCAACTTTTCTGCAAGTTTATCATCTGTTAGCATTATTTCTCCTATTTCACCCATCTTTATTTTTATCCCCTGCTCATCTTCCTCAACTCTTACATTGCTTATATTACCTGTTTTCATGAATTGTATGGTATTTTCATCGAGTTTAATCGCACTCATTTTACTTAACGTACTACTGAACAATTTTCTAAATTCTTTTATATTTATTATTCCTTCATAGGTATTATTGTTCTTTCTAGTCTCATATTTTATATTCAATGTCTGAAATGGCATCATAATTAACTGGAAATAAATGTCATCTATGTTCATCATTTCTTATCACCTATGCTAGGAACACAATCAACTCTCCTATCATTGTCATTGCTCCTACCGGGTCTTTCATGAAATAATCGATTATTTTATAAAAAAGTGCTAATACCTGTCTCCATAACGCCATAAAAATCTTACGTAACCATATAAAGATATTATTCACTATATCGTTAATTGATGATGTAATACCCTGACTTCCTAATAACCCTAAAACTACTTCTGCCATAATTCTTAATATATATACTCATGTTTTTATGTTTTTATCCCAATAAACTGGAGACAGCTAGAAGAGTTAATGTACGAGTATTTTGCGGAACCGATTTATCACCTAATATTTTTAGTTTTAACAGTTATCGCGATGGATTGATATATATATACTATATTAAACCATTAAGCAGTAAGGTATTTATATTCACAATTTTACTTTTTTTATGTATGAAGATTGCTTTAGTTCGTGATTTCATCGATTCAAGTTTTGGTAGACAAGCTAAACTATTAGAAAGAGGTCTTAAAGAATTAGGACACGAAGTTACTCCATTTGAGAAAAATAAGGCTACTAAAGAGACTCTATCTCTAGGTTACGATGACTATATCTATTATACAATTTTCAACACTAACCTGTTCTGGAAAGGGATTCCTCATTATGGAAAGAATATAGTATTCGAGGTTTCTGATACTGATACACTATCATATACTGCCTTATATTTTTTTAATCATCAACCTGTTGATGAAATAGTTGTACCTTCAAATTGGACTAAGCAGGCGTTTTATACACTCAAGTTACCGGTTCTGCAACCTATTCATGTCATCCCTCATGCGTTAAACCCTGATATGTTCTCTTATCCCCCTAAGGAAATTCCACATCCCTGCGTACTTGCAATATTGCCCCATAGTTGGGATAGGAAAGGTGGGGATGTAGTGGTTAAGGTGTTTCACGAATTAATGAAATCAGGTTACAATTTCTATCACCTTATACTTGTTGCTAATATGTTAGAACCCAGGATTAGGGGGATGAATGCTATAAAGACTCCATTACCTGACCCCGATTATTACAGTATTTTCGCCGGGTGTGATATACTATTTTACCCCGTAAGGGGAGGGGCTTTTGAAATACCCGTTATTGAGGCTTTAGCCTTAGGATTGGATGTAGTAGTTACTGAGAAGGGTGCATGGAGTGAATGGGTTCTAGACCATAACGACGTATATTGGATAAAAGTGGCTAGAAAAGTAAAGTTATGGTACACTAACGCCTTTCACGTGGGGTACTTCTTAGACCCAGACCCCGAAGATGCATATCAAAAACTTGTAATAGCATTAGCTAACTGGTCATTTGATAAGAAAAAGGAGAATCTAGAAAACCGTGCAGTCCTCTATAGGGAAAGGTATAACTATTTAAATATTGCGAAAGAGTGGGAAAAACGGGTACTGTGAGGATAAATGGATTTTCAGATTTATTATGCAATTTCGAGTTCATTTTATATTGTTACAATAATCTATACTTTGTACAGGCTTAGAAAGGTGATAGAAATTAACCGTGAAAATGATATTAGAAAACAGTTCAATGAATATGTCCATTCTGAGGAATTCAAAAACCTTTTAATTGAAGCAATAAACCAGAGTGATATAAACCAGAAGTTGAACATTATCGTGTTAGCTCTTTGTACTCACGTACCGGAA
>Ga0208314_100633_pt1 | contig 12460 bp, 25 predicted proteins | sample OSPB_Mat_host_9__FD_187144 | JGI IMG/M metagenome (GOLD analysis project Ga0208314, IMG submission 187144) | Extremophilic microbial mat communities from Yellowstone National Park, USA - OSPB_Mat_host_9_15 (SPAdes) (version 3) | ecosystem: Environmental > Aquatic > Thermal springs > Hot (42-90C)...
GATGCGGCCGGACCCATCACGGCCCTCAGGTACGGAGGGTGCGCACTCCGCGTGGCACCCCGTGTGCGGGATCCGGCAGAGGGCCGCGGCCAGGTCGACGTCCACCACCTCCGCCCCCTTGCGGCAGGATCACGGTGCGAACAGATGGGCGCACCATGGAGGCTCTGCGCGTCTCCTACGAGGGCCCCGCCTCACGTGGTGGGCACTGCGGATGACCCGCGGCGACTTCGCTGAAGGACGTCCGGCATGGGTCATGGCTAGTGGCCCACCTTCAGGGGCTGGACAAGGTCGGCCGGAAGCTCCATGGGACGCTTCGGATGAACTTCTCTCGCCCAGGGGGAAGGATGATGGTGCCGTAGCGGTCACCGCGGACGTAGTCCCGAGCGGCGTCCACGAGGGCCTGGACGGCCTGGGCGATGTCGGGGGGGAGCCGATCCAGCGCCACCCTGCTTTGCGCCTCGGTCAGCCGCACCTCCGCCACCGCGCTCGTCACCTACCTCGTCGCCAACTCCAGCACTGCAATCCACGCTCCGCCGATAGCGGCCCACGGGCCAAGCAGCCACTACCGCGCACTCAGCAGCAGCGCCGCGTACCAGCCGCCCACGAGGAGCGCCCCAAGCCAGAGGCCCACGCCCTCCGCCGCGCGGGCAGCGCTCCAGCGGCGTCGGGACCGCAGGGACACGACGTGGCCCGTCCGCACCGCCTCCTGCCACGTCCGCGGCGCGCGGGAGCGCAACTCCAGCAGGGGGTTCTCGGGACGGCGGGCCCAGCGGATGCTCATAGCCGTTCCCCGCTCCCCGCTTCGTCCCGAGGAACCCTGTAGAGTAGCAAGACAGAGAACGAATCATACTCGCCCACCGCGTGCGACGAAAATCGCAGGTCCTCGATTACGGCATTTGGGTGCTCACCGAACCACTTGTTTATACACCCCACAAGGTACTCGCCGTCCACAGAAGCAAATAGCTCCACACGAAGGTCGGACAAATCGGAGCCAATCTTCCACACCGGGATGCTCATCGCTACGCACCTCCATACGTATGCGCCGGAACCTTCACCCGCGAACCTTTGCACGCGCCTCAGCCTCGAAGGACTCAGGGGGCCAGCCCTCGGCGGCCTCACGCCGAAGCTGGGCCACCGCTTCTGCCTTGCCAGCTTTCAGCTCTTTCAGCAGGGGTACCACCCGTTCCCGGTCCGGCTTACCGGGACCAATGAACCGGCAAATGATGTTCTCGCCGTCGAGTTGGATGCGGTATCCAAGTCGACGCAGCTCGTCGAGCGCCCTCATCCGCGTCCGTCCTCCTAGCTGAGCCGCCGGCCCCACTTGCGCAGCACGTCCACCCGCGCCCGATAGGTCTTCGGCTTCCGCAGGCGCCGCCAGCGGGCGTAGGGATGGTGCGGCTCGGGTACTCCCAGCGTGACCTCGTCGACCTCGATCTCGATCGTCTGGACCACACCGTCCCAGTGGTCGACGTCGACCACGCGGCCTCGCTTGCCGCGCCAGATGCCCTGCGCCTGCGACCAGTACTCGACGCGGTTGTCGTTCCGGAGGGCGGCCACGTGGCCGTGCTCGTCCGGGATCAGGATCTCGTCAGCCTGTGCCATGTCCGCCATCCACCTCACTGCCAGGAGTCCTCGCCGACGAACGGGCGCAGGGCCTCCATCAATCGTCTGAACTTGTCTCGCCCAGCGGGAAGGATGATGCTGCCGTAGCGGTCACCGCGGACATAGTCCCGAGCGGCGTCCACGAGGGCCTGGACGGCCTGGGCGATGTCGGGCGGGAGCCGATCCAGCGCCACCCGCTGTACCGGCTCTTGCCCGGCGGTGGTCGGCTCAACGCGCACGCCGCATCGCCTCCAGGGCCGCGGTGCCCGCGGGGGTGCGGCGGTAAATCCCCTGCAACCAGCCTTTGTCGGATCGCTCAGCTAATTGCAGGTTACACAATATATTTAGTGACCTTTGCACAGACGACCGGCGAAGACCGGTGATTTGCGCGACCTTGTTCGCTGTCACCCAGCCTTTGCGGGGCATCTCGATGACGATCGTCAGGTAGCCCTGCTCGTCGCTAGTTATCTGGTGTTGTGGCACCCCCGGACAAGATGGATCGTAGTCCGGCAACGCTTCCAACACCCTACGTTGCGCATCGGTCAGCCGCGCCTCCGCCACCGCGCTTGTCACCTACCTCGTCGCTAGCTCCAGAGCCGCGATCCACGCTCCGCCGATAGCGGCCCACGGGCCAAGCAGCCACCACCGCGCACCCAGCAGCAGCGCCGCGTACCAGCCGCCGACAAGGAGCGCCCCGAGCCAGAGGCCCACGCCCTCCGCCGCGCGGGAGGCACTCCAGCGGCGTCGGGACCGCAGGGGCACGACGTGCCCGGTCCGCACCGCTTCCTGCCACGTCCGCGGCGCGCGGGAGCGCAACTCCAGCAGCGGGTCCTCGGGACGGCGGGCCCAGAGGATGTTCACGGCTGCTCATCCTCCACAACCCTGTAAAGGATCAGGACAGAATACTCGACAGAATACTCGGACCAAGGGTCAAAAGATCCATCCCTTTCTGCTCCGATCGACGAGTAACGGAGTTCCTCGATGACGGCGTCTTGGTAATTGTGGAGCCATCGGTTGACTTTATTCTCAAGATCCTTACTACTAGTAGCTGTGAAGTGCGCCACATGAAGGCGTGCGATGAACGATCCGTCGCCAGGAACATCCTGTATCACCGGGATACTCACGACCATTCACCTTCCCTCGTCCATGTAGGGGCCGTATCAGCCGTGAGTCGCTACACGGTCACGCGATTCCTCCGTCCCTAGCCTTCCTTTGGGCCAGCCGCTCCCGAGCCATCCGAAGCGCCGCGTCATAGCCTCGGAGGGAAAAGCCGATGACGACGTCATCGCTTATGTCGAGTGCGAACTCCTCTTCCCCGTTGTGATACCTCCATGCATGCACCGGCCAGTCGTAACGTGCTTGCTCGTTGCCAGTCATGTCGATTTTGACCGAGTACATACGTACGCCCTCTACCTCTTCAGGAGAGTCGTATACCGTAAACTCCAGCACCTGAAAGGCTTCTTGCCGCTCCTCTTCTGGCATCCACTTTTTCGTGTTCTGAATCAGCATTTGCCGCAAGTTCTCGGCAGCCGCTCGGTTAGAGAAGACACCATGAATGCTGTAGTCGCTGTACCAGCCGAAGTAGACTAGGTAAACCTTCGGCCGTGTCGATTCGGCGCCCGTCTCTACCGCCCGCGCATCCGGGCCATCCTCCATCACGCCGACGTCCCCTCCTCAGTGCCCTCTGTGGCGAGAGGCCAGTCGCGGCGCCCCTGCTCGATGTCGGTCAGGAGGTCCAGCAGCTCGGACGCCTGCTCCTTGGTGAGGTCCTTGGACGAGGAGACCCCGTACTGCTGATGGATCAACTCCCGCATGTCCTCCGGGGTCGCCCCTAGGGATCGTGCCTTGGCGTAGATGGCCTTCAATTGCTTGTCGGTGGCGTGGTCAACGTGCACGTTCTGGGCCTCCGCGGCGTCCACAGGCTGCTGAGGTTGCTGGGTCGTTGGCTCCCCTGGCGGTGGGGCGGGCGTGGATGGCAGGGTAGGTAGGACCTCGCCCGTCTCTGGGTTGACGCGCGCGGCTGTAGCCTCGGCCACGCTGCCGACCTCCGTCTCATCCATCCACCCAAGTCCCGCGATCGAAAGGGTCACGCGGCGCTTCGCCTTGGTCTCGGCCCGCATGATCGCGTTGGCGAGCGCATCGCCTCGGAGCCCAGCGATGCTCACTGCACCGATCGCCTCATCAGAACGGCCATCCGGCGTGGTGGCGCGGGCCGTAACGATGTAGAGGTCCTCCACTCGCTCCCGCGAGACGATGGTCACGCTGATGCGCTTGCTCGCCCGGATCTGGTCGGTCGCATCGCGCTTGGCGTACAGCGTCAATCTGCCGTTCAGCACGATGTAGTCGAATGGCCTTGTCAGTGGGTTCAGGCCGAGGCTCTCGCAGACGCGCAGGTAGTACTGCACCCGCTGCTCAGGCGACAGCTGCGACAGGTCGCCCTTCATGAGCACGGTCTCGACGATGGACGCGCTCGAGGCAGGCTGCATCGAACGGTCCTGCGCTACCGCTGCCATGGTCCCACCCTCTGCCGACCTTCTGGCTTGCATGCGTCCAGGGCGTAGTAGAGATCCAGGGCGGCGCGGAACACCCGCCAGTACCGCTCGATCTCCACGCCGCTCACCACCCGCTCCGTAAAGCCCTCGCTTTCGTCACGTCCTATCTGGAGGATCCGGATGGCCTCGACGGGATGCCCAGCCTCACGCACCAACACCGCGTAGGCCGCGGCCTGGTAGAGGTGGGAGTCGTACACGGCCTTCGCGGTCTTCAGGTCTAGGACCGTCGGTATGCCGTCCAGCAGGCCGTACACGTCCACCGTCCCGCCGAAGCGGTGCCGCTCGCTGACCAGAGGCCGCTCGATAAAGCACGGCTTCAGCTGGTGTGACTTCTCCCATTCGAAGAACTTCAACACGCAGTTCTCGGCCCGGTCACGGTCGGCGGCGGTGTAGAGGCTGTAGTCCACCAGCGGTCCGCCCAAGTGCTCCTCGATCATCTGATGGGCTAGGGTGCCGATGTCGGCCAGGGCGTCACGGTACCGGCGCATCTCGATGCCTTGGCGGCCAAGCTCCCAGGCCCACCTCAGCAGGGCGTCACCCTTGCTGATGAGGCTGACCACCGTGGTCGCACCTGGCACCTCTGTGCCGTCGGCGAGCCGGTAGACGGTGTGGGTCCTCGCCCGTTGCGCCGCGGGCTGCTCAGCGGTGGCCATCGTCGGCCACCCCCTGCCGGAGGGCCCACTGCGCACGGTGCAGCCATTCGCCGGCCTCCAGCACAGAGAGGAGCGCCCAATGCACGCAGGTTTGGGCCTGCGCGCAGTCCCCCCAGTGCCCGCTGGGGACGAGGTGCTCCGCGGCTCGGAGAGCGTGCAGCGCGCCGGCGACGGCCTCGGCGGCGTCCTCCACCTCTGCGGCGAGGCGCTCGAGGCTGACGGGGCCGGCCATTCCAGGCTTCCAGTCCTCACCGACCGCCATGTGGCAGGTCCCTCCTCAGTAGCTCCTCGGCCCGGCGGAGCGATGAGAGGGCCATGCGGACAAGGGACACTGCGGTGTTCACGTCGGCTGCAGGCAGGTGCTTCTGGCCTGCGTGGAGGTGCAGCCAAGCCTCCGTGGCCCTGAGGCGGTCCATCGCTTCACGGATGTTCTCCATGGCCGCTAGGTGGTCAGTGGTGGGTCCCAGCGTGAGGTCCATCAGGGCTCGCCTCGCTCGATATGGACGGCGAGCACCGGCAGACGCCGGGCAGCGGCGTCGGCGACCTCCCACTCGGGCCCGTCGACGCGGCCCTCGGCGAGCAGACGCCTCTGGACGTCGGCCATGACGGCGGCCGCCTCGCGCATACGCCGAGCACGCTTGAGGGCAGCATCCTGACGGCGGGAGACAGGGAGCATCCGACGCCACGCGGCCAGGTACCGGCGCCCATGGTCGCACACGACCCAGCACGTGACGACGCCCGACGGGTGCTCTCGCGGCTTCTCGGCCTGTGCCAACCGCACGCTCCCGCACCAGGGGCAGCCGCGGAGGCTCATGGGGCTTTTCATCACGGCGATCACCTCATCCTCGCACCCGTGCAGCACGACGGTAACTCAGGCATGCCGCGCACAGGGGCCGTCCGCCTGTTGGGGCACCGCACCTGGTGCACAGGCCGGCAGCGCGTCGGCGCTCCCGGCGGGCACGGTCCCGGGCTCGGCGTGCACAGCGTGGACACGGTGCGCCGGGCAGTTGCAGTACCGACCGGCGCACCACCTGGACGCCACAGACGGGACAGGTCCAGCGCTCGTTCATGGGTTTAGCTTTAGCTCCTCAGCGGCCACTGCGGCCGCGGTGAGGGCTTTGTAGGCTTTTGCGCAGCCGGCGAGGACGGACTCGAAGGGTTGTAGGGAGAGAAGTTCGATGCAGATGCCGGGCACGTACTCGTCAAGTAGCACGAGGTTGGATTTGGTAGCGGGGTAGCAGTAGACGTCGTTTCCATCATCGTTTTGAGTGAGGAGCACGATGTGAACGTTATGTGGTTCGAAGAGTAGATATGCACCGTATTCAAGGCCGTTGATGGCACCGACTCCAAGAAGAAGGAGTAGGCCGTTGGGTTTGAGTTCGAGGCCGCCATCGATGTCTGGCACGACGTCAAAAACGTCATAGATGCTTCCGCCGTGGAGGTGAGGTTCAGGTCCGTAGGCGTAGATGTGGAATGCCTCGAAGACTCCGTATGGCATGCTCAACCCTCCCTTCTCGCCGCGGACGACGCGGCTCAGGACCCCTCGCGGAGTCCGGGAGCTCGGACAGGGTGGTCCGGCGGGGAGTCGAACCCCAGGTGGCAGGACCCCGTCGACAACGGAGCGGGTCGCGCCCCGATCCGTCCTCGGCGGCCCACCGCGCCGCGAGCGGGTGGGCGCCCGCTCGTCGGTGCCCCTCGCCCCCCGCGCGGGGAGAGGGACCTCGCCTGCCTAGCCTTGCCAGGTCCCCTGGCGCCCTGCCCTGGGCGGGTCGGGGTCCCCGGCTCAGCCCGTCGCGGCCTGGCAGCCGGACCGAGGGGAAGAGTACACCGCGCGCGGTGTACGGTCAAGGGGGGGGGCCAAAAATTTTTCGCGGGCCACCCCTCCCCTGTCCGCGGGCTGCGCAGCCCTCGCCGCGGGGTCCGTCCGCTGTGGACGCGGCCGGCGCGGGGTCGCGTGGGGAGCTGGCCGCGCCCTCACTTGCTCCGCACCTCGCGTGCACGCCCCAGGTACTCCTGCGCGACTTGGACGATGAACGCCTGGAAGGACAGGCCCTGGTCGAGCAGGAGGTGCCGCAGCTCCCTGTGGAGGTCGGCGGGGAGCCGCGCGCTGACCAGGACGGTTCGCTGTTCTGTGGTCTTTGACGTCGTCTTTGGCCTCGGCATCCCAAAACCTCCTACCACCTATGCCCCTTCGGACCAATCCGGCCAGAGTTCAACCAGCTTGCGATGCAGCTGCGGGAAGTGGTATTTCACCCACGCTAACTGTCCGTACCCTGCAGCCGTGGGGCCGCCGATCCACCAGCACTCGCGTAGCTGCTCGGGGTCATCGGCCATCTCCTCAAGGTCATAGATGTACAGGTACGGTAGTTCACGGCTCATGATGAAGGCCCACACGTCGGCCACGGACCAATCCGCGATGGGACATACCACCCACGAGCCGTCACGATGGCGGTAGATCGGACCGCGGGTGGCACGGTTGAGCCGGCGTGCCCTACTCTCACCCGCCCGCAGACCGAGGACACGCATGGTGCAGCCAAGCTGTCTTGCCGCCTCCCGCATCGGGCCGAAGTACGCCAGTTCGTCCAGGCGGTTGCCAGGCGCGTGAAGGACGCGCGGCCCGCCTAGGCGGATCAGTGTGCTGAGCACCGGCTCCCGGGGAGTGACGATATGGAGGTTGACCCCGCGCCGCGCGGCGTACTGCGCGCAGAACTCACGACTCCCCGGGAAGTCGAGGTCGTCCTTAGAGCAGAGCGCAGGAACGTCAGGCATCTGCTCGCGGACGAGCTCTAGCACGCACGTACTGTCCTTGCCACCGCTCCAGGACACGTACGGCCGCTCACCCATGGCCAGGGCCTGGGCGATGATGCGGCGAGCAGCGTCGACCCGTCGCTGGTGCTCACGCGTCCGGGCGTGCAACAGGTAGCGCTCGCGCCGCCAGGGGGACATCAGGCCACACCACCCTCCGCACGTTGCGCCGATCCCAGTACGGCGGCCGGATTGCCACCTCGTCCGTACCGTCCGGGTCCGGATGGGGGCGCCACCAGGAGCGGTCCTCGGGCGCCGGCTGCACCACCCACTCGCGCACACGCCCAAGGCCCTGCGCGCGCTTCTTGCCCACCGCGGCCACAGGACGCAGGAGGCACAAGATCTCCTCTCCGTCCCCTACGCAGTACCACCGGAGCTCCGGGACCAAGAGGATCGGGAGCGGCACGCGGTAGTCGCGCAGCCGGCCGCCGGAGGTGTTCACCTGTCCGCGGCGGTCCGTGTACTCCTCCGCCGCAGCGGCGTCAAAACGCCTGTGCCAGATTTGACGCCGCTCCTGAGCCCTTGGCGCGACAGCAAACGAGGCTGCCCAACACCAGTCCCCATCGGCGTAAACACGGCGCGTCAACGGCAGGGGAATCTCCAGGTCCTCCTCCAGCTGGCCAGGTTGCGTCACCTCCAGCAGGTCAGGCCTGTGCTCGGCGACCCATGCCCAGGCCAGCACGGAGTCGATGGGCAGGTAGCCGTCGTACGTGGCCACCCGCCCGTCCACAAGGCGCGCCACGATCTCCAGCGGCGCCCCGTCACCGACGAGAGTTCCCAGGTCCAAGGAGGTCCACCACCGCTTGCTGGTGCTCGGATAGGTACCGGTGGTACTCGTCGAGCCAGGCGTCATAGACGGCCTTGGCCCGCTCAGCCGTGGGCGACAAGGACAGATGGCCCGACACGGCGAGGAGCTCCTCTGGAACGCCTCCCGCGGGTGTCCACATGAGATGGGCTTCCACGCGGCCGAAGCCGACGCGGGAGTGGCCGCCCAGAACCGGAGCGCGGGCCCACTCCACCCATGCGGAGATGAAGGCGCCCAGCTCCACTTGCGTCATCCGGGCGCAGTAGATCCGCCCCCAGAGCCGCGTGCCGGGGGCCAGGGCCTCCACCGTGTACCGCATCTGCATGGGCCGGTCGTCCCGCTCGTCATTTTGCGCGGCAGCCTGCTCGGTCTCTGCTGGCTGCGCCTCGGTCCCGGGCTCGGGCAGGAAGCCGCGCACCTTAGCACGTCGCTGGGGCGCCGGCAGAGCAGGCGTGTCCACCAAGTAGGCCTCGGTCAAGGTCGCCTGCTTAGCGTCGTCACGCCGCGTCATGCTGCGCTCGGTGATCTGCCGGCGCCAGCTGACACGGCACAGGGGCCGGAGGTCCTCTGGCACGAGGTGCGCGACCTCCGTGCAGAGCGGCCACAAGTCGCCCACCTGGATGCGGCCCGTGAGGATCTGCGTGCCCACGGCGCCTCCCCACACGCTCAGCATCGGCACCAGGCGCCGCATCTCCCTGGCCCTCGCCAGGTCCACCACCTGCCGATCGTCGAGCGAACCGCCGGCGAAGAGCAGGTGGAACGCCTCCAGCGACACCTTGGCCCCAAGGCGGTCCAGCATGTACCGCGCCGCGCAGTCGCGCAAAACCCCGCGCAACGCGTTGCCGTGGTAGGCGAAGACCTCCACGGGCTCGCCATCGGGACCAAGGACGTCCATGGTGTCCAGGTAGGCATCGGTCCCGTGGCTTTCCCCGATATGGCTCAGGGGGGACAGCAAGGTGAAGTGGCAGTCCACCCACCCCGTGTACCGGTCACTCACCGGGCGCCACCTCCTCTTCCACCTTCAGCAGACCACGGGCCTCTAGGGGCCGTTCCCGCTCCAGGCGGTCGCGCACCAGGGCCACGATCAGAGAGGTCCGTTCGTACAGCCGGCGCAGCACCAGCTGATGATCGGCCTGCTCCAACAGCCCGACCCAATTGAACTGCCGGCGCTCGTCGTGGACCTCGTAGACCTCGCCCGTCGCGGTGTTCACCGTCAGCAGGGCTGGCAGGATGCCGTGCCGCATCCACCGCGGCTGGATCGATGAGCATCCCAGCTTGGGCTTGAGCCGCTCGATGAAGTCGTCGAGGGCGAGGGCCCGCTTCGCCGATGACTTCACGGCCCGCTCAACCATGCCCCACAGGTCGGGCGTCACCCGCAGCCGGGATGGGTCCCGGCTGCGCCAGATCGCGTACACCAGCAGGGCTCCAAGGGCGCTAGGCTCATCTGCCGTGTCGAAGCCGTAGATCACCCGTCCTCACCTCCCTTTTGCGCGACGTGCAGAGCCAGGTCCAGCAGACGGTTGCCACGCCATGACGAGACCACGGCCTCATCTGTCTCCCACCTGCCGATGCCATACCGCTGGATCTTGACCGGGGGATAGTGCCCGCTTGCGATCTCCGCGGACGTGAAGCATCCGCGCAACCTCTCCACCACCTGTAGGAGGACGCGGAAGATCGCAGGCTCCACGACGACGGGCAGCTCCTCCAGAAGGACCGGGAATCGGTCCCGGCTCATGGCAACCTTGCCCTTGAAGTGCAGCCACTTCTGCCCTGAGACGGCAATGAGGAGGAGGAAGGGCGGCTCAGGAGGATCCAGCAGTGCCGCTCGGATCTCGGCGCGCGACGGGTGTGAGAGCACGCCCTCTGCGACAAGGATGGAGTGCGTACGCAGGGCCTTCTGCGCTAGCGCCCACGTGCAGTGGTCGCAGACGACGGAGGAGGAGGGTACGGCGGCCCGGCCGATGTCCGCGAAGGTCTCGCGGATCACCTGGGACCGTAGTGCCCCGCGGGAAGTGTCGCACCCGCAGAGCCAGCACGGGCCGCGCAGAGACCCGTGGGGCAGGTGCGGGTATTCAACCACCCGGTCCCCGACACGGACGGTGGCCCCGGCCCCAGCGGTCGCGAGGAAGGCGACTGGGCAGCTCATGGGGCCCACCCCTCCAGGTCTGCCATCTCCACCTGCGCGGCGGGCGGCAGAGTTCTCCTAGGCGCGTGCCACGGCCCGTACTCGCGGCAGAACCGGTTCTCGTTGACCCGCCGCCAAGCCCCGCACGAGCAGTACTCGGTGTACTCGATGTTGCCGTGCGCGGCGGGTTCGCAGTGGTCGCCTGCCACGCATCCGAAGTAGCAGCGATCGTCGGACTGGGACACCGGCCTGTGGACGTGCTCATCCAGCCACATCGGGCCTCACCTCCACACGTCTGCGAACCGAGAGACGAAGCGGACCAGGGGGCGCACTAGGCGTTCACCCGGGCCGCGAAGGTCTGGAGCTGGCGGACCGCCTGGACCTGGCCGGCCGCGTCCCGCACCGCGGACGGGCCGGTGTCGGGCGCCACGACGTCGGTGCGCCCAGCCGCCGCTGCGGCCTGGGCGACTAGGGTGCTGGTCACGTACAGCACCCCATCCTGCGGTGCGGGGAGGCCAGTCACCTCTCCGAACACAGTGCGCACAATGGGCACACGCGCACCGTCGACCACCGTTTCCGCCACCACGGTGGCGGTTGCGGACACGCGGGCCACCTGGCCGGACGGCGGGATCGTCACGGTCACACCGTCCGGGCCCAAGATGGTGATCGCGTGCGCGGTGAGGTTGACCATGGTGGTCATCGCATGATCCTCCTCTAGCGACCTTTCTCTAGAGGTGCGCCGGGTCAGCCCCCGCGGGGACCCGGCCCACCTCCGCCCGGGCCGTGCAGACGAAACACGGCCCCAAAACGTCCTCCCCGCCCTCGATGCCGTGCCCCGCGTGCCAGATCCACCGGCTCCCGGGGCCACTACGGAGGGTTGCCTCCCGCTCCGCCTCCAGGAAGCGCAACGCGTCACGAAAGTCCGCGACCTCGAAGAGCCAGGCGTAGTTCCCGTCGACGGGGACAACGAACATCTGGTTGTCCTCTGTACCGACAACCCAGTAGCTGATCACCGCGGGCAGCAACCGGCTAGGCAAGACCCAATACGCCTGCGCTGCGAGTTGTTCAGACGCTATGAGGGTCGCCCGGGCCTGGAACACTGCGAGAGCGGCCTGACCCATCTTGCTCTACCCCCAATGCTGCGGCCATCACACGCCCAACACTCTCACTGCACCTCAAGCCACCGCTTGGCCTTGAGTCCGACCGCGATGCGGGCCTTGGCCTCGTTGATGACCGCTGTGCGGTATTCCTCGAGGAACCGCCATACCAACTCGGCAAAGCCGGCAGTATCCTCTAGATCAGCAATGGTCGTGCAGGCCTCGGCGACCTCTCCCAGCGCCTCGCCCGCATCCACCAGCCGGTCCCCCACGCTGTACAACCAGACCTCCTGGTGGCCGGACTCGTTCAGGCGCTGTCCCTGATGGCGGATCTGGTCCGCCACCTGACGAAGGGCCTCCGCAATCAGCACGTGCTTCTCGTGACGATCCGCATCCACCCTGCCTCTCTCCCTACTCGCACAACGACCTTGATCGCGAGTCAACCACCCGCACCGGAATCCCGCGTGCCCGCGCCTTGGCCACCATGTCAGCGGTGCCTCGGCTCCGCGACAGGTCGGCGTGGAAGGCGAGCACAAGATCTGGCTGGCCCTCATCAAGCATCCGGGTGTTCCGAATGGGACCAGCGGCCCGCCCGTAGCGGTCCCACTCGGCCCGGAACACCCGCACCGGGATGCCGAGTTCCGCTGCCACTCGCCCAGCGAGGGTGTCGGCGCCAGCCGCCCCACCGTGGATGACGCATTCCACGGAAGGCCCTAGGGCCACCAACTCCCTGCGTATGGCCTCCGCGTCGTTCCAGTACCGGCCGCCGAAGACCAGCACTTTCACGAGGCTAGGCCTCCCCGGCCCGGCGCGCGGCGTAG
>Ga0208314_100634_pt1 | contig 12453 bp, 8 predicted proteins | sample OSPB_Mat_host_9__FD_187144 | JGI IMG/M metagenome (GOLD analysis project Ga0208314, IMG submission 187144) | Extremophilic microbial mat communities from Yellowstone National Park, USA - OSPB_Mat_host_9_15 (SPAdes) (version 3) | ecosystem: Environmental > Aquatic > Thermal springs > Hot (42-90C) >...
TACGCCCTGAATCTGTATGCTCTCACACACGTCACCGAGTATTTCCCCAGCGTGTATTTATACCTTTTAGAATCCCCGCCCCTAGAAGGGGCGAGGTTTTGGAAAGTTTATAAAAACGAAAAAGAAAATAGGGTTAATCGAACTCTCTTTCGTAAACAATTACTCTAGGGTCTAACGTAAAAATGATTTTACCTATTGATGTCACACTTGGTTTTTCAAGTTTATCGTCAAAATGTTGGTAGTACCACTCTTTTGCTTTCCGTATTGCTACTTTACACGGTAGAGTGGTGTAAGCCGTAAATTCGCCAAAAGAAATTTCGGATATCCCAAGTGTGCGCGGGTCTATTCGCTCAAGCTCGAAAACGGTTTTGCAATAACCGCATTTTAATATTGAAACAGGATATACGTTAGGTGTATCTGAATCACCATAGACTCTAGAGTCTACCGCTTCATATATGTCAATAAGTTGAACCCTTTCGCTACGATTACATGAAGGGCAATATACCGTTCCCTCTTCAATATACTGCTTAGTCATGCTAGTCACCTTTAACTGAATAATAAACGACGTATAAATAGCGCGGGGAAGCTCCGAAGCTTTAGCGAGAAGTAGCTCTGACTTCCTCCCCGCCCTGGAAGGGTCGAGGCTTTCAGTTTATTGTAAAAGCATGGTGGGGCGGTGAGGCAGGAAGCCCCGAGGCTTTTAGCTGGGGTAGCTCACCTTGTTTTCGCCTGACGGCTGGTTCTCCTTCCCACTTTCAATATGTGGGATGCGGCTGCCACCGCTGTTGGGGCGGCGATGAGGAGTACCACCGCCGGGTAATCGACGGTGAAGTTTGCCTGAAGCGTCATTGGCGAGTTAACCGTGAGCGCCAAGCTCTTCGAGTTAGAGGTAACGGAGCCACTCCAACCACTGAACGAGTAGAGGAAAGCTGGAGATATGGAGACCTCCACCACGGACCCAGGGCTGATGTATACCGTGTTCTCATGGCCCCCAACTACTAGACCGTTCACGGAACCCGAAGCATAGGAAACCGAGCCACTGCCCGTCACCGAGAGTGTGAGCCCTACATAGAACACGGCCGATTCGTTAATCGGCCCATCCACATCTATAACACCGCCGGGGGCGCCTGTATAGGAGCCGTCGCCTGAACCAACCCAGCCGTGCAGTATCCACCCGTTACCCGGCGATGCTCTCAGGCTGACCGTGCTATATGCATTATACCACCCACTCATATCGCCCACCTCTCCACCCTCGGGATCGTTAACCGTGAATTCGACGTAGAATTGATGATAATAGTGCACGTCTATCCCGGCTGCCCCGGTGACTGTTCCTTCCCGTGACCCACCGGCAACCCACCTCTCATATACACCGGAGCCGTGGAGTAGGTATTGGTAGGCGTATGTCGTTCCCGCATCCACCCACACCGAGGTGTCGGCCACAGTCGTCCTATTGGACCCGAAGCCGACGTAGAATACTTGGGGTGGGGAGTAACCTGATCCGCCGCCAGTCACGGTGAAGTTGAACCAGACTTGGTATTGGTGGTAGTAGACCACGGTTACAGTGCCTGCCCCCTCCACGTTCCCCGTCGTATTCTCGGCGACCCATCTCTCCATGCTGTTTGAGCCGGGAAGCTGGGAGGCGTATGAATACACTGACCCCGCATCAGCCCACACTGTGACCCCGGCGCCCACGTTCTCCATCACGCCGAACTGGGTGTATGTAACTATCGGCGGGCTTACCTGGCCGCCGCCCTCAACATTGTAATAGAATCCCACCTGATACTGCTTGTAGTATATGACGCTGATGCGCATGTATCCCTGGGGAAGCGTGCCCCCTGGGCTCAACGCCGCGTATCTTTCCCCCGGAGCGGGGTATTCGTCGAGGGCGCTCCACGTCGCTCCTCCTGGGACGGCATATATCGTTGGCGTGGGTCTCAGGTCGAAAACAATGGTGCCACCCTCACTCACCGTGAAAACCGGGGGTTCTGGCGGTTGCCCGCCATCCGCCACCGTGTAGGATGCCCTCACGATTCCCAGGCCGCTTGCGGCTGAAATGATGCCTGCGCCGCCAGTTACATACAGTGCGCCCCCGAGCCCGGCGTAGAAGCCAGACACGGCCTGGGTGACCCCGCCCGTGGAGAAAAAGTATGGTTTTGATGAGCCGCCAGCACTGAAGTATTCGGTGTCAGCGAATAAGACACTATTCGAGTAGGGGTCGTATTCATCCGCTGAGACCCAGGCGGATTGCAGTTGGAAGCCGAGCGCGTAGTAGGGAACCGGCTTCTCGTCTCCTGTATACTGGTCGACGTGATACTCCTCCGTCATGAGGCCGGTGAAGAACCCGTTGCTGTTGGCCGCCGCGTACCCACCGAGGCCGGAGCCAACGAAGAGCGAGCCGAAGGCCGCGTAGGAAACCGACGCCCGTGCCCCAGTGCCCCAGTCATATGCCGACATGATGACTCTGGAACCCGAAAAGCTCAGGGTGAGCTCGATTGTATCATATGGATAAACCGCTCCGGAGAACGGGATAAGACCGCCCCCTGAAGCCGGGAAAACCGAAGACCCGTTTGGTGAGAACACCTCGTAATTCATGTTAAAGCCAGCGGCGAAGCCGCCCGTTGAGTACGGCCAGTCAAAAGACACCCCGACCTGGTACCACCACCCCTTATCTGTTAGGCCGTTCAGGAGGTAGGCTGGACCGTAGCCGTAGCTGTCATTCTGCGGCACAGCGGTGACATTCCAAGCCATACTTAGAAAGCTCTGAGTGAAGGTGAGGGCGACCTGCTCATCCCACACAGGGACTGGATCACCTGCCGGGGAGCCGGGTGTGGGCGGCCGCCCCCCAGCTGGTAACGCACCAGCGAGGCGGGAACCAGACACCTGCGTCAAGTTACCTAAGCCGGCGGCATCCACAATATGGCTCGCGGATGAGGGAACTTTGGTATGCCCCGTGGCCGCGACCGTGCCCCCCGCTGGCCACGGTTGATGTATTAATAATAAAGAGGGGATGAAAAAACAGAGCAGGAACAGGAAGACGGTTCTCCGACAGCGCATGATTACTCATGCCGAAAAAGGAAAAAAAAAGGCTTGTCCGTAATTCGGGTTCATGAAGACTGATACCTTAAATCGGTCGCCTAGCCAATGGCGTAAGGGGCAGTCTTGGCGTGAGCGCTAATGAGGCTAAAACGCGTCGTAACCTAGACGCAGCCGAGCGGATATGTTCCATAGGAGAGGCACACGGAGCCTGTCAGGTTGAAACTCTGGAAGTACACCACCCACGTCGCCCCCGGGTTGCCGTTATAATTCCATGTGTTGACCTCCGACGACTGATGATTTGCAATGATAGCTATTTCCGCATTACCAAAATCTGTGGTGAACCATACTGAAAAAGAGTTGCCTTGAAGAGGCTGATAGGTGAGGTTCGGGTAAATGTTGTTCCCATACTGTATCGTCGCGGTTGCGTTAGCGAGCATTTCCCCATTCATCGTCGCTGTGAAGTCAACCGGCAAAGTCGGAATGAGTTGGGATATTGTGCCTAGGAGTTTTCCATTATAATATGCGGAGAAGATTATTCCAAAAGAACTTGTTTTGAGGGTCAGTTCGAGTGGGTGCCCTGTGTTGGTTGGGTTCGGATCCGATGAAAGTTGAAGGGGGTAGGTGAGGGGAAGCAGGGCACCGGTGTTGGAGGCGTATATGAGGACCCCGCTGGAGGTCTTCGTGTTAACTGCGAGTTGATATATCTCGTCTATCTGCATCACCTGGCTCGCCACCGGCTGGCTGTTCGGCGGCGGAGTCTCCAGGGTGCATGAAACTGCCGTGTTACCCTGCATGCAGTATCCGATTTGGACTGGTATGTCGCCTACGTCCTCGATGAGGAAGTAGGTGGTGTCGCCCTTGGTTTGAGGCGGGTAGACGACTTTGATTATCTGCCCAGCCCGTTCCCCGCCGGTTACTTGCTGGTTCACCACCCCCACCGTCCCCCTGTTCAGGCCGCCCGTGAAATATGCGTAGGCTACCGACGCGGCGGCTAGGACAATGAGTATAAGTATGAGCGCGGCTACCGCCTCGCTTATACCCCTCTTCCCATTTTTCAGCCTCAGATGTTTTTTTCTGTATGGGGTATGTCCTTGTTGGGGAGCCATGAGGTCTCAGTGTTCTTGTAGCGAAAAAATTTAAACGGTTTCATACTTCAGCGAGTTGGTCAACGTCCCTGCTCTCCCATACATATATCGCCACCGCACATATGACCGCCGCGAGGAAGCCGAGTATGGAGTACTCCACAAGCATGTGTGTTCCGGTGGGTGTAGAAGCCGTATATGGTTGGGTTGTCTGAGGACCAGTGGTTTGGTTGTTACCCACTACGTTGAGTTCGGCCACGTATTGTAGAAAATATTTATTGGAAGTTGTGCTCCCCCCGAAGAAGTATGGGTATGTGTTCCCCGTCCAGTTGACTTGCGCCACCAGGGTGTAGTTGCCTTGGGGGAGGCCCAACGTGGGTATCTCCGCAGTGTAGTTGCCCCCGCCTGACCACCTCATTGGCTCTTCCATGAGCACCCTTCCACCGCTGAGCAGATACGCCGTCGCCGTGGCCCCTTTCACTGGCTGACCAGTCTCCTCTGCGCCCTCACTGGATACATTAACAGTGGAGTTCCATGTATATGCTTGCACCACCCACGTGGCGTTCAACCCTGGTGCCGCCGTCACGATATCGGAGTAGGGGTTGCTTAGGAAATATGCGGGGAACCGGCCGAGGTACACGCTCTGGTTCGTGTACTCCAAGACCATGTAAGCCGAGGAGCCGACGAGAAGCGGGAAGTAGCCTCTCAGTGTCATCGCAGCTAGGCGCGCAGGCTGGATTCCAGCGAATATGTGCTCCGGGAGCACGGGGATGAGTGACGCTGCCGTGAAGGAGTATAATGATGTCGTGTTAAAGTAGAGTGTTATCTCATACGGGTCGCTCGGCGATACATATGAATATACCAGGCCGGGGACGCTTCCATAGAAGCGTGAATATGGCTCTACCGCATAGTTAACCGAGACCCCCGGATCTATCGTGACCGCCTGGCCCCCATATGGGTTTGAATTATAGCCTGCCACGTCCAGGTACCATAGGGTGAAGTTATAATCAAGCGCGGTCAGCGGGACACCGTCCTGCCACACCGCGTTTGGTAGAAAACTGAATGTGGCAACGCTCCCATTATATGGGTGGCCGCCAGGCGTGTAGCCGGCTGATAGCCTGAAGGTGTAGTTATATGCAAGAAACGGGGCAAGTTGGCTCGGCGAATCCGGCGAGACTTGGAGCGGGGACGCATAGATGTTGGAGAGTATTGCCCATGAATAGGCGAGTGCCGCCGAGTAGGGGTTCAGGGTATCGGGTTCCCCACCGATGCCCACAGTGAATATGCCGCCCTGATTACCTGGTGCCGGGTTGACATCTAATAGGGATACCCCGAAGGGTGGCTCCAGTACGTACCCCCTCCACTGCATTATGTTAACGGGGTCGGCGGCGGATGCCCACGCCACGACCACAAACGGTAAGTCCTGCTGAAGGTCTACCGCCAGGCGCTCGGTATCAGTGTATAGTTCCTGCTGGGTTGAAGCGGCCCCGATCTTCTCAGCCAGGCTTTCAACTGTAATATTCGCGTACCCCTCTATTGCTTCGGCGATCCCGTTTTGGTTGAAGAGGGTGTAAAGCCAGTATACATTGAGAGGGGCACCTGTCGTGTAAGATGCCATGAACATGCCGAATGAACCGGAGGCGATGAGTGAATAGAGGTCGCTTACTGGCTGGACTTCGATTGTGAGGTTTATGGCGAGGGCATCCTGGGATATGACGCTGAGCACTTCCTCCTCCATCTGCTCGGATGCCGTAGTACCCACGTATATAGTGAAGAGCGCAAGTGTGCCGTTCGGGTAAGTCCACTCACCGCCCGAGTACTTGAGCCCCGCGTGTTCGAAGTCAACGATAGCGGCGGAGAGATTATATGAGCCGACTTCGCTGTACGCTTCTGACTGGTTGGGTGAAAAGTACCCGGGGAAGATACCGGGGTAGAGGAAGTAAGGTGATGGAAACCCGGATGCCCCGCCGCCGAGCACCCCATCCAACGCGTTGTAATTGATCAGGCGCTGGATCCCCCTCCTGAAAAACACATTATCGAAGGGGGCGGAGCGCATGTTGAACCCGATAAAATAGAATGTATCAGCCGGGGTAAGGTTGACAGCGAAACCGCTCGGATGGGATGTGAGGTAGAGGTAGTCCCCTGGGTTGAGTCCGGCCGCATCGTACTGGACTTCACCTGAAAACAAGGCACCCAGGGGGTTGCCGGAGGGGCCAAACCACGCGTACTGGAGGATTTCGATGTAGGGCCCCCACGGCTCTGGAATGGTTGTGAAGGCCGACGACGGCGGAGGTGTTGGGGCACCGTAAACCGATGCGGGCGGAGTGTAGGGCGCTCCCACCCGCGCTTGGGCCCCTACCCCCGTGACGATTGAAGCGAAGACGAGGATCAGAATCACCGAGGCACCGAGGGCAACATTTAGAAACCGGCTCACGTACATCAGCACTCCTCCGTATCGGTTGTGTTAGAGGGGAAACTGTCCCCCAGCGATGTCACCAAGAACACATCGCTGAGCTTCTGCCCGTTCTGGCCGCTGACCGGTATTTTAACAGTCGCACCAGGGTTTATGAAGAATGGCGGCTGGTACACGTCCACCACAGTCTTCGACGGGTTGCCCACGGCAGCCGAGCCGAGCTGGCCCACTATGGCTGTTACCTGCGAAGGATTCGGCCCAGTGTTGGTCACGATTATAGTATTTGAGGACTCAAAATAGCATACGACGAGGTGCTCTTTCGCCTGCATTATGAAAAGCTGCTCTTCGTAGAGCGCCTGCCTTATGTAGAACTCATGTGCATTATTGATATACATAAATGCGTAGACCATCATCATAAACATGATCAGAATGAACACGGCCGCAATAAGCGCCGCCTGCCCTTCCTTCCGACGACGCCCACGAAGGAAGATTCTCCCCTTCAAATAAATCGCCGCCCAAAGTCCCAGTAAAAAATAAAAATAAATTATACTGGGACTGGGAAAGTCGTTTGCCCTGCTCCATTCAGCCGGGTGTGCCCCGTGGGCGCCCGAAGCATAAAAAGTGGGCTTCCCGCTTCAGCGACAAGGCTTACCCCACAAGGAGTAGAGGCCTCATCTCCACAGGTGGAGCCGCTAGAGGAAGTGCGTATAACTCACCGCAAAAGCAACTGAGATTTAGCTTCCCCTACCCCTAACAACTCTTTTTAAAAAGTGGGGGTTCAGAGCTTACCCAAACCGCCGCCACCACCATTGCCACCAATTCCACCTAAACCGCCACCTGTCCCTCCACCTCCACCTAAACCGCCACCTGTCCCTCCACCTCCACCTACAGTCGGCTTACTCACAATCGATGTGCCGCATATAAATGGGTTTCCGCACCCTACGCCGGGCGCGGATGGGGTAGTATCCGTTGTATAGCCGCCTGTACATGAGCTTGTCGCACAACCTAATGGAGGCACTATCCCGTTACATGATATCGAATATGACACTATCACGTTACATGACAGACCCACTGTCCTGGTCGGCCATGTCAATGTTGAAGGGGTCGTGTAACAGTAGTGTGTAAGGACGTAACATGTCGTTGTACCCCAGCATTGGCTACTACCTACTATACAGGTGTAGGTTGAGGCGGCCACGCAAACATCGCCGCATCCATTGGTCGTAGTGATGGTCGTAAGCGAGCAGTAGATGCCGCAGTTGGATAATGTTGTCGAGTCAGCCGCGGTGGGTGTACCAGGAGAGGAAGCCGCGGTGGGTGTACCAGGAGAGGAAGCCGCGGTGGGTGTACCAGGAGAGGAAGCCGCGGTGGGTGTAAATGCCGGTGATGTTGGGTCGAGAGTGAATGCCACCGACGCAATGCCGCTTGCGGGGAGGGCTATTATGTTCCCCACTGTCGTATACACCTCGACCCCACTCATCCCGTTGCATGCCCCAAGGCATGAAACCGTGAGGTAGTATGTTTTGTCTATGGTCATCTCCGAAGCCGGCTGCCCACTCTGTGTCGTCAGCCCGCATGGTGTCTGCTGGCCCTGAATAAAGCATTGTGAGATCTGTATTGGAAGGTTACCTACGTCCTGAACCATGTAGGTTAAAGCGTTCGCAGAGCGGTAGAGGCCTGAAACCATGATGACTTGGCCGAACTGCACGCCCTGTTTTACTTGCTGGGCGACTAGGCCAGCACCAGCTGAGCCGGCTCCCCCCGAGTAATAGGCGAAGACCACGGAGGCGGAGGCGAGGACGGCCACTGTCAGGATGAGGGCGGCTATGAAACCGCTTATACCCCTTCTCCCACTTCTCACATATGCGCGCATATGGTTCATATTATTTGCGATAAAAAAATAAAAGCGGTTTTTACCTAAACAGTTTACCAATGCTCGCCGTATTCAAGGGGAAGGGGGGCTTCCTCGGGCATAGGAAAGGACCGCATTCGCCGATGTGCCTGATGGGTATTATGGGGTAGCGGTGTGGAGGCGGATTCGGTGTACATAATAGCGGTGAATATCCACAGGGTGTACATAATAGCGATGAAGGTCCACAGCATGTTTCGGGCGTACCGAGGCAGCATGTCTGAGGAGGGAATGTAGGGATGCAGCACTGGGTTCCTTGGCATGTGACCCCGCCTAAACTGTCCCTCTGGGGCACCCCCATGGCTGCCACGCCGGCGACAGCGAACACTAGAAACAAGATGGCGGAGAGGAGGACTAAAAGTTTGGTGTTCATGATACCCAAACAATCGGTAAATATTAAAAACCATGCGTCGTGGGTGGCTTACCCGTCACGGTGTAAAAAGCATATGCATTGATTAGGCGGTTGGGGACGGCTGAGGGAGAAAAAAGGGATGCCGCATCCACGCAACCCACATCGTTAAAGGCGTTCCCTCATCAGTCGATTGGTACCCCAGCTCCTCGTCGTTCATGCTTCAATATACCCACCATGTTTCGCCGCCGCCTACCACGAACCCGACCGCGTATCCTGGCACATAGGGAACGGCGAGGGTCTCCCCCGGGGCGAGGATTATCCCATTCCCCGTTGCCTGGATTGGGGCGTTCAGCGCAAATGGGAAGCCACCCCAGTTGTAGCCCGTGTACCCGTTGCTGAGCTGGGTTCCACCCTGGCTCCAGGCTGCCCATGAAGACCATGCGGGCTCAGGCTCCCAACCGTTGCCTATGAGCCATGCAGCGGTGCCCGGGGGTGTCCCGCCTGGTATAAGTCCAACTGTGTACGACGCGTTGGTTGTGTTGTAGGTGACGGCCGCCACCATCATCGGCGTAGGTCCCAAGTTGGTTATCGTGGCGTTCCAGTAAGTATAGTTATCGGCCTGGATAGCCAGATAGTAGGTGCCCGAGGAGCTCCCAGGCGTGGATTCCAAGTAGGTGCCCTGCTCATTTATATATTGAAGTGTGTACTCGGTGCCAGATTCCGGTATATACGTCGTGGTGTAATAGTACCCCGTCTGCGGCGTGGCGGTTGAGGAATAGTAGGTGTAATCCGTGTACGTGTACCCAGTGGTATAATATGTGCCCGTGTGAGTCACTGGCTCATCATAGACTGTGTAGGGGACGCTTCTCCACTGTGAGTACAGCACGCTCACAGGCACCCTCTCCTGAACCACCCTTGCCTGATCGAGCTGGCCATATGACGGTGTGCAGGCACCTAGGCAGTAGGTTACCCCGGGTTTCACGCATGGGTAGCTCACGGTCTTCGGATACACATGTTGCTGTGGAGTATACCACGGGGCGTAAGCTATCTGGTACTCGGTCCCAGTGTATTGGTATGTCTGCGTCGTAGGACTCGGAGTCCATACATCATAGTATCCGGTCTGGGCCTGGGCCTCATACTCGTATGTGTTAACCGCCTGTTGCTGTGGCTGGCCATATACATATGTATTCACGGTTTGCGGAGTCGACTCTTCGACTGTCGCATACCCTGTCTGCTGCTGTGGGACGTAATAGGTTCCGGTCTCTTGGGTCTGGGTCGAAGTGTAGTAGGTATACGTATAGTTCACCTGCCTGAGCGTGTAGTTGCCGTCATCGATTACTGTGTAGTTAAGCGTCACTGTAGCCTTATTCGGGGTGTTCTGGTAACCCGTATACTGATACGTCTCCGCCTGGCTTGTGGTGTATGTATATGGCACTTGCGCTTGGGTTGCCTGATAAACAGTGTAGGAGTACGGCTCCTGTTGTGATGTGTATATATAGTAGGTGTAGGGGGTCTGGGTCGAAGTGTAGTAGGTGTATGGCTCAGATGAGACTGAGTCGGTGTAAGCCGTATAGCTACCCTGCTCCTGCACATAGTAGGGCTGGTTGTAGCTCTGGTAGCCCATTGAGGATGACCACGTGGTGGCTTGGAAAGAGGCTTGGCATGTCGCCTGATAATAATATGTATGCGGGTATGGGTAGCAGTGATAATACCTAGAGTAGCAACCATAGCTCGTCCAATGTGTAATATATGTGCCATAACTATTCTGCACGGACGGCTGGGTGTCGTATTCGGTTTCATATAAGGGGACTGGTCTATAATACCAAGCCGTCCCCTGACCTGTGTATGTAGTATAAGTGTAGGTGTTTGACTGGGGGTATGTATTCACATACTGCCCAGTGAACGTCTGAGTCTGAGGCTCATAGTAGGTGTACTGCGTCTGGTAGTTTTGGGGGTAGGTATAAGTATACGTGGTTTGACTCGACACGGGGTACTGGTATGTGTAAGTCACCGTCTGCGTGGTGTATGACTGATAGTCGTAGCTCGCCGGCAAGGTTACGGGTTGACTGAGCGGGCCGCCGTTGGCCTCATCCCCGGGTACGCCTGGGTGCCAGTTTCCCGGGGCGAAGCCCCCGGCTGTGAGGAGGGCGTTGCCCCCATATGCCGAAAGGATGTTCTGACCCGCGTCGAGTGTTTGAGAGACAAGGAAGCTATTCGATGAGAGGATGGTGGCGAGGGATGCGATTGCGAGTAGCGAAATCACGGCGAATATAATCATGCCTACGGCTTCGCTTGGCATGCTCTGTTTAGAAAGAAAAAATTTAAGCGTTTATGGAACTCTCAGCCTCCAGAGACCGTGTAGGATGCGTATAAATCAATTCTCAGTGAAGCTGGCGAGTTTGAGGCATCGAGCACGCTGAATTCATATACACCTGGCTTGAGCCCCTTCTCATCGAGGGTTCCACTCACCCCAATCGACGACCTCCCAAGGCCGCCGCTGAGCGGGAAGAGGCTTACCTGCACGGTGGTGTTGGAATAGTATGTGGCATTCAGGTCGCCCACGCCGCCCTGCGGGACGAAGAAATAGAATAGCCATGAAACAGTCAGGTTGGGATTCGAGCCCGGCGGGTAAACAACCAGGCGCAGGCTCTGCCCCCAAACCCATGTGCAAAGCGGGGCCGCATTCGGCGAATACGTGACGTAAAGCTTCTCGCCAACCTGGACGGAGGTGTTCCCAGAATCTTCGACGGCCACTTGGTATACGCCGGGTCCAAGACTGGAATTCGTATACGTGTAGGTCGAAGTCAGGTTTGGCGTATAGGAGACCACGGTAGGTGGCGTGCTCCCAGTGATGTTGGCCACGATTACGGCGAGCACCGGGGACGAGCCCTGAACCGTCAGGTCCACGCTTGCCTTCGAGCCGTAGGGCACATAGAAGTATGTGTTGTTAATCGGCTGCCTGCCCACTGCTGCTTGGCTGAACGGGTACAGTGTATATGTTATGCTTGTTGATTCCGACCCAGAAAGCGTGCATTGATTCGAGGCCGCCGTCATATTCGTCTGGCGCGTATTGTTCTGCTGGGTGGCCGTCGTTGCTCCCGTCACCGTCTGCGTATACGTGTTCGTGGCTGTCGGAATCTGGCTCCCAGTGGGGACGCTTCCCTTACCATTTTCAGGTATATGTAGGCTGGCGAATACGACTAAAACCACGATTACCACGGCTACGGGTACGAGGTATGCGTATCGCTTCTCCATTTATGTTCGCTATTTCACGTAGAATATTTTAAAAAGAGTTGGTAGCCGGGCTTGAACTCATCCCCGCCCTGAAGGGCGAGGCTTTCCGCCCCCTCAACCCCCAATTTTTGAAACTCAATTGCTTCAGCTGAGGAGCAGCTCACTGGAACCACGCCTCGTGGAGATGGGTCTGCGTCGAGTGTGTTTTTAAGACATGGTGACTCTCCCAGCATGTCTCTTAGGGAGCGAATGGGTTTCACCGTGTCCGGGGCATCCGAGGCCGCACTCTTTGTCAAGCTTCATCTGAGGGCTCCAGCCGAAAGGCTTGCTAGGTTCGTGGGCGACCTGGAGACCAGGCTCGCCGAGGTGGACAGCTTCTACGGTGGACACGGAGATGAGGGGGGTGTATCAGGGCGGGGCGGGAGGGTCG
>Ga0208314_100636_pt1 | contig 12437 bp, 8 predicted proteins | sample OSPB_Mat_host_9__FD_187144 | JGI IMG/M metagenome (GOLD analysis project Ga0208314, IMG submission 187144) | Extremophilic microbial mat communities from Yellowstone National Park, USA - OSPB_Mat_host_9_15 (SPAdes) (version 3) | ecosystem: Environmental > Aquatic > Thermal springs > Hot (42-90C) >...
GTTGTGACCACGGAACTTCTTTCGTGGCATGACGAAGCCTCCCCGACGTTGTTACGGATAACTTCGCCAATGATCCGGAAATTACCTTCTGGAAACTGATTCAAGGATTACTCGGACACGCTCCTAGGGGGCCCCTTTTTTCGTGGGCCGGCGGCGGTGACGGCCCGCGATTCCGGCTTCGGAGTCGGCAAGTGATATACTGAAAGGTGGCCACCAGGCACGCGCTGTGAAAGGGGTAGTGGCAAGTGGCGACGAAGGCGTTTGATAGTCTACTGGAACTCATCACGGAGACCTCCACGAACCTGCCGCCCGACGTGCGCCGGGCCATCAAGCGGGCGCAGCTTCAGGAGGAATTGGGCAGCCGCGCATCCATCGCTCTGAACACCATCATCGACAACATCATCTCCGCAGAGGAGGACGTGCAGCCCATCTGCCAGGACACGGGCATGCCGACCTTCATTGTCCATTGTCCGGTCGGTTTCAACCAAATCGAGTTCGAGAAAGAGATTCGTCGGGCCGTGGCCGAAGCGACGCGCCTTGGCAAGTTGCGGCCGAACTCGGTCGATCCGCTCACCGGCAAGAACACCGGCGACAATCTCGGCGAGGGCACGCCCATCGTGCACTTCCACCAGTGGGAGAAAGACGAGGTCGAGGTGAAACTGATTCTGAAGGGCGGGGGCTGCGAGAACAAGAACATCCAGTACGCGCTTCCCACTGAGCTTCCCGGCCTCGGCCGCGCGGGGCGCGATCTCGACGGCGTCCGCAAGTGCATCCTGCACGCGGTCTACCAGGCGCAGGGCCAAGGGTGCAGCGCGGGCTTCATCGGCGTTTGTATCGGCGGCGACCGCACGAGCGGCTACGAGGCGGCGAAGGAGCAATTGTTCCGGCCGCTGGACGACGTCAACCCGAATCCGCAGCTGGCAGAACTTGAGCAGTACATCATGGAGAAGGCGAATCAGCTCGACATCGGCACCATGGGCTTTGGGGGTCGGGTGACGCTCCTAGGGTGCAAGATTGGCGTGCGCAACCGGATTCCTGCGAGCTTCTTCGTCTCGGTGGCGTACAACTGCTGGGCCTTCCGGCGCCTCGGCGTGGTGCTCGATCCCGAGACGGGCGAAATCCGGCGCTGGCTGTACAAGGACGGCGAGGGCCAGCTCGAGCGGCCGAAACAGGCCTTTTCGACGGAGAACGCGATTGTCCTTCAGGCGCCCATCAGCGAGGAGCAGATCCGCAAGCTGAAGGTGGGCGACGTGGTGCTCATCCGGGGCGAGATCCACACGGGCCGCGACGAACTCCACAAGTACCTCATGCACCACGATTCGCCCGTGGATCTCCGCGGCGGCATTCTGTACCACTGTGGCCCGGTCATGCTGAAGGATGAGAACGGCGAATGGCATGTCAAAGCCGCAGGGCCGACGACGAGCTCGCGCGAGGAGCCTTACCAGGCCGACATCATCGAGAAGTTCGGCATTCGCGCGGTCATCGGCAAGGGCGGCATGGGCGAGAAGACGCTGCAGGGACTGAAGAAGTCGGGCGCTGTGTACCTGAACGCCATCGGCGGCGCGGCGCAATTCTACGCGCGGTGCGTGACGAAGGTGAAAGGCGTGGACTTCCTCGAGCAGTTCGGCATTCCCGAGGCGATGTGGCATCTCGAGGTGGACAACTTCCCGGCCATCGTCACGATGGACGCGCACGGGAACAGCTTGCACAAGGAAGTCGCCGAGGAGTCCATGGTCAAGCTTGAGGACCTCAAGGATCCTGTGTTTGTGTGATTGCGTGGAAAACACGTTTTTCGGAGGCTGCCCTGTATCCGTTGGCGAAGCGGTGAACGGGCAGCCTTTTTTTGTGTGTGGAGCACCGTCGGTTCCCCTTTATCGACTCCTGCTCTCACTTGGCAGGACCCCGGACGATTTGCGAGAGCGACTGGACGGGTCGGTATGGTATGCTGACTACGGTAGAACACGGTGTTGTCTAGCTGAACGCTATGCACAGGGAGGAATCCATGTACGATGTCGATTGCTCGGATCGTCCCATACCTGAGTTTCCAGGGGAACGCGGAAGAAGCCCTGCACTTTTATGCAGAAGTGTTTGGGGGCGACGTGGTGGAGTTGCGCCGTTGTGAAGACATGCCTGGTGCACAGATTCCTGAACACTATCGGACGAAGGTCTTGCATGCGCGGCTCAAATTGGGCGATGCGTGGTTGTTCATTTCGGACGTTTTTCCGAGGGACGGGGTACTCCCAGAGCGCAGTGCGGTCAGTTTGATGGTCGAGTTTTCGGCCGAATCGGAGATGGATGCCGTCTATACCCGTTTGGTGAAAGAAGCCAAAGTTCATATGCCGTTGCAGAAGACGTTTTGGGGTGCGAAATACGCGAAACTGACAGATCAATTCGGAATCACGTGGGACTTGAACTGTCAGCTGTGAAAGGGCCAATATACGGCGAAAGGGATATTCGGTGGCTCAGACGATGCGCTGCTAAGTCTTACTCACGTCCAGTTCCTCGATTCACCGCGTGCAGGATGGCCCGCACGGTCTTATGAGGGGGCAAGCTGCCCTTCCTTCCCGCCTGCTAGGTGGCTTTCCTGACGCTCACCGGGACCTCGCCACTCCACGCCGTGCACTTTCCCCCGACCAAAAATTTTGCCTTTGGCCAAATGTGCAGGTCACAAATTGACGAGACCGGCGTATAATAGGGTCAGAAAGTTTCCTTGGGCTAAAAATCTTACCCGAATACAACTCATGTCCGGGGCCCCGATGGCGGGGCAGTTCCCGGCGGAGGGGGCGATGAGGTGAGTGTGACGACCACGAGCTTGCAGACGTCTGACGCAAAGGCTGTGCGAGCGGCCAGGGCCGCCTTGGATCATCGGCGCAGGGGGTTGCGCGCGCTGCTCCCGTTTCTCGGCCCGGCGTTTGTCGCCTGTGTGGCGTACATTGACCCCGGCAATTACGCGACCAACATCCAGAGCGGTTCAGAGTTCGGCTATCGCCTGCTGTGGGTGGTGGTGCTCGCCAACCTGATGGCGATGCTCATTCAGCACCTGTCCGCAAAACTTGGCATCGCCACGGGCAAAAGCTTGCCGGAGATGTGCCGAGATCACTTTCCCAAGTGGCTGACCTACGTCATGTGGGCGTTCTCCGAAGTCGTGGCCATGGCAACCGATATCGCGGAGTTTTTGGGCGCAACCGTGGGCTTGAATCTGTTGCTCCACATCCCCATGCTGTGGGGAACGCTCGTCACGGGCGTCGTCACGTATCTCATTCTGACCTTGGACCGCCTGGGATTCCGGCCGCTCGAGAAGTTTATCACGGCGTTCGTTCTGATCATCGCCCTGTGCTACGTCGTGGAGACGGTCTTTTCGAAGCCCAATTGGGGCCAGGTGGCGTATCACAGCGTGGTGCCGTGGCTGGGGAACCAGGCGGCGGTGCTGCTCGCCGTCGGCGTGATCGGCGCGACGGTCATGCCGCACGTGGTGTACTTGCATTCGAGCCTGACGCAAAACCGCATTCAGCCGCGCGATGAAGAGGACAAGGTGAAAATCGCGCGCTTCAGCGCAAAAGAGGTCGCCATCGCCATGTCGCTCGCTGGGCTCGTGAACCTGTCGATGATGTTCATGGCCGCGTCGGTGTTCCACAACACGGGTCACACGGGCGTCGCCGACATCTCCACCGCGTACAAGACCCTGACGCCGCTCCTTGGTCCGGCGAGCGCCGCGGTGTTTCTCATCTCGCTGCTCGCCTCCGGCTTTTCGAGTTCAGCGGTCGGCACGATGGCGGGTCAGGTGATCATGCAGGGATTCGTCGGCTTCACCATTCCGCTCTGGCTTCGGCGCGTCATCACGATGATCCCGACGGTCATCATTGTCGCTCTCGGGCTCAATCCGACCGAGACGCTCGTGTTGAGCCAGGTGGTGCTGAGCATTGTCCTGCCGATGCCAGTGGTGGCCCTGATTTACTTCACGCGCCGGCCGGACATCATGGGGCGATTGGTCAACCGGCGGCTGACCACCTGGGTGGCGAGCTTCTGTGCGAGCGTGATCGTCATCTTGAACATGATCCTTCTGTACCTGTCCTTCGGCGGCAGCTTCTGAAGTCGCTCGTGTGCCCGGCGCGTGCCGGGCTTTTTTTATGCGGTCCGGGCCAAACGCGCGCGAACTTTGTGGACGAGATCGAGATACGGAGCGAGATCGCCGCGCGTCACGCGCCACAGCGCCCTGCTGTCGCGCCCGGAAGCCCGCCGATACCAGGTGACGTACAGGGCGAGTTCCAGCACGTACGAGAGCGTTGAGGCGATGGACGCGCCGTACATGCCCGCGAGCGGAATGAGCCCCAGGCACATGAGCGCGTTGGCGGCGATCACGGCCAGGTTCACCCAGGTCAGCGCCGTGGGGCGCCCGAGCGCGTTGGTGAAGTACTGCGCAATGACGTTGGCCGTGGCCTTGAGCACGAGGCCCGGGAGGAGCACGTAAAACGGCCCGAGGCTTCCGCCGTACTTATGCCAGCTGTAGATGAGCACGATAAAAGGCATGCCGACGGCCAGGGCGCAGGCGGCCAAGATGGACGTGACGAGTGTCTGCCGCGAGGCGTTTTCCGTAATGGCGCCGGCGTCGTCCACGCTCGCGGCCGTCACGCGGTGAAACACCATCGTCGCGATGGTTTGCGTGAGGGTGTTGAGGATTTCCGCCGCCGCGACGGCCACGCCGTAGATGGAGAGCGTGGTGGCGCTGTGCATCAGCGCGAGCATCCAGAAATCCGTCCGATAGTTGACGTACCCGGTGACGATGGCGAGCGAAGAAGCCGTGCCGTACCGGTAGAGCCCTCGCCATTCTGCCCGGTGGAATCGCCACTTAAGTGTTTCTCCGAACCCGAGCTTCTGATACGTGACAGCGAGGGTCAGCGTGACGCAAAGGGCCCAGGAGATGAGCCAAATGCGAAACGTCCACACGAGACGGGGCCCGGGAGCCATGTGCCAGTGAAACGCGATGAAGGCGAGGTACAGAACGAGAAACGCCACAGCTTGCGCGATGTTCACGCGGTTCAGCCACGAGATCTCCCCGAGCGAGTTGAGGAGCTTCGAGCCGTATCCGAACAGAAACGTGAAGGGAATCCCGACCATCGCATAGGCGATGGAGAGGGGTGGGTGCCAAATCCAAATGGCGGCGAGGGCGCACAGCCAGACGGCGATGCTGAACAGATACATGACGAAGTTCCCCATCTGCACAATCTGCGCCTTGTCGTGTGGCCTGCGGGGCAGCGCGTAGGAAAAATAATTCGTGTATCCGCCCGAAAATGACTGACCCAGGGTGGCCACGGTCGTGGAGAGCTGAAATTCGCCGCGGCTCGCCGTCGGAAGGTAACGCGCGGCAATGGCGCTGTTGGCGAAGGTGAGAAACGAGGACAGTCCCCGGTATGCAAAGCTGTACAGCGTGAGCTTTCGTCCCATCACGATGGTTCGTCTCCATTTCCGGCCGAGCCGAGAATCGCGCGCAAATCTGCCACGTATCACTTTACTGGAGTCTGTCCTATCCGTGAAGGGGCGTCGCACAGCCCATTCCGCGCTGTGGTACCATGGATGCGAAGGAGCTCGAGACGAGAGGGTGGCTTTGCATGCGAGCGGTGGACGTGATCGACAAGAAGCGAAGAGGGGAGGCTTTGGCGGAGGAGGAGCTTCGGTTTCTCATCGAGGGGTACGTGGCTGGGAGAATCCCGGACTACCAGATGAGCGCCTTTCTCATGGCGGTGGTCTGGCGAGGCATGACCCGCGAGGAGACGCTTGCGCTCACGCAGCTCTTGGCCGATTCCGGCGAACGGCTGGATCTCTCGGGCATCCCGGGCGTGAAGGTCGACAAGCACAGCACCGGCGGCGTGGGGGACAAGGCGACGCTCGTCGTGCTGCCGCTCGTCGCCTCCATCGGCGTGCCGGTCATCAAGATGTCCGGGCGGGGGCTTGGTCACACGGGAGGGACCATCGACAAGCTCGAGTCCATCCCGGGATTTCGCACAAATCTGAGCGTGGCGGAACTCGTGGCGCAGGTGAGGCAGGTGGGCATCGCGCTGGGAGGACAGACCGCGGATCTGGCGCCGGCGGACAAGAAGCTGTACGCGCTCCGGGACGTCACGGGAACGGTGGAGTCGTTGCCCCTCATCGCGAGTTCCGTGATGAGCAAGAAGCTGGCGGGCGGCGCCGACGCCATCGTGCTCGACGTCAAGGTGGGCGACGGCGCGTTTATGAAGTCGCGCTCGGACGCGCGCAGGCTCGCGCGGCTGATGGTCGAGATCGGCGAGGCGGCGGGCAGGCGGACGGTTGCCGTTCTCAGCAACATGGACCAGCCGCTCGGGTGCGCCATTGGGAACGCGCTCGAGGTGGCCGAGGCCATCCGCGTGCTGTCCGGCGAGGGACCGTTCGATCTCGCCGAGATCGCGCTCGCCCTGGCGGAGGAGATGACCGTGCTGGCGGGGGTCGCCGCGACGCGCGAGGAGGCGCGCCGCATGTTGCGCCAATCGGTCGCCGAAGGCCGGGCGCTCGAGACACTCCGGCGGTGGATTGCGGCGCAGGGCGGCGATCCGGCCGTCGTCGACGATCCAAGCCGTCTCCCGCAGGCGCCGGTCCAAATGCCCTATCTGCCGAAGAAGGCCGGGTTTGTCGCCAAGCTGCCCGCGCTCGCGTTCGGGCTCGCGGCGATGCGGCTTGGCGCGGGCCGGGAGACGAAGGACGCGGCCATCGATCCGTCCGTCGGGATCGTGCTGCATGCGAAGGTGGGCGACCGCGTCCAGACCCACCGCCCGATGTTCACCGTGCACGCGCGCACGGAGGAGGACGCCCTCCGCTGCATTCGGGAGCTCGAGGAAGTCATGGAGATTTCGGACGATCCCGTCGAGGCGCCGCCGCTCATCCTCGCCCGGATCGACCGAAGCGAGGCTCTGCCCCACGCCGATCTGATGGAGGCCGCGCGAGAGGCGCGCGAGCGCGCGTATGTGCCGTACTCCGGCTTCGCCGTGGGCGCGGCGCTTGAGCTTGCGGACGGGCGCATGGTGACCGGCGCCAATGTCGAGAATGCGTCGTATGGGCTCACCAACTGCGCGGAGCGGTCCGCGGTGTTTCGCGCCGTCGCCGAGAGTGCGCCAGGCGCGAGGCCCGAGATTCGCGCGGTGGCCGTCATTGCGGACAGCCCGGAGCCGGTCTCTCCCTGCGGCGCGTGCCGGCAGGTGTTGGCCGAATTCTGCCCGCCCGACACGCCGGTCTACCTCGGGAATCTCCGGGGCGATGTGGTGGAGACGACCGTCGGCCAGCTTCTCCCGGGCGCGTTCACGGACGCGCAGATGGCAAACGTCAGGCGGCAAGACAAGGAGGCGTGAAGCGTGGCATCACAGGTGATTTGGGCGCGCGACGTGCGCGGCAAGGCGAGGCAGGAGATCGATCCCGAGTTTCGCTGGAACCTCGAAGACATCTACCCGGACCAAGAGGCGTGGCGCAAGGACGCCGATCGCGTCCGCGCGCTTGCGGAAGCGTTCGTTCAGTTTCGCGGGCGGTTGAACACGTCCGGCGAGACGCTCCTCCATGCGCTGCGAGCGCACGACGAACTTAGCCAAATCCTCTGGAAGCTCTTCGTCTACGCCAAGATGAAGCTCGACGAGGACACCACGGAGAGCTGGCGGCAGGCGCTCTTCGCGGAGGCCCAGCGGCTCGCCGCCGAAATCCAGGCGACGACGTCGTTTTTCTACCCTGAACTCGTTCAGCTCTCCCCGGAGCAGGTCGAAGGCTGGCTCGAAACGGTCGAAGGGCTCGGCTTGTACCGCTTCTTCCTCGAGGAAACGCTCCGCCAGCGCGATCACGTCCTGACCCCGGAGCAGGAGGAGCTTTTGGCGCAGTTCAGTGAGGTGCTGCACGCGCCGTCCGAGATCTTCGAGATGTACAACAACGCGGACACGGTCTTCCCGGTCATCCGCGACGAGAACGGGGAAGACGTGCAGGTGACGCACGCGCTGTACCACGAGCTGTTGGAGCGGCGCGATCGCGGCGTCCGGGAGCGGGCGTTCCACGCGGTGTACGACACGTACAAGAAGCATCGAAACACCATTGCGGCGCTGTATGCGGCGAGTGTCAAGCGGAACGCAGTCAACGCGCGCGTGCGGCGATATCCGTCCGCGCTCGACGCGGCGCTCGACGCCGATCGAATCCCGCGCTCGGTGTACGAAAACCTGATCCGCGCGGTGCGGGAGTCCGTCCCGGCGCTCCAGTCGTATCTCGCGCTGCGCAAGCGCGCGCTCGGGCTCGACGAACTGCACATGTGGGATTTGTACGTGCCGCTCGTCGGCGAGATCGACTGGAAGGTCCCTTACGCGGAGGCGCGAGAGACCGTGCTTCGAGCTGTCGAGGTATTCGGCGAGGCGTACGCGAGCGCCGCGCGCGAAGGGCTCTACGGGCGCTGGGTGGACGTGTACGAGACGCGGGGCAAGCGCTCGGGCGGCTACTCGTGGGGTACGTACGGCACGCATCCGTACATCCTTCTCAACTACACGGATTCCGTGCAGGACATGTTCACCCTGGCGCACGAGCTTGGCCATTCGATGCACAGCTATTTTTCGCGGAAGACGCAGCCGTACATCTACAGCGATTACACCATCTTCGTGGCCGAGGTGGCGTCGACGGTCAACGAGGCGATTTTGTACGACGACCTGCTCGGGCGAGAACAGGACCCGCTCCGGCGCGCGTACCTGCTCAACCGGCAGGTGGAGACCATTCGCACGACGCTCGTGGCGCAGACGCTTTACGCGGAGTTTGAGAAGCGCACGCACGAGCGCATCGAATCGGGCGGCGCCATCACGGCGGATTGGCTGGACGAGGTGTTTTACGACTTGAACCGAGCCTATTACGCGCCGGAGGTGGCGGTGGACGACGACATCGCCCACGGCTGGATGCGCATTCCGCACTTTTACTCCGCGTTCTACGTGTACAAATACGCGACCGGGATCTCGGCCGCGCTCGCCCTGGTGGAAAAGATCCGGCGCGAGGGGGATGAGGCGGTGGCGCGGTATCTCCAATTTCTGTCCTCGGGGAGTTCGAACACGTCGATTGAGCTCCTTCGGATGGCGGGCGTGGACATGACGAGCGACGCGCCGGTTCGCCAGGCGCTCGAGCGGTTCGCGCGGCTGACGGCGGAACTCGGCGAGCTTTTGGCGGCGCGCTGACTAGGCGCGCCGCGCGCATTTCGGGATCTCCACGGTGACCGTCGTGCCCGCGCCGACCTGCGAGCGGACGGAGATGGACCCCCCGTGCGACTCGATGATGTGTTTGCACACGAAGAGGCCGAGCCCGGTGCCCGTGGACTTCGTGGTGTAGAACGGTCGGAAAATGCGATCCATGTGTTCGATCCCGCAGCCGTTGTCCACCACCTGCACGAGCACGCGGTCCTCCTTCTCTGCCACGTCCAGCCTCACCACGGCATGTGCCTGGCCCCGACATGCCTGAAGCGCATTCTGTACCAGATTGATGAGAACCTGCTTGATCTGAGCGGGACGCACGGCGGCCGGGATGGGATGGTCGGGGACGTTCAGTTCGAATCCAATGTCGCAGAGGCTCGCCTCGGGGACGAGAAACCGATGGACGGATCGCGCAATTTCAACCATGTCGACCTCGGCCGCCTCCTCTCGGTCCGGTCGGCACAGGCCCATGAAATCCTCCAACAGTTCCCGTATGCGATCCAGCTCGCTGATGGTGAGCTCGAGGTAGGCGCGGTCCTTGTCGTCGCAGCGCTCCGCGAAGAGCTGCAGAAATCCACGCGCCGTCGTGAGCGGGTTTCGGATCTCGTGCGCGATCCCGGCGCACAATTGGGCCAATGCGGACACTTTCTCGAATTCCTGCAATTTCTTTCGCATGCGGTCGATCACACACTGACTTCTCCGCACGAGTGTGCGCTCGCAGCTCGTCCACGCCTGGGTCGCCGCGTGCGCGAGGTGGAGCGCGAGGCGCCCGAGGTTGCGAGGGTCCTCTTCCGATGCGTGCCGGACCACGGCGAGATGGCGGGCTCGTCCAACGGCCATAGGTAACCGCGTCCACGCCGTGTGCCATCCATCGGTGCGCAGAAGGGCGACCGCCGATAGGCCGAACTCGGTTCGCGGCGACATGCTCGTCTCCTGGGCGGCCGCGGCAGGGAATTCGCGCGAGGCTGCGCTCAGGCACGCGGCCATTTCGTCCTTCTCCCATTCGCCGTGTGCCGCGCTCGTCATGACGCCGCCCTCGGCGTCGAGCACCAGGCACAGGAACGGATCGGGGTCGGGATGCGTGGCGGCGAGATCGCGCACGAACTCGAAAAAGGACATTTCGCGCGCGCTCGCGCGCACAAGGAGGTACGGCGCCCTGAGGCGGGGCGGGGAGGTCGCGCCCGAGACCTCATCAGGCCTGCACAAGTCGTTGTCGTTCGAAGCCATGGGTGCGTATGCAGAGCCCAACGTGACAACCACCTTTGACGGCATCGCGAACAAATTTCTACACTTGTATCCATTATGCGACTCGGGCGAGCGTCGCACAAGACGATGAATTCCAGTTCGCGCCCTTTCGACAAAGCTTCTAAAAATTCGAGATGAGGGGGCGATGGCCTCGGCGTGTGCATCGGGGCCTCAGCCGCCAGGAGGCGACTCCGGCTGATGGCCGTGCGCAAAGCGAGCGGTGCGGCGGTGGAGATGGGCGAACATGTCTTCGGCGCCGGCGAAGGCTTCGAGCCCGGCTTCCGTCACGCCGCCGGGCACGCAGACGGCGTCCACCACCTCGGCGAAGGACCAACCCGCCTCGAGCAGGCGGGCAAACCCGACGGCCGTGTCGCGGATGAGTTCGGCCGCTTCCGTCGAATCCAGAGCGCCGGTGGCAGCCGCGGCATTCGACCACGCGAGGCAGAGGCGCGCCCAAAAGGCCGGTCCGCAGCTGGTGAGATCCGACGCCACGCGCACTTGCTCGTCCGCGATGGAAAACGGGCGGCCGATGGGGCGGAGAAGATCCTCGACTCGCCGCTTGGTGCTTTGGTCTGCGGTCTCTGGATAGATGACGAGGATGACGCCCGATTTCGCCCACTGCGTGAGGCTCGGCACCATCTTGACAGGGATGGCGGGGGTGAGGCGCTGCCAAGCGGCGAGATCGGCTGTCGAAATCGTCGTGAGCAGGAGGCTCTTGGGCAAAAGCCGCGGGCCGATGTCGCGGATCACCTGTTCTCCGTTCGCGGCGCGCGTGCAGATGACCACCGTGTCGCACGCCTCGGCGATCTCGCAAAGGCCCCTGGCCACGGCGATGTGAGGGTGACGTTCGGCCATGAGGGCGGCCTTTTCCGGCGTGCGGTTGAACACGAGGATGCGCTCGCCCGAGGTCTCCGCGAGCATGGCGGCCAGCATGCCGCCCATGTGTCCGGTCCCAATGATGCCGATGGTCATGGTGGGCCACCCCCGATGCGATCTCGCTCTTGCCATGTATATGTCTTCCCTTGCCCCTTTAGACGCGCGCGGGAGGGTCTGGTACAATACAAGCGGAACAGCACCCCGAGATCAGAAGACGCTTGGAGATGGGAGGATTTTTGTGCCTAAGAAGACCGTGGAAGATGTGGCGTGGCAGGGCAAGCGCGCCCTCGTGCGCGTGGACTTCAACGTGCCCATGGACGACGCGCGCCAGATCACGGATGACACGCGCATTCGCGCGGCGCTGCCGACGATTACATATCTGTCGGACCGCGGCGCTCGCGTGATTCTCATGAGCCACCTCGGCCGGCCGAAGGGCGAACCGAATCCGAAGTACTCTCTTCGGCCGGTCGCGGATCACCTGGCGTCGCTCATTCCCGATAAGCGGGTGTCGTTTTGCCCGGAGGCCGTCGGTGAAGAGGCGCAGAAGGCGGTGTCGGCGCTTGCGGACGGCGACATTCTGCTTTTGGAGAACGTCCGCTTCTATCCCGGCGAGGAGAAGAACGACCCAGCGTTCTCCCGGCAACTGGCCGATCTCGGCGACGTCTTCGTGAACGACGCGTTCGGCTCGGCGCATCGCGCGCACGCGTCCACGGCCGGGATCGCGCAGTACCTGCCCTGCGTGGCGGGCTTCCTCATGGAGAAGGAAGTCGGCATCATGGGCATGGCCCTCGCGAATCCGGAGCGCCCGTTCGTCGCGATCATCGGGGGCGCCAAGGTGTCGGACAAGATCAAGGTGATAGAAAATCTGCTGCCCAAGGTGGACGCGCTCATCATCGGCGGCGGGATGGCGAACACGTTTTTGGCGGTCGAGGGCCACGACATGGCGAAGTCGCTCGTCGAGGAGGACGCCAAGGAGACGGCGCGCCGCCTGCTCGATCTCGCCCGCGCGTCGAACCGGAAGCTCCTGCTCCCCGTGGACGTGGTGGCGGCCAAGGCGTTTGCTCCAGACGCCGAGCACGCGGTGAGGCTCGTGAGCGAGCTTCAGCCGGACGAAAT
>Ga0208314_100637_pt1 | contig 12437 bp, 13 predicted proteins | sample OSPB_Mat_host_9__FD_187144 | JGI IMG/M metagenome (GOLD analysis project Ga0208314, IMG submission 187144) | Extremophilic microbial mat communities from Yellowstone National Park, USA - OSPB_Mat_host_9_15 (SPAdes) (version 3) | ecosystem: Environmental > Aquatic > Thermal springs > Hot (42-90C)...
CATGGTGTTGGTGGCGCCCGCATTTCCGCTCCCTTCGGAGCGAATGTCGCGGCCGCTCACCCAGCGGACCACCAGCGTGCTCGTCGAGATCGAGCCAATCAAATACGCGATGACCATCGACAACAGCCCAGACCAAGCCATTCCATCAACGCTCCCTCGCGGGCCTCCAGATCAGCCCGATTCCGCTTCGTCGCGCGCCCGCAGCACAATGCGGATAGGTGTCCCTCGAAAGCCGAACGCCTCTCGAAGTTGATTCTCGAGGTAACGCTCGTACGAGAAGTGACTCAGTTCCGTGTCATTGACAAAAATCACAAACGTGGGCGGTTTCACGCTGACCTGTGTGCCGTAATAGATTCTTAGCCTCCGCCCGCCCTTCGACGGCGGTGAAACGGATACCTGCGCATCTGCGAGCACGCGGTTCAAGGTCGAGGTCGGCACGCGCATCGCGTGATATTCCGCGATCTCCTTGGCGACGTCGAGCAGGCGGCCCACTCGCTGCCCCGTGAGCGCGGATACAAAGATCACCGGCGCAAACCGGAGAAAGGGGAATTCGTCCCTGATCTTCTCCTCGAATCGATGCGCGGTTTTGTCGTCCTTCTCAATCGCGTCCCATTTGTTCACGACAAACGCGATGGCACATCCTGCGTCCAGCGCGTAGCCCGCGACGCGCTTGTCCTGCTCCACGATCCCGGTCTGTGCGTCGAGGACCACAAAGGCGACATCCGCCCTGTCCAGGGCTCGAAGAGCCCTCAGCACGCTGTATTTTTCGATGCGCTCGTACACTTTTCCTTTGCGCCTCATGCCAGCGGTGTCCACCAGCACGTACGACTGCCCGTCGCGTTCGAGCGGCGTGTCGACGGCGTCCCGAGTCGTTCCCGCCACTGGGCTGACCATCACGCGCTCTTCGCCGAGCAAACGGTTCACCAAGCTCGACTTCCCGACGTTGGGCCTCCCGATGAACGCGATGCGAATGGCGTCTTCGTCCTCATCCTCTCCGCTCTGCTTTGGCAGGGCAGCGACGACGGCGTCCAACAAATCGCCTGTGCCCCTTCCGTGCTCGGCCGAAAACGGAAGGGGCTCTCCAAAGCCGAGTCGGTAAAATTCGTAGCTCAGCGCATGCTGTTCGACGTGATCGAGCTTGTTGACGCCGAGCACCACGGGTTTGTGTGCTCGGCGCAACACCTGTGCCACGTGCTCGTCCGCCTGCGTCACGCCCTGACGCCCATCCACGACGAACAAAATGACGTCCGCTTCGTCGATGGCGATCTGCGCCTGCACGCGGATGAGATTTCCGATCTCGTCCTCCTCATCCATCTCGATGCCGCCGGTGTCAATCACGCGAAACGGCACGCCGTTCCATTCGCTTTTGCCGTAGATCCGATCCCTCGTGACGCCGGGCGTATCCTCGACAATCGAAACTCGCCGGCCGACGAGTCGATTGAAGAGCGTCGACTTGCCCACATTCGCACGACCCACAATCGCCACCACAGGCAATGCCATAATCTTGTCACCTCCGATCTTCTCTTCCCGCAAACGCGCAAGGTCGGCAGCCCATTATCCCGGAATTCGCAGCGAACGTCAATGTCCCGTCTCCTCGCCCGATCCGCGCCATGCCCGACCGCCTCCGAATGCCCGCCACATCTCAAACGCTGCCGCAAAGACGAACACGGAGGCCATTTGCAACGCGTCTCGCCAAAACCCCCATCCGGCCAACACGAGCCCTGCGCTCGCAAGCGCGCGAGTCGCAGGACTCGGCGAAACAAAAGACGCCGCAGCGCCCCCGATCGCGGCCGCCCACACCTCCGGCGGGATACCTCCCCAATCCGCAAACGGCGCCATCCTCGGCCACGCCACCACCATGGAGATGGCCGCCAAAGCGACCACACCTGCGCGAATCCATCTCACGCGCGACATGCCTGCCATCTCGTAGACGGATACCGCCAACCAAACCGCCGGCGGCACCCATTCCGGGATGAGCCACCTGAGCAGCCAGGCCGTCAGACACCCCGCGATGGCGACCCTCACCAACCAGCGAGGCGCGATGGAGGAAGGCGGCCAAAGCCAGAGCCAAACAGCCGCCGGGATAATCCACATCAGTGCGCTCTGCACGCCTCAACGCCCCTACGCATTACACGAGGTCATACACCGCCGCAAGCCTCAGCGAGAGAAAACCCCGCCCTTCCAGGCGGGGTCTGGTATGGAGCGGATGTCACTTGAACAAATCGCCAAACAGGTCGCCGAGCGTCGGCCCGGAAGCTCCTTCGTTGCGAGGCTCGGCCGGTCTGCGATCCCGCCGGCCGCCTCGCCCCTGCCCGCCGCGCGGCTGAGATGAATCCCGCATGGACAGCGAGATGCGCTTGCGCTCCGGATCCACGCTCAACACGCGCACCGTGACCTCTTGTCCAGGCTGAAGGACGTCGGACGGCTTGTCGACGTGCTCGTTCGAAATCTGAGACACATGAACGAGTCCTTCAAGCCCAGGGCGAAGCTCGACAAACGCGCCGAAATCCACCACTCGGCGCACCACGCCCTGGACCACATCCCCAGGATGAAACTCGTGGGCATACGTCTCCCAAGGCTCCGGCAGCGCCGCCTTGATGGACAGCGAAATCCGCCCAGCCTCTGGATCGACGCGCAGCACGCGGACCTTGACGCGATCGCCCTCCCGCACCACCTCGGACGGATGGTTGACGTGCGAAAACGACAACTCCGAGATGTGCACCAACCCGTCGGCGCCCCCTACATCGACAAACGCGCCGAAGTCGGTCAGCCGCTGCACCGTTCCCTCGATGACGTCGCCCGGCTTCAACTCCTCGAACAGTTTGCGTGCCCGCGCCTCGCTTTCCTCTTCCAGCACAGCGCGCCGGGAGAGAATCAGCTTGTTCTTGTGCGGATCGACTTCAATCACCTTGGCCCGGAGCTTCTGCCCCTTAAACTGCTCGAGATTCTCGACGAAATGCCGATCCACCAAGGAGGCTGGGATAAACGCGCGGACGCCGACATCCGCCACCAGGCCGCCCTTGACGACGTCCCGAATCTCCACCTCGATGGGTTCTCCGCTCTCCAACAACTGCTGCATGCGCTCCCACGCAGACGCCTGTTCAGCGCGCCGCTTCGAAAGCGTCACATGGCCGGATTCCATGTCGACCTTCAGCACTTGGGCCGTCACGGTGCTGCCCACGCTCACGACATCACTCGGGTGCGTTCCAGGTACCGCCGACAGTTCCTGCGGCGATATATGCCCCTCATAACCGTGAGGCAGCGCGACGGTCACCCCGTGATCGTCCACGGCGGTCACTTCGCCGGTCACCACGTCCCCCTCGCGAACCGCCGCATCGGTCAACATTTCACGCAAATCCTCTGACATGTCAATGGCCTCCCGTTTCGTTGGTCACTTTATGATGGCAACGCGCGACAGGAGTCGGCGTTTATTCGCATGCGCCATGGCGACGCCAAGCCCACGTTGACCTTCCACAAAGGTTACCTATAGCATACCAAATTGGACAAGCCGCAAACGCGGTTTTTGGAATTGCGACACCAACTTTTCACACGCCTACTGTAACACAGTCTTGCGCCACAAGGAAAACACTCGCCCCTCAACGCGATTCCTCTTGACCTCTGGTCAGCTGCAGCAACTGGTCTCGGAGATTTCGCATGATCTCCTCATCCGACCATTGGCGCACGTCGATGGGATCTCCGAACCTGACCTCGATGCGCCCGAACAGCCGGTACCGCCCCCGGATACCCACCGGTTGAATGATTGCGCCCGCCTTCCTGGCGATCGACGCAATTCCGGGTTGTAACGGGCCAAGTTTGCCCGTTCGCGACCGGTGCCCTTCGGGGAACATGACGAGGCAAGTGCCGCTTTGCAGAACTTCGATCGCCGTGCGGATCGCGCGCCGGTCCACGCGGCCACGCTCGATGGGAAAACCTCCAAGTGTAAGGAACATGCGCCGAAGCACAGGGATCCGAAACAACTCGGCCTTGCCCATGAAACGTATGTATCGCGGGACCAGAATCCCTAGAAGCGGAGGATCAAAATTCGATAGGTGGTTGGACGCAATGATTACCCCTCCCTGACGCGGGAGCCGCTCAATCCCCTCGACTCTCACGCGAAAACACGTGCGAAAAAACGCCGTGACGACGGCCCGCGCGAAACGGTAAAAAAGCGTACGAGGCAAATCGCTGGGTTCACCGGACATGCGCATTCTCCACCAGCTGCACGATCTCGTCGACCACGGATTCAACGCTCTTGTCCGTGGAATCAATCCGCACAGCGTCCTCGGCCATGCGAAGGGGAGCGACTGACCGCTCGGAATCCTTGCGATCCCGCTCAATCACGTTCTTCACCATCTCTTCAAGGGGTACTTCGTAACCCATGCGCCTGTATTCTTCCTGGCGCCTGCGCGCCCGTTCTTCAGGCGCAGCCGTGAGAAACACTTTCACGGTCGCGTGAGGTAAGACCACCGTCCCGATGTCTCGTCCGTCCATCACAACCGAATGACGCTCCGCGAACGCGCGCTGCCACTCGGTCAACAACTGTCGCACGCGAGGGTGCGCGGCAACGGTGGAGACCAACGCGCTGACCTCAGGAGCGCGGAGTTGGGATGTCACATTGACGCCGTCGATTAGCACCTGCAGCGTCCGATCCTCTCCCTCTTCAAACGACACGCGGTGAGCGTCAAGGACGGCTTCCACATCGCGCTCAGAGTTGACATCGATCCCTTCCTGCGCGCAGAGATACGCGACAGCCCGGTACATGGCGCCTGTGTCGACATACATCAAATTCAGCCGCTCTGCGACCCGCTTCGCAACCGTGCTCTTCCCGGCGCCAGCAGGTCCGTCGATGGCGATGGTCACAGGTGCCACGTCGAAACCTCCCTCCGGTTCGATCACTCATTTCTTCGATGGTAACACAACCGGAAAAGGCTCGGCAATGCGGTCAAAGCTCAAAAAAAGGCCACGGGCTCGAGCGAAGCGATCGCCGTGCCGCCGCCAAGCGTGATGGTCTCTCCCGTCACCGGATACAGCATGTCGCTCGTGCCATCCTGGACATACAGGGTGACCGGCGGCCCCTGGGGCGTCGTGTCGCGAAACGAGATGACGTCGCCCGAGTGAACGAGAATCTGCATCTCGTCCGTCGTAAAGGGCCCGAGCGATACGCCGTTTCGGAACACGATCACGTTCGCTGCTCGCGCCGCGCTGTCAGCCGTCAACACGATGCTTCCTGTGGCTCCGTCAAGTCCCGGTGGTGTACCCGTTTGCATCGCCATCACCGGGTGCGATCGCGCCATGACTTCTACGCGATCGCGCACCCAAGGCATCTGCATGGCCAATTGGGCCAACACAAGCGTGGTCAGGGTCCCGAGCGAGACAGGGACCAAGATATCGTCCAGCATGCGCCGCATCCGTCGAATCGCCATGGACATCCCTCCACAGCTAAACGTATGCGCCGCGGGACGCGCTATGAATCTATCTTCTCCTCAGCGCGCGTTGTCGCATGAAGGTGTAGCGAACCACCTGATCGCGCACGCGCTCCGGGATGTCCACGAACTGCATCGATATGGTGTGGCCCGTTCCTTCCGCTTCCACGCGCACCACCTGACACGGGACCTGCAATCGGTATCCCGTGTACGGCAGGGTGACATCGACGGCAACCCGATCTCGGAACTGGATATCGACAGGGTCCCTCGTGCGAACCGCCAGTCCTCCGCCGCTGATGTCGACAGCCTGGGCGAGATAGGTTTCACCGGTGCGCAGACATGTGAGTTTCACCTGCGCGTCCAAAGAAACGCGAAAGTATTCTCGGCGCTGGATTCTCACCAAGTCGGAGCCCTTAAGCGGGTGAACCAAGCGGACAGCGGGCGTCGGAATGTACGACATCCCTAATATCTGGGAGGTATATTGGTACACATCGTTCTCGGAAGCGGCGTACTCGATCACCAGCGTGGTGTCGACGTGTACGTCCATCTCTCGCCCGGTTCCTTGGTGGACGGGAACGTCCGCGTAAAGAAATTCGTCGTCCAGATCGGCAACACGCGACTTGTAACTGTTCTCAGAGGTGTCTCCCACGACGCGGACGCGCAACGGAGCCCCTATTGGCGGCACAATCGGCATACCGTTCCCCATCCCTTTCAATCTCCTGCCTTATTATACACGTAGAAAGGGACGTTGCGGGGAAACCTGGGCAGAAAGGCTCGATTGCGCCAGAAGCATCGAATTATGTCAAGCGTTCGACGCTCAACTCGTGGCCAGTGGACGCGTCAAGGACGACGCGGTAGGGTTCGTCGCTGGTGCCGAGGGTGCCGTCGAACGCAACGGCTTGAACCCATTTGCCGTTGGGATCCTCCGCGAGCACGCGCCGCTCGTCCTGAACGTGAAACTGCGGACCTAGACGTGCACGGAGATCGCGCTCGGACAACGGATGCTGGGCGGGAGGCAGGGACTTAGGAGGCCACTTGCCGCGATCGTAAAATCCGATCACCTGGCCTTCGTCCAACGCCACCACGACCTTGCAATTCGCGCCCAGCGCCGGAACGCCTTGGACGAGCGGCTGATACGTGAACCGCGCGATCCCGTCCACCTGGCTAGCGTAGGTGCGCACCATGTTCGACAACCCGACCCGCTGCAACCAACGAGACGCGATGTCGGCCGCATCCGCCAGGTCCACCCGAGACTTACCCATCGGGCGCGTCAATCGGTAGCTGGCGAGCGTACCCGTCCTGGAAAACTCAATGCGCACGGGTCGTCCCTTGACGGAGCCGGTCACAAGAACATACGAACCATTGCGCGGATCGCGGACGTCACTGACCTTGGCCTTGTCGATGGTGCCGCCCACCACCTGCTCCGCTCTCCGAATCCAGGGCGTCGCCTCCATACTCGCCGAGGCCGGGGGACGCTTCGACGCTACCCTCGGTTCGGCGACACTCGCCTGCACGCGGGCGAGCGCATTGCGAACGGCCGGCGCAAGCTCGGTTCCTGACCTACCATCGAGAACAGGCCCCGCGTGCCACGCAATCGGCTCGAGCTGCGTCTCCAACCGCGTGACGGTTAGATACGCTTGTCGCAACTCCTCCTGTACGCTCGCGTTGCGCGGAGATATGTCTGCAGTCATCCAATTTTCTGCATCGAAGTCGATCCGATGTAATTCTTGATTCACCCGATGATCCGGTCCGCCATCGGGAATACGGGCCATGTCCAACTGCGCCGCGTACGCGTATTTCTCAACATCCGCCAGATGCCGCCGAAATGATTCGGGATCCGCCATGATGGAGGCCGAAGCGAGTGCCGCTCGCAGCGCATCGAGGTCCGCGACCGCCGCTCGCAGCGCACCGGAATACCCGGCATCCACCATGGCCGCCATGGCCTGTGCTCGGCCTCGCTCGTGATCGCCCCACGCAAAAGCTGCGCCGCCCACCGCGATCACGGCCGCTGCAGTCCCGGCCCACCACGTCCATTTGCGCACGTACCTCACCTCCCTCGTTAGGCTGTGAAGATGTGGTGACCTATCATCACAAGCTCCGGTTGCGCCCACATCCAGGCGTTGGATGTCTTCGCAGGGTTGAAATAATACAGAGCACCATGAGTTGGATCCCATCCGTTCACCGCATCGATCACCGCCTGCATCGCGTCTCGATTCGGTTGAAGATTGATCTGACCGTCGTTCACGCAGTCAAACGCCCCTGGCTGATACACGATGGCCGGAATGGACTTGGGAAACTTCGGGTCATGTAAGCGGTTCAAGATCACCGCGGCGACAGCCACCTGGCCCTCAAACGGTTCCCCGCGAGCCTCGCCGTAAACGACGTGCGCCATGAGGTTCAGGTCGCTGGGGCTCAGATTGTCCATCCCGTGCGTAAAACCGTCTCCGGATATCAGCGTGGCGCTGTCACCGGAAGCCGTCGCAGGCTGTACAGCGCCGGTGGATGACGATCCCGAAGGAGGGCTGGGAACGTCCATCTTGTAGTTCCAGTTCGGCGTCGCCTTCACCAGCATGATCTTGGTTCGCATGTCGACCTCGCCGGTGACAGGAAGTCCAAAATTGTACTGAAAGGTGCGGACAGCCCAATAGGTCTTCCAACCGAAGATGCCATCGATACGCCCCCAGTAGTATCCAAGCAGATGGAGACGTCCCTGAAGTTCGTCGACGTCGTACCCGGTGCTCCCATAGATGAGATTGCGTGCCGTGAACGCCTGAACCGCGGGCGTCGCGATGGCTTTCTCCGCGGCCATCCATGCGGCGAGCATGAGTGCCAATGCCGAGATCGCGCGTTTCGCCCTGCTCATTCGGCAGCCTCCTTTCGCAGAAGCTCGCATCGGCGACAACCCGTAGTCTGTAGACGAACAAAAAAAATATGCCCGGGTCAACCCCGGACACATCCAATTCGCGAACCGTCCTAGCCGATCACTTCAATATCAAAGTCCTTGTCGTTATCACACAGGCAGCGTTTGAATCCCGTCTCAATATTGCCTTTTGAGTCTCGCGTGCCCCGCAGAATGAACGTCTCGCCGCACTTCCGGCACCGGATCATGACCTTGATCCGATGTGCAGCTGGTGTCGATTCTTGAGCCGACAACGACGACTCTGCGCGCATAGCGATCCCTCCTTCACTTCGGTCTCGTTTCAGATCCATCCGCGCCAGCGGCTCGCTTCCGCGAATCGCTGCACCCCGACGATGTAGGCCGCGAGCCGCATGTTGACGCCATACCGAACCGCCACCTGGTACACGCGGTCGAACGATTGCCGGACGCGATCGTCCAACTTCGCTTGGACTTCGGACTCACTCCAGTAATATCCCTGGTTGTTCTGAACCCATTCAAAGTACGAGACGATCACGTCGCCGGCAAAAGAAACCACGTCTGGAATCACAAGAATCTCGCGTTCCGTCAGAATCTCCATAGCATCTTGCGATGTCGGCACGTTGGCCGCCTCGACGACAAGCGAGGCCTTGATCTTCGCGGCCAACTCCGCCGTGATCGCAGCGCCTGATGCGGCCAGAACCAAGATGTCGCACGGATGTTCCAAAAGCTCGCGATTCGTCAGCACATCGCGGTACAGGCGCGTCACGGTCCCAAACGAGTCCCTGCGCTCTAACAACTCGTCCACGTCCAGCCCCGTTTCACGGTACAGGGCGCCATACGCGTCGCCGACGCCCACGATGCGCGCCCCCCGGTCGCTCAGGTATTTCGCCAGGTAGCTCCCGATGCCGCCGAATCCCTGGACGATCACGCGCTGCCCTTCGAGGGTCTGTTGCCGCTGCCTGACCGCTTCTTCCAGCGTGAGCGCGATCCCGCGCGCCGCAGCGCCATCGCGTCCTCGCGTTCCGCCCAAAATCACGGGTTTCCCCGTGATGAACCCAGGACTGTCCGATTCGCGAATGTGGGAGTACTCGTCCAACATCCACGCCATGTTCTGCGAATTGCTGAAGGCATCAGGTGTCGGGACGTCTTTCGCTGGTCCCACAATCTGACTCACCGCGCGCACGTAACTCCTGCTCACGCGTTCGATCTCGGAGAAGGACATGTCGCGCGGATCGCACACGATGCCGCCCTTGGCCCCGCCAAAGGGAAGTTCGGCAATGCCACACCGAATGGACATCCAAATGGCGAGCGCCTCCATCTCCTCCAGCGTGATGTCTGGGTGTAGCCGGATACCACCCTTCGTGGGCCCGATGGCGTCGTTGTGCTGAACGCGATAGCCGGTAAACACACGCACGCTTCCGTCATCCATGCGCACGGGGAATCGCACCGTCAACACGCGCATGGGAAGTTTCAGGAGATCAAAGGCCTCGCGCCCATATCCCAAGACGTCGAGTGCCTGCCGGACGATGTCCTGCGTCTCTTCAAGCATGGACGTAGCCTGTTGACGCTTGTCCGCGGACGCCACAGAATCTGCCACAGTGTGTACCACCTTTTCCCGGTTGTCGACCCCATGGAATCGAATGAAGACAGCCCTAGTATACACGCCCACCCGCGTTCCGAAAAGCAGCCGAGATCGCAGGTGGGCACAAAAAACAGAGTAACTAGAGTGATCTAGTTACTCTCGCTTATGCTCAACGATCACGTCGGAAAGTTCCGAAGAAGCTGTTCCACGGCGTGATCAGCAAAAATCACCTTGCCATACTCTTCGAGCATCCACGACGTAACCCGGCTCATCTCGCCATACTCCGCCAGAATGGAGAACACTTCCTCCCACTGGTCCGGTCTGAGATCGCCGTGGATCACGAGCTGATAAGCACCCTCGTAATGATAGAGCGCCGTATGGACGGGATACTGACGCAACGTCTTGCACGCGGCGAGGAGGTCATCCAAATCGCGGAACGCCATCACCATGTGGGTTGGCGTTGAGCGCGACGAAAAGCCGTGATCTCGTTCGAAGTACGTCTCCTCTTCGTCACCGTAATCTCCGTCATCATGGCCAGGCCCAGGCATGGACGGGATACGCGTGACAATGACCACCACGCCCTCCGTCGGCATCGTGAACGCCTCAACGGAAATCGGACCCGCGATATCAAATCCGACTTCCATATAAGCAGTCTCCATCATATCCCAAAAGAGATCCTGCACTTTTTTTCCATTGTGCCAAATTTCATCGCGATCGATCCCGCGTTCCTCGAGATCGTCGTAACTGATGAAAATCCGCACCTTGTCTCGGGCAATTCGCTCGACTCGCATCGGCGTTCCCTCCTTATCGCCAAAGGCCGAGTGAAAGGGCGTGTGATAAATTATATTATACCTCATTTGCTCCCCATGTCATGGCGTACCGCCTGCATTCCGGGCATGTCCACGCCCTTGAGGAAGACCTGGCGTCTCCGATGAACGCCCTCAGGTGGAAGCTCGCTCGACAATGTTGTGCTGCAAAATCACGGTGTAGTTGTCGACAGGCTCGTCTTGCAAGAGCTTCGTCAGCAATCGCATCGACACCGCGCCGAAGTCGTACATCGGTTGCGCGATCACGGTCATCTCGGGGCGAACCATCACAGCGAGGCGGGTATTATCAAACGCGATCACCTTCACATCGTCGGGCACCGACCTGCCCATGTCTTGAACGGCATGAATCGCAGCCAGGCCCAATTCATCCGATGCCGCAACCACCCCGTCCAGGTCGTGCTCCTCGAAGTACGCACGGATGACGGGAAGGGAGGTCTCATACCGGCCGCGGCCCGTCCGAATCACATGCAACTCCTGCCCACGCATGCGATTCTCGGCACCCTGCAACCGTCGATCCGCCACTACCGAGAACCCTTCGTCCATGGTGATAAATCCAATCCGCTTGCAACCCTTTTGCAGCAAGAAGTTTACAGCATCTCGGCCCGAGCGATAGTTGTCGATGTTCACTGACGGAATCCGTCGCTCGGGATCCTCTGTCGCACAGAGCACCACAGGAATCTGCGCTTCCTCAAACGCGTCGATCTCACGCGACGTGAGAACGTTCGTCATATACAAGATCCCATCGACTTGCTTCTCCCACATCGTCCCAATCAGACTGACCTCGCGATCCACCTGAGCGTCCGAATTGACGAGGAGAATGTTGTAGTCATACATGTTCGCGATGTCCTCGATCCCGCGAACCATCTCTGCCACGAATGCAGCCGAAACGTCAGGCACGATGACGCCGATGGTACGAGTCCGTTTGCTGGCGAGTCCCCGCGCTACCGCGTTCGGCCGATATCCCAGTTTTGCAATAGCCTCCAGTACCCTCTTCTTCGTATCCTCTTTCACGACCGCCGTGCCATTAATCACGCGGGACACGGTGGCCATCGAGACCTTCGCTTCTCTCGCAACATCGTATATCGTAACAGGCATGACAACCCCACCCTTCGTCCGTCATCGGCAATCCATGGTATTCGGATTCGTGTCCTTATTATAATCAAGTTTGGCCAGTCTCTGTCCAGTTCTCCGCTCATCAAGTACACATATGAAAAAAGCCCGCCGACGGCGAGGCACGCCAATGGGCTTGGCTTACTCTTCTATCGCTGCAACTCGCTGAGGATTGGAGTCGAGTGGACATCACCGGACATAAACAAAGGGCTCGGACCACTCCGAACCCACGCTTGCCTTTAATGCGGGTGGAGGGACTCGAACCCCCACGGTCGCCCGCCAGAACCTAAATCTGGTGCGTCTGCCAGTTCCGCCACACCCGCATACGTCTCACGCCTGGCAACGACCTACCTTCCCAGGAGGCTTCCCTCCCAGTATTCTCGGCGCTGGAGGTCTTCACGTCCGTGTTCGGGATGGGTACGGGTGTTGCCCCTCCGCCATGGTCGCCAGACTGGCTTCGTTCATCGCTCGCTCACACGGCTTCGCCCTTCGGGCTGCAAATGTGTTCGCTCGCGATTCACTTCGCCTCTGGGTTGCGGTCCTTGCCTTCGTGCATAGGGAGTCTTGCAGGTGAAGCCCTCGACCGATTCGTATCTGTCCGCTCCACGCATCACTGC
>Ga0208314_100649_pt1 | contig 12335 bp, 20 predicted proteins | sample OSPB_Mat_host_9__FD_187144 | JGI IMG/M metagenome (GOLD analysis project Ga0208314, IMG submission 187144) | Extremophilic microbial mat communities from Yellowstone National Park, USA - OSPB_Mat_host_9_15 (SPAdes) (version 3) | ecosystem: Environmental > Aquatic > Thermal springs > Hot (42-90C)...
ACTCTTGCCGCCAGTTAGGCCATTCTCATACATCAAGTCCATTAGCTCCACCACTTTAGCTCCTATAACTGGCGGTAAGTTCAATTTGCCAATTACTTTAGGGATGCATTCGGTCGGTTTCATCTTATGTCTGAATTCTGCTGCTTCTTTTACTACCCTCAGGGCCTTCCATAATTCATGTGAAGATATAGTGTACCTTACCTTAAACTCCTGCAAGCGTGTAGGAACATTATTCACCTCACATGAATAGTATAATACTGCTGCAAGTAATGCATATGGTTCTTTAGCTAAGAATGGTTTAGCAAAGAGTTTCCTTAGCATAAATGCCGCAGTCTCTTTCACATGTCCCGGCAAATCCAGTTTCGATGCCTCACTGTTAAGCATTTGAAGGTATGTTATTAATTTCCTATCCTTAGAGACTCTAGTTGTATTCTGCAATTTTTGCATTTTCATTAGCTTTATTTTATCTTTTATCCTATTGTTTCCTATCCTAGTTGAAAGTCCTTCATCGTGAAATTTCAAAGTTAACCAGGGTCCAGTTCTTTCCCGCTCCGTTCTGTCCTGATTGTCGTATGCTCTCCATTCCGGTCCCTGGTCTACAACTCTATCCTCTATGACCTCTCCCGTCTCCGTATCGATATATTCTCCTCTTTCAGCGTCAAAGATTATCAAGCTCTCACCCACGTAGTTTCTCCAGGACTTCCTTAAGATGAAGGTCTTGCTTTTCACCTGGTATAGTTAGCGTAATCTCAATCGCCCTCATCAATATGTCATTTTGTCTTCTCAGCCTGGTGTTTTCATCTTCAAGCTTCTTAATCCTAGTCTGTAGTCTAGTTATGGTGTCTACGGCTTTGGCGTACTCTAGCTCTAGTTCCTCATTCCTCCTTGTTATATCTCTCATTTTCAACCCCCTTCATTGTTTCCAACGCCTCCTTTTCCTTCAAGTAAAGTTCTATAGCATTCCTAATCGCCACGCTTCTCTCCAGCTTGTTGTTAATGCAGTAGAGGTCTAAGACGTTCAGCAACTCCTCATCAATCTTGAACGTAACTATCCTCATGACATCACCTCGGACTTACCGTTTTTGTTTTGTACGATAACGTGTCGTATGTTGCTTCATCACATACGCCCTGACAATCACTTAATTCTTCTAGAACTGCACCGTAAACCTTTGCTTTCACCAATCTTACTTTTCCTTCATTATACATACGTTGAATCTCTTCCGCCTTCAATACCTTCCCTTCCTCTAAACGAGTTGCTAACATTATTATGTAAATTTCGTCGCCCACAGCTGCAGTGATACTAATCCTGTTTACGGACAAGGCTATACCGCATAAGTTATTGACTAAGTCAATCGTCCCCGCATGACCTATGGCGTTAACTCCTCTATTTACTGCACCACAGAATTCCTCTTTACTAACTTCCTTAAACTCCACGTCAGCTGGTATTTTTAGCATTGAAGGACTGAAACCGTTTGTTATGTATAGCATTCTTTCACCTCTCTAGCGACCATATCAACAACGCAATTAACTTCAGTATCTCCTCCTTGGCACCCTCAGCTAACTTGTCGTTGTCAGTACGCCTGTATATCGCATTGAGCTTGTAGATGTCCTTGAGGATACTGCCGATATTCAGGCTTTCAAAGATTAAGTGTTCAGATTGGATTTCGCTTTGTTTCGGGTCTCGAACACTTATGTATAGCTTATGGTATGTATCATGATACTCTCTCGTCACTTGCACGTATTGAATGAAAAAATTAATGTTTTTTTCCTGTTCAAGCACTTCCTTCACATTTTGGGTCATTCAGACCACTGACAAAGTCTATACTTTGTAGTATTTAAGTCTTACTGTGTAGAATGGTTATACAGAGTCTATTTTCAGTATTCATACTTCATGGCATTTAACTCTTACTGTGTAGAATGGTTATACAGAGTCTATTTTCAGTAAGACTTAAATACCACAGGACATAACCTTTATATGGAAAAAACATGTCAACCGAAATAACGTATATATCCGTGAAGATGGAGAAGGGATTAAAAGATTCTTTTTTAAGGTTGTGTAAAGAAGAAGGGATAGACATAAGTCAAGCAACGCGAGAACTCGTGGCCGAGGCTGTCGCAAGGGGGTTTATCAACGACAAGAGGAAAGAGAGTATTCAGAAGGCTAAGGCTTTGGGAGGTGCCAACGCATGAAGGTATTGATGAAGAGAGAAAAATTACCGATAGTAAGGCCTTTCGACGGAGTAGTCGTTGAGGTGCTGCAAGCTCCGAGGTCTGCAGAGAGGGACATATCGCTAAAGGACGGTACCATAAAGAAGATTGAGGACTACAGTATTGTCGTAAGACCGATTAGCGGGAAATTCGAAAGCGTAATAGAGAAGGTTGTCACGAAGACTGAGGACGGCGACGAAATCCTAAAGTCCAGGAAGTATGACGCCCAAGAGTTAGGGGACAGAGCGATCATGAAGCTAACGCCAATGGCGTACGAAGTTCTCAATGACGCATGGGAGACTAAGCAAATTACGGAAGGTACGAAGCTCAAGATCAAAGTCAGCAAGAGACAGAACAAAACGTACTATGATGAGATCCTAATTATGGATAAAGAAGAGGAGGAGACGGAGGAAGAGGAAGAGGAGGAGGTTAAGAAGCCAACCCAGCAGACAAAGCCTAAACTAAAGGGATAATTTTTTTCCGGTGGTTTTTTGTGAAGATGCCTTTTCCTTACCAAGAGGAGGTTATCGGCAAAATCCGTGACGCTATTGACAACGGTAAAAACGTTGTCCTCGAGATGCCCACGGGGAGCGGAAAGACCTTTACAATACTATACGCCTTAAACGTTTACGACCATTTCATGGTAAATACCAGGACAATTTCTCAGTACCAGCCATGGGAAAGAGAGGCGAAAGAATTGGGGATAGACTTCGCTGGGTTGATAGGGAAAGCGAGAGTATGCCGTAAACCTTACAGAAAAGTCAAGGTAGGGAACAGGGTGAAATACAAAACGAATAGTTGCATATGGCGTGAAAGGGGGCAAATAGTCCACTGTGACGAATTTGCAGAAACGATAGACCGTAAAGAAGTGAGAGAAAAAGGACTTTACAAATATTGTAAAGAATCGTGGGACTGTCCTTATTTCAGGCTTAAAAACGATTCTGACGTTAAGATGTACCTTTCGACTTATACGGGTTTCTTCTTCAACTTCGCCCCAGTCAAACACCACTTGGTCGTGTTTGATGAGGCACATAACTTAATGAACCTCAACGATTTTGTAGAGTTCAGCATCTCCAAGGAGGAATTAGATAAACTGATCAAGAACAGCGAAGGGTTAGAACGGAGATATCTTGAAAGTGTTAAGAAGTTCCTAAAGAGAGAATCGACAACATTGCCAGTATCACCAGGAGGGTTAAGTGATGAAGCCGAAGAAATACATAATGCATTAATGGAGTACGACCCGGAGACTTGGAAGATATATGAAGATGAAGAAAGGTACAGAATAAAACCAGTAGACCCCTCGTTTCTGTTACGAAAGTTAGAGGGATATAATTGGATAATGATGAGCGGTACAATGTTCAGCGATGATTACATACAAAACGTTTTACATCTTAGCAATTACGAACGCATATCGGCTAAGCCGTTTGAGCCCAACATAACATATTATCTACATGATTCTGAGAAGCTGAACTACAACTTCAGTAAACGTGACAGCCTGAAGCAGAAAACGATAGAAATTGTGAAGGAACTAAAATCTCCTGAAGGTATAACGTTGGTAGTTGTGAGTAGTTATCAGATGGTAGAATGGTTTAGGGGGATAGCCGATTATATCGAGGACTCCAGGACAACTCTGGACAAAATACCGAGACGAGGGTTAATTGTAGCAGTTGCAAGAGGCAAAATAACCGAAGGTGTCGAATTCGTTGAAGACGGTAGGTCGCTGATTAGAAAGGTGATAATCGTGAACGTACCTTACCCGCAGACTAACGACCCGTACTTCAAGGACGTTGTCGAATACGTGACAAAGGTATGGGGGCAAAAGACCACCTGGAAACTCATGAATGAAATAGCGTTCATCACAGTGAAACAGGCCATCGGTAGAGCGGTAAGGAGTCCGAAAGATAGGGCGGAAGTGTACTTCCTCGACCTCAGGTTCAGGTCACTACTTGCAAGGTTGGGGTTGACCGAACATGAAGAAGTACAAGTACGACAGTGAGTGTGTAAACGTCGGGATCGAGATAGCGGTAGACGAGGAAGATACTTACGCCGTGATTAACGATGACATGGTTCTCATTTTGCCTGCTTACAAGTACATCAAAGACGACAAAGAGGTAACATATCCGATAACGGAGGGGACGTTCAAAAGAGGAGGGGAATGTACATCCATAAAGAGGGAAAAAGAGAAGTTTAGCGATTTTGTCAGGCAGGTGTTAGCGGAGAACACCGTAGAGAAGCCTCTCCAACAGTGGATAATGGAGGAGTTCCCGGAGCAGTGGGAGGAGTTAAGGAAAGACCCCATCGACTGGTTCCTTCGACAATCGGAGAAATGGCACGTTGGCGATGATGAAGTCAAATTGTTGACGTTGATAGCGATAAAGTCGGCCTTTTACCAGGGTCTCCCTAAGATAGGGGTACTGGTACTCGGCTCCTCAGGAGCGGGGAAGTCGTCAGCCGTCAAGAGCATCACAAACATGTTCGCACTTAAGGAGGGTTACGGTTCCGTTTTATGGGTCTCAAACTTAACGAGAAAAGCACTCAGCTATTTGGCGTTTGAGGATAACGGGAAATTATTGAAGAACAGGTGTTTATTCATTGTTGAAACTATAGACATTGACGCATTGAAAGAGCTTAGCCTCTTAATGACTGAAGGTAGGCTGGCGAACCTAACCGCAAAAAGTACGGATGATAAGTTAGGAAGCAGTTACGGTCTAGTAGATTACCCACCTAGCGTGGTTTCTACTGCGGTAAACGTTGATTACTCAAACGACCAAGTGAATCAAATAATGAGCCGATTCCTGACTGTCGCTTTAGACCTCGAGAGAGGTGACACTGAAAAGATTTACGAGAAGATAGCTGAGAGAGGTGACACTGCATTCGAGTATGACCCCGTTACGAAGTATCTAGCCATCGCCTGGATGTACTACACACCGAAGACGGTGAGACTCCCGAAAGAGATAGCAATGAAATTCAAGGCCGTTATAACTGAATACAACCAATACGCCTTCCGTGTTTACGACCAAGGTTTAAAGGTGATGAAGGTGTTCGCTTCACTTCTGGGGAAGGAAACAGTAGATGAGGAGGTCTATTCGCTGTTCTGTCAAAAACTGTTACGTTACTTCTTGGTGTCGGCAGTAGGGTTGACAAGCGTGGAGCTGAAAGCGTTACAAGCCACGAGTACCGAGTTCGAGGAAACGAAGACCATAGCCATGAGGCTGAGGGTTGATACGGAGACAGCGAAGTCGTGGCTTTTCAATCTGGCGAAGAAGGGGCTGGTCGACCTAGATAAGGACAAAGGTAACAGGAACAAATGGGTGCGTAATGAGTTCGGGCAGAAGGTCATAGAATTGGTCGTTAACGGTTATAAAGAAGAGAGGGATGGTAACGGCGGTTTGGAATTCGCAGGCAACATGGAAGACATCTATAAGGACTTGAAAGGAAGGCAGTTCACACTTAGCGAGTTCTACGGTATACTCGGCGACGAGATTGCAGATAAGGTATTAAAGTGGGCAGAAGAGAGAGGTCTGGTTAATCGTAAAATGGTAGGAGATGAGGAGTATGTCGAATTCGTGTAAAGATTTTGACGGAGTAATAGCAGACGACGAAACGATAGAAAAGGCAAAAGACTGCCTACGCTTGGTTTTCCTTTACATCGACAGGACTGTAGAGCCTCCGGTATTTCGTTACATGGAACCCGACGACAGCTACGAAATAATAGGATGGAAGAAGGAAAACGGCAAAGTTTACTACATCGTGAGGCTCAAGGACGGTACCGTGCTACAGGTCAGCCAATCAGAGCTGGATCACCTAGACACCTTGTTAAAAGTCAAGAAGAAGTTTAGCCTCTGAATTTTTCTAAACCCTCACTAATTTTTACAAGCAGATCTGTTTTAGAGGTGTGTCCAGCAAATAGATAATACCCACTCACCACTGGTAATACCAGATTACTGGCAATACTCCGTTAATTTGGTACTACCCAAGTACTGGACACACCCCCAAAGTGACACTTGCTTGTAAAAATTAGTGAGCACTTAGCGAATTACATATTTTCCAAGTCGTCACTAATTTTTACAAGCAGATCTGTTTTAGAGGTGTGTCCTGTTTATCAGTATTACCAGTTCACAATCAGTAATACCTGAAACTGGTATTACTGGAAATTAGGTATTACCAATGGTAAGTAGGTATCACCCTGTTGCTGGTATTACTAATGAGTTGTCATCTGTATTACTAGCTAGTGGGTACTACCCAAGTAGTGGACACACCCCCAAAGTGACACTTGCTTGTAAAAATTAGTGAGCACTTAGAACATTTGTAAATTTCTAAACCCTCACTAATTTTTACAAGCATTTTTTTCTGGGAGGTGTGTCGGGGTCATTAGTATTACCAGTTTCAGGTATTACTAATAGTAAGTTGGTATTACTAATTGCGAGTAGGTGTTACCGATGGCAAACTGGTATTACTGATTGTAATTTGGTATTATCCAAGTAGTGGACACACCTCTAAACTGGATCTGCTTGTAAAAATTAGTGAGCACCTAGAACATTTCTAATTTTCCAAGTCCTCACTAATTTTTACTAACAACTTTTTCTGGGGGGTGTGTCGGGGTTATCAGTATTACCCCTTTGTAAGTATTACTAATAGTACCAGATTATTGGCAATACTCCGTTAATTTGGTATTACCCAAATACTGGACACACCCCCAGAGTGACACTTTCTAGTAAAAATTAGTGAGCACCTAGACGATTTGTAAAATTCCAAACCCTCACTAATTTTTACTAGCAGATCTGTTTTAGAGGTGTGTCCTGTACTTGGGTAGTACCAAATTTGCTAAGGTAATACCAAATCTCGGTCATACCAACTAGAAGTGCGGGGGAGGCTTATTTTATCTCACATGACTTCTCTCCTATGAATATCATACATAGGTTCAGGTTGGACGAGAAAACGTCACTTGTAATAGGAAAGCATGGCATTTATGTCGTTAAGGACATACCTATGTTTAGGTTCATCAAATTTATACTATCCACACTCTTCTCTGGCTTATTCGCAATACTTTCTCTCTCTTGGAACACAGGTACTATGAATATAACGAAATTTAACGTGAATTACCACGCAGCAGTATGGGCTATATCACTAGAGGTAATTTTACTCGTAGCTACAATAGTCTTCATCTCTCTGTCACTCCTAAACTTCGACGTTGTGGAGGAGGCTGTCCATAATAAGTTTAGACTGGTTGACCGCGAGAACGTAAAGGACGTCGTCGTAGAGGACTTACGTCTGGTGAACGGTAACGTCGTCGGGGACGTCATCATGAAGACGAAGACGGATAAGGTTCTAACTATCCCTAACGTGAACTCTCCAGACGTTTTAGCGAGTATTATCCTCAACGATAAGGTGCCAGAGAGGGATAGGACGAACAGCGGACTCTATTTGCTTACATTGTTCAGTGTAGCCATGTCCGTAATCATGTTAGGTTTAACAGTGGGACTTACGAGAGAGGACTTGGCATCTCCCTCCGCGTTGGCTATCGCTATAGCGTTAATCGCAGTGGTGTTAGGGATGATATTAGAATTTTTCATTATGACAAGCAGAGTGCCGAGGAAAGCGGTCATAAACTAGACCTGTCTGTAAGGGCGGGGAGGAGGTCAGAATAGCTTCCGCTCCACCCTGAAAGTTCAACATTTTTATTATCATACCTTCTTTCCTTCATATGTACAAGCTTGTTGTAGACTCGAAACAGGAATTCTTAGATACAATAAAAAAAGCACCAGTTATAATAGTATATGCGAACACGTCACTGCCAATTTTTCGTGAATTCCTTTGTAGCGTAGGAGAAATAAACATGCAAATAGTAAGTTACAATAAGCATGAAGTAATACAAATACTGTCGGGCAGTGCAGATAGATTCAGGATGTTCTGGTCAAAAGTGCCCGAGATAAAATACTATTTTATACAAAAACTTGACGAGAACGATAAACGCGGTGCGATTATTCCTGCAAAAAGTAACGAAGTTATCGAGAAGTGGTTCGAGGACGAAGTCAAATGATAAAAAAGTATATGGCCCTACTCAAAGCACAATACGCACCTACCAAGCTGTTTAACTACCTTACCCAGTTCGAAACACATCAAAACGCCGGAGTCCTGTACGGCAACATACTTTCCGTCAAATCTATAGCACTACTGAAGAACGTCAAGGTTAAGCGTGTTGTATCGCCACCTATCATCTTGTCATACCCTTTTGACGTTTACTATGACGAAGACGACATAGTAATCTACACGAAGATGAACGACGCATTCCCGCCAGAAGTTAAACAGCGTGTGAAGTCTATCCTCGGTACACTAAGGTGCATAAAAATGATGAAAGGGAAGAACAGTAACATATACCTTCTTGCGTTAAACGGGGTGGAGGAATGTCAAGCGGAATAGAAGGAGGAATAGAGTTAACACCGCTTAGGACTTACAGAGAGTTTGCCACAAACCTCCTCAACAAGATCATCCACGAGGTGAATAACTACAGCATAGCCTTTCCGCAACGCAAAGCTTCATTCCTTGTAGTCGTCAGTTCAACTAAATCCTTGTTGATGCACATGGACAAGACCGATTACATCACGAAAAAGTCTGGAAAAGGTATGAACGATATAATGAGGGAGCTTGAAAGGAAGGAAGGAGAAAGTATTGACAATTACATGGAAAGGACGTTAAAATTGCTGGTTGAAGTACTCAGCGAAATAGCAGTGAGTGAGAGCGTTATCTATCCGAACATGGGGGTCAACATATGGTGATATTCGGGCTCATACTCGATTTGATTTCCGTAGCAATCCTAGTAGTGTACGCTTTCGCAGAGCTACGATACCTGCCTACTGTTAACTTCGAGTTACTCTTTGCAGTGCTGAGTATGGCTATGGCCTTACTCTCTTACCAGTATGGCTCTGTAACGTCCCTCGCGTTAAGCAGTATAGTTTCCCTTCTCGCATTAATAAGGATAATAAGAGTAACAAAAGTGGTTAAGAAATGGAAGAAAAAGTAAGTAGGATAATGGAGCGTCTATTGGTAGACGAAATAAAGGAGGAATGCATAGATTACATCAGCGAAGAGGATATCAATTGCATTGTATTATTCCTGGAGACTGGCGAAAGGAGAAAGAGTAAACTTGTCGAATGTCTAGGTGGTTACGATGAGATTAGAAGACTATCAGAGCTATTATAGTGTTTTACGCCCGGTTTATCAAAAAATTATGATACCGCAAACCAGAGGAGAAGGGTGGAATGTCCTGCCACAGTTAGCTCACGATTTCCATTATAACCCCCTTGTTTGGTTCATAAGTAGTGCGGTCAAACCGAAGGACTACTACACCCATGACGAGGTCATTATTTACGGTGAGCCGGGGAGCGGTAAGACCAGCTATGTCATCCAGTCGATGCTTTACGTCCTTGAGGACGTGAAAGAGGTCAGAAAAAGGGTCGTGTTTGACGTTGATGACCTAAAACAACTACTGGAGAGTATCAAAAACAAAGAACATTATGACGTTGTACTTTTTGACGACCCTTCCGCAATAGGGCTATCTTCAACGTGGAACATCAGAAGCACTGCGGAGAAGAGGAAGATGCTTGAGCTCTTTGACGCGTTCGTTTACGTTAAGGACTTCATATCGCTCGTAATCTTCACAGTTCCGAGGCTGATAGGTGTCGCCAAGTTCTTCCGTGACATTGCGACCTGGAGGGTTCAAGTAAAGAAGGAGGGGAAGGTAATTTTCACGAGGAGGGAAGTAGCGTCTACCCGCTCTGGAGTCCTGAAGGAAATCGATACTCCAGTGATGTTTTACTACGTAAAGAACCTGAGGATGCCGGACGAGATCTGGAACGAAATGATGGAAAAGAGAAGGAAGGTAGTTGAAGAAAAGATAGAGAGGTTCAACCAGAGCGACGAAGAGTTGAACGAAAATGATGTTTAAGGACGTCGTTGAGAAAGTATTGAAGGGCGAATTTGCCTATAAGAACGGACAACCGCAGCGTGTTGCGATCTCGAAGATAATCGCAGAAAGGGAAGGGAAAGAGTGCGTCTCGCCAGTTGTCGATATACTACCCAAGTCGTTCATTAACGCTTTCATAGTCTCAGAAGACGCGAAGACAGAGGCGTTGAAGAAGTGGCCGAATAACGTAATGGCCCCCGTCGAAAAACCATATGTAGTGAAGAACCCTAACGCCCTTTTTCTGGGTAGCTGGTACATTTATTTGGAGGAGGGGATAAACGTGGGGTACATATATGCCGCGATAACGTTCGGCAATGTGCCGGTCTTACCCTCCTTTTTCAAGGACGAATTCGGTGAATGTGCAGTATATTATAACGCTGAGTTGATATATCCGCATTTCAGGTTTTCCCTCGCTGACCTGTACAAAACATTGGGTAGCGTTTTCAAAAACGAGAGGCTTTACTTCTCAAAAATTAATTGTCTTCTCGAAGTCAGTTTCCATTAGTGAACTACCCCGCTCTCACGGACGGGGTCTATAGTACGAAAACGGCCTTTCAAAGTGGAGTCTATATATCCCTATTACTATATTTTTAAACATGCACGTTACCTCTTATTACAAATGAGGTCCACATACGCATCGAATGCGGCAATAGCAATGTTGTTAGTAAGACTAACGATAATAAAAGCGATGTTCGCAAAACTAAACGGGGTACTCGCTGGTCTGGCAACTAGGCTACCAATAATGATGGCCGACGATGACGACAACTATAAGGACAGGTTTAAGTACATAATAGTAGCCATCGTAGTCCTGGTGGTCGGTGCTGTAACTGTATCTATAGTCAGCGGTGTCGGCATTTTCATTCTTAACACTTTCAACACTACTGCCGTTAAAATCCCCAATGCTTACAACTTCATAAATCCAATAGCACCAGCGTTAGGGTCAATATTCGAAATCCTCGTGGTAGTGCTGATAATAGTAGCACTGATATACGTCATAAGGTACTTGATGAAGTCCACAGACATGTTCTAAACACGTCGTAAGCCAAACTATATTTTTTAATTTTTCCTTTTACTTCTTTTCCTCAGGTGTCCAAAGATGAACATTTACAAGGGAAGAAACAGCTGTTATTATAGAAGAGAAGGTATTTTGGTTACTGATGATTGGCAGATTCCCGATGTTATAGTTAGAGACTTAAGGAGGGGTTATACATACGACCACGAATGTAACGTTATTGAAATGACCGACGACTTAGCAAAGGCCAGGTTGGCATTCCTGGTCAGGATAACACGGGACGAATTAGCAAGGGAGAAGGCTAGGAGATATTTGAGCGAGTTGAAAGAGGGAGAAAACGTTTTTATTTATTAGGGCAGGTACGGATCCTTTTTTATGGCTCAGCGGCAGGAGCAAATATCAATCGTATCGATAATAGTAATAGCCTTATTTGCGATTTTCATCTTCTCCACGATACTGCAAGGTATATCGTTCGTAATTAATCCTGTCAAGGACATGGTCTCTTCTGCGCCGTCTCCCCAAGTCTCATGGACTTTAGCTATTTACCAGGATCTTTACGTAGTTTATAGTTACCTCTTAGCGGTACTTTCAAATCAGTACGCTGTTGCAGTACTTATTGCCCTCGGTATCGTTGTGACCTCACTAACGTACTACTGGTACTGGAGGCAACAGGCATACGGTGCCTGACGGCTCCCTAAAGGCTTTCAGGGAAAAGCCTAAATCTTTTTAAACTTTCATTTCGATATCAAAAGATAATGAATGATTTGTCGCTTGAAGATCTAGATTATTTAATAATTTTGGCAATAGGTGATAAAGGTAATAAAAGCACGAAAATACATAAAATAGTTCTAGTTCTTTCAAAACTACTAAATATACAGACGGATACAGAAGCTTATCAAGGATACTCGGAGACAGTGGCGGAACGATTGAATTCTAGATCTGAACTTCCATTTTTTGTAAAAGTCAACAGAATGTATAAATTAACAGAGCAGGGGAAAGAGCTATATTATAAATCATTAGAACAACTAAGGGCAAAAAATAGGGAGGACGTTGTGAAGGTATTGGATACTCTCCATAAGATGTCTAACGAAAATTTAATCGCCTTAGCGTATTTCTTATATCCTGAAACAACTGAGAAATCAACAGTAAAGG
>Ga0208314_100653_pt1 | contig 12264 bp, 15 predicted proteins | sample OSPB_Mat_host_9__FD_187144 | JGI IMG/M metagenome (GOLD analysis project Ga0208314, IMG submission 187144) | Extremophilic microbial mat communities from Yellowstone National Park, USA - OSPB_Mat_host_9_15 (SPAdes) (version 3) | ecosystem: Environmental > Aquatic > Thermal springs > Hot (42-90C)...
CGTGGCTGTGGTCGATGTTCTGCGGCTTCTCGGTGGCGAGCCTTCTCGATCACCTCGGGGACTGGATGCGCGGCTGGCCCGTGCGCAAGGAGGGCGTCATCGTCGGATTTGCACTGGCGGAGAGCCTCAGCACTTGGCTGTGGCTCGCTGCGGGCGCGCTGGGCGGCGTGGTCCTGTGGGCGCATCTGCCGTCGGCCCGCGTGGCAGGGGGCGCGGATCTGCGCGAGGTGCTTCTGGCGTGGCTCGTCAGCGTCCTCGTGGGAACGTGGAACACCGTTTGGTCGGCGGCCTGGACGCTTGGCCGAGGGCAGAGGGATATGCTTGCTTGGCTTTCGCTGGAGATGCTCCTGGCGTGGGTGTGGTTCGCCGAGGGCGGACGCATGGTGGCCTGGCTCGACACCGCTGCCTGGCCGAAGGTCGCGGGGGTGGCCGTGGCGTTCTTCGCCGTCGCAGCAGCGGTACTTGCGCCACAACTCCGCACGGCCGCGCGGCGGCTCACTTCTCCGTAGGCGGCGAGGCGAGCCTTCGCTCATGAATCCAATCATGTCGACGCGGCCGACGACCCATGCGGCCGCTTGTTGTTTTGCATGATTTGTCTTATACTATACCCAGTACGGTATAGAGGTGAGCCCATAAGGAGTGAGACATGTCGATGTCGTGGATTTGGATCATCGTGGTCGTGGCCATTGTGGGCCTGTGGATCTGGAGGTCGTTGCCCGCCAAGGGCGTCCGGCCGATCTCGGCGGATGAGTTGAAGGATCTCCTGCGAGACAAAAAGTCTGGCGCGCAGCTCGTCGACGTGCGGGAGCCTTCGGAATTTCGGGGAGGCCACATTCAGGGTTTCAAGAACATTCCGCTCGGCGAATTGCCGAATCGCAGCGCTGAATTGGACAAGGATAAGCCCGTGGTCGTCATGTGCCGCTCCGGTGCGCGGAGCGCTCGCGCGGCGAAGTGGCTCGCACGCCACGGTTTTCGGGACGTTCGCAACCTCACGGGCGGGATCATGGCCTGGAATGCGGCGAAGCGGCGCTCGTCCTGACGAGGCAGCCGCTTCGGGAAAGGCGGAGATGTGGAAATGGCCACGTTGACGCTATCTGAGGCGTCCTTCACTGCGCTCCTTCGCGACGCCGCGAAACCGGTGCTCGTGGACTTCTGGGCTCCGTGGTGTGCTCCATGTCGGCTCATGGCTCCGGTGGTCGAGGCGGTGGCCCGCCAGTTCGAAGACGAGCTGATTGTGGGCAAGCTGAACGTGGACGATCATCCGCGCGTTGCGCAGGCGTACGGGGTGATGAGCATTCCGACGCTGATAGGGTTTCGGGAGGGAATACCGGTGATGCGGCTTCAGGGACTGGCGCCCAAACACGCCGTGCTTCAAGCCCTGGAGTCCGTATGGAACGATGGGAGGGATGGAGAATGAGCGAAACCTGGGCTCGCGTTTACGATTCGCCGCATTCGGTGGACGAGACGGTCGAGCGAGTCACCGAGGCGCTGAAAAAGCGGCAGTTCGGCGTCCTCTGGCAAATGGACGTGCCCGAGACGCTCAGCGCCAAGGGCATGCCGTTTTCGACGCCGTACCGAATTCTCGAGGTGTGTAACCCCAAGGCCGCGAACGAGGTGTTGTCGCAAAACCTTCAGGTCGGGTATTTTCTCCCCTGCAAGGTCGTGGTGTACCAGGACGGTGAGCGCACGAAGGTGGCGTTTCCCAGACCGACGTCGCTCATCGGCTGGATTGGCGATCCCGCCCTCGATCCCGCCGCAGCGCGCGTCGAGGATGCGCTCGGGAGCGCCATCGCTGAGGCCGTGAATTCGTGAAGTCCCGGCAGGAATGTGAGCCGCTCTGGCGAAGCGATTCAGCATCGCTTCCCAGAAGCGGCATTTTGTTTAGCGATGGAGGCGGTCGGACGTGATCGTCGTGGACATGGGAGACGCGTTTCGGATGATTGCGCAGTACGATCACAGCCTGCACGCGGGCGAAATGGGCGCGTGGCTGCGAGACGAAGCGTTCTCGACCGTCGGTCGGCGCACCTCGGTCCTCACTGGCGTAGCGGAGCACGACTTGGCATGGCAGGGGATGGACAAGGTGCCCATGTGGAACGACGCTCGCGGGACGCCGTACTCGTTTCTCGACCTCCCCGATTCGTGGAAACGGGCTCATTATCACTGCGGCGTCGACGAGCTCGAGGCTCGAGATCCGTACGCTGGCCTCCTTGCCAGTCGGCATTACGCCGCCTTCTTCGAGCATGCCACGGACCCGGACGCCCTCGCATTCCTCGCGCGCGAGCGATCCCGCCAAGCGCGCCTCCTGGCGGATCTCGGCGTGGCGGAACGAGATGTGGAGCGCGATGTGCGCATTGTCCAGTTTCTCGATAAACTATCCTTGTACGTGTGCCTGAGCGATCCGCGTTTAGGCCACGAGCCCTTTGTCCCGTGGCTTCAGGGGCCGTTTCGAGAGCTGGAATCCGCCATGGGCGAACCTATCGAGGTTCAGTGGGCGGGGCCTGGCCGTGTCCGGTTGAAACCGTTTCCTTTTCGCGCCGCGTTCGCCTGTGACGTCCCGGTGCGAAGGGTGGACAAGCGGCGAATCGCGGCGGTCGGGATCGCCACGGCCTACAAGACTGCACCTGTCGAGCGGGAACGCGTGACCATCGCGCCCGCGTGACGCAGCAGAGCAGCATGCGGAGAAGGAGAGGGTGGGAGAAATGCGGTTTCGGAACATCACGGTCGCGGGCGGCGGCGTATTAGGGAGCCAAATCGCGTACCAAACGGCGTTCCATGGTTTTCCGGTCGTCATCTACGACATCTCGGACGAGGCGCTCACCAAGGTGAAAGATCGCCTCGCGAAGCTGAAACCCAATTACATGCGGGATCTCGGCGCCTCGCAGGAGCAGGTGGATGCGGCCATGGACAGGATACGCCTGACGGCCGATCTCGCCGACGCCGTGCGTGAGGCGGACCTGGTCATTGAGGCGGTGCCCGAGATTCCGGAGGTCAAGCGGGAGTTTTACGAGCGGCTGGCTAACGTCGCGCCGTCGCACACGGTGTTCGCCACCAATTCTTCGACGCTTCTCCCGAGCCAATTCGCGGAGGCCACGGGGCGGCCGGAGAAGTTTCTTGCGCTGCACTTCGCGAATTCCATTTGGCGGCACAACACGGCGGAGGTCATGCGCCATCCGGGAACCGACGAGCAGGTGTTTGAGGACGTGATCGAGTTTGCGCGGGCCATTGGGATGGTTCCGCTGCCGCTGCGCAAAGAGCAGCCGGGCTACATTCTGAATTCGCTGCTCGTTCCTTTTCTGGAGGCGGCCCAGATGCTGTGGGTGAACGAGGTGGCGGATCCCGAGACCATCGACAAGACGTGGATGATTGCGACGGGCGCGAAGGAGGGGCCGTTCGCCATCCTGGACACGGTGGGCATTCGGACCGCGTACAACATCGCGTCCGGCAAGGCGAAGGCGGGGAACGAGGCCTACGCGGAGCTCGCGGAGAAGCTCAAGGCGATGATCGACCAGGGCAAGCTCGGCCGCGAGTCCGGGGAGGGTTTCTATCGCTATCCGAATCCCCGGTTCAAACAACCCGACTTTCTCCGCTGAACCTCGATGGAAGAAAAGCGGCCCGCTCGCGCGGGCCCCTTGTCACACCGTCACGGCCTGCCCTTGTTTGACCCAAGATGCGATGGTCACCGTCCGGCGCGCCTGATGGCGAATTGCGTCCTGTGTCCCTGGGTCGATCTCGCCGTTTTCCGACACGGTCACGCTCGTGCCATAGGGATTTCCGCCCGAGGCGTACGCGGATGCATCCGTGAATCCCGGTGCGGCGATGATGGCGCCCCAGTGATACATCGAGGTGTAGAGCGAGAGAATGGTCGCTTCTTGGCCGCCGTGCGGGTTCTGCGCGCTGGACATGGCACTCACGACCTTGTTCGCGGTCAATCCCTTGGCCCACAGCGGGCCGAGCGTGTCCAGAAATTGCTTCATCTGCGATGGGATATTGCCGAACCGGCTCGGGACGCTGAAGATGACGGCGTCCGCCCACGCGACATCGTCAGGTGTGGCCACGGGGACGTGCGCCGTCGCCTCGACATGCGCCTTCCACGCCGGGGACGTCTCAATCACTTCGCGAGGGGCGAATTCCGCGACTTTGCGCACCCGCACCTCGGCACCCAGCTCGCGCGCGGCTTCCGCTGCAATTTGTGCCATTCGATAGTTGGTCCCCGTTGCACTATAGTAAAGGATAGTCAAATGGACGTTGGACATCGTGTTCCCTCCACTCCGTGTCTCTCGTTTCACTCACATACTTACCATTCGTAAGTTTGGGCGATGTCGATGATAGAGGGTTGAAGCGGCGCTGTCAACTGTCTGAAGGGTTCGAAAGGGAGGGGTACCGTGAGGCGGAACGCCGGAGGGGAAAGGAGGCTCGGAGACGTCATTGCGGACGTGCTTCGGAGGGAGATTGTGTGGGGCGAGTGGCCCAGTGGGCATGTGTTCAGTGAAAACGCGTTGGCGCGCCGATTCGGTACCAGCCGCTCGCCGGTACGCGAGGCTCTGAGGCAGTTGGCACACGAGGGCCTGATTTCGCTCGGCCGGAACGGGGCGCGGGTCGTGGGGCTGGACCTTGGGGACGCGTTGGAACTGTATGACGTCAGGAGTCTCATTGAGCAGTTCACCGCGTCGCGCGTGTGTGAACGGCCGCGCGCCGAGCGGGAATCGCTCGCCCATACCCTTTCGACCCTCGTGTTGGCCATGGAAGAGGCGGCTTCCCGGAGGGACTGGCAGTCCTTTTCCGATCTCGACCTCGCCTATCACGATGCCATTGTACGCGCGGCAAACCATCGCCGCGTCCTGCGAATGTGGGACGAGATGCGAAGCCTTGTACAGCTCACGCTCGCGCTCGTCATGCGCAAGCGGATGCAGCGCGGAGACGCTGACATGCGAGGCGCGCTCGCGCAGCATCGAAGTCTCGCGGAGGCCATCCTCGCCGGCGACGCGGCGTGGGTGAGGCGGGTGATGCAGTCCCACGTGGAGGAGACGCGCAGGTTGCTCGAGGGCGGATTGCGCGGGCACCCTGCGGGCGACGAGCGCTGAGGCGGACATGGGAGCGGTTCAAACGCGAAAAGGCGGCCTGGCGAGGGCCGCCTCGGACACAGGGCAAACTGGACCGATGGAGATAAACGATTTCTTCGCTCTGTCTTAAGCGCTTACACCAGCTGACGAGGTGCGCTTCTGGGCAAACGGCTGCCCCACGGGCATGAAGACGTGTCCCATCGTCTCGTTCAGCAAGGTGGCGAACGACGTGTACAGCGCGCTCAGTCCGCAGATGAAGCCGATCCAACCGCCGGCCGCACTGCTGCCAATGATGCCAAAGGCGTGCGCCGCGAGCAGGAAGAACGCGATCCACAGCGTCAGGAACACGAACCAGAGCGCCTTGTTCAGGTAGAAGGTGCCGAACCACAAGAACAGCGTGAGGATGCCGAAAAACAGGAGGAAGAGTCCCAGGCCTGCTGTGGGCGCGAACTTGTTGATGAGGTAAAACGCCCACCAGAACGCGCCATAGGAACAGAACGCGGTGGCGCCGAACGTGTTGCCCTTTCGGAATTCCCAGAGTCCGGCGATGAACTGCGCCGTGCCACCGTACGCGATGGCGAGCCCCAGGACGACGCCGAGCGCTCCGGCGCTCGCCACGCCCGCGTTGATGAGGCTCAGAATGCACGTGGTGATTCCAAATCCGGCGAGGCCGAGCGGAGCAGGATCTGCGATTTTGACCTGATCAGACATTCAGTTCACCCTCTTTTCCATCTCTTTTCACGGGTTGACAACGGCTCGGCAAACGACGAGTGGGCGTCCTGCGCCTGCCGGATCGCCTCCTTCCAGGCGCAGGACCACATGAATGCGACACACGTCGATCATTCCTGGTCCTTGTACTGCGACTTCAGTTGCTCGACGACGGCCGGATCGGCCAGGGTGGTGGTGTCACCGACCACGCGGCCCTCCGCGATGTCGCGCAACAGGCGCCGCATAATCTTGCCGCTGCGCGTCTTGGGCAGATCGGCCGTAAAGATGATTTCCTCAGGCCGCGCCATGGCGCCGATTTGCTCCACGACGAATTGCTTCAGCTCCGCGACGAGATCGTCCGAACCGGTATGACCCTCTTTGAGGATGACAAACGCGGTGATGGCCTGCCCCTTGACTTCGTGGGCGCGCCCGATCACCGCCGCCTCGGCGACAGCGGGATGAGCCACCAGCGCGCTCTCCACTTCCGCAGTGCCAATGCGGTGGCCCGAGACGTTGATCACGTCGTCCAGCCGCCCGACGATCCAGTAGTAGCCATCCTGGTCTCGGTACGCGCCGTCGCCGGGCAGGTAGATGCCCTCGAACTTCCCGAAGTACGTTTTGCGGAAGCGCTCGTCGTCGCCCCACACCGTGCGCAGCATGGACGGCCAAGGCTTGGTGATGACGAGATTTCCACCATGCCCCGGCGGCACCGGATTGCCGTCGTCGTCGAGGATGTCCGCCGAAATGCCGGGCACGGGCTTGGTGGCAGAACCCGGCTTGGTGGTGATAATGCCTGGCAGAGGCGCGATCATCGCGCAACCGGTTTCCGTCTGCCACCAGGTGTCCACGATGGGGCACCGCTCCTGGCCGACGTACTTGTGGTACCACATCCACGCCTCCGGGTTAATGGGCTCGCCGACGGATCCGAGCAGCCGGAGCGTGCTGAGATCGTGCTTTTCGACGTACTGGGGACCCCATTTCATGAACATGCGGATGGATGTCGGCGCGGTGTACAGGATGGTCGCGCCGTACTTCTCGACGATGGCCCAGTACCGGTCGCGATCGGGATAATCGGGCGATCCCTCGTACATGACCACCGTCGCGCCGGCCGACAGCGGGCCGTACACGATGTACGTGTGGCCGGTGATCCAGCCGATGTCCGCCGTGCAGAAGAACACGTCTTCGTCCTTCAGATCGAACACGGTCCGCATGGACGTGTTGACGCCCACCAGGTATCCGCCCGTGCTGTGGACGATGCCCTTCGGCTTGCCCGTGGTGCCAGACGTGTAGAGCAGGAACAGGTAGTCTTCCGCGTCCATGGGCTCAGCCGGGAAGGGCTTGGTCGGCGCGCTCTGCATGGCTTCGTGCCACCAGACGTCTCGCGCCGGATCCATGGCTGCCTGAGCCGCTTCGCCGATCCGCTGGACGACCACAACCTTCTCGATGGGCGTTCCCACGACGGCTTCGTCCGCGTTCTGCTTGAGCGGAATGACCTTGCCGCGGCGCCAGCCTCCGTCCGCCGTGATGAGCAGCTTGCTGCCGGCGTCCAGGATGCGATCCTTCAGCGCCTGCGCGGAAAATCCGCCGAACACGACGGAATGCATGGCGCCGATTTTGGCGCACGCGAGCATCGCAATGGGGAGCTCGGGCACCATGGGCAGGTAGATGGTGACGCGATCGCCCTTTTTGACCCCAAGCTGGGTGAGCATGTGTGCGGCCTTATCGACTTCGCGGCGCAACATGTCGTACGTGAGGACGCGGCTGTCGCCCGGTTCGCCTTCCCAGATGATGGCCGCCTTATTCTTGCGGTGCGTGAGGGTGTGACGATCCACGCAGTTATACGCGGCGTTCAGCTTGCCGCCGATGAACCATTGCGCGTGCGGCGGGTCCCACCTGCAAACGCTTTCAAATTCATGGAACCAAGTAATATGTTCGGCTTGTTTCGCCCAGTAACCCTCTGGATCACGAGCAGCTTCCTCGTAAATGCTTTCATCCTTGTAATTCGCTTGGCGGCGAAATTCTTCGGACGGGGCAAAGGTGCGCGTTTCACGGAGTAGTGCGTCGAGATCATTCGGGGTCATGGTCTGGCTCCTTTCTCTGGCCGCGTCGATCGCGGCGGCGACTTGAATGGTTCAATTCCATGATAGAATAAGTTGCTCGAAAAGACAATCTCCATCCGGTGTCAATGCCTATATATTCGAAATTCGCGGCGATTTATGCCCCTGATTCCTTGGGGGTGAATGTTTGCGCGCGTAGGGTCGGATCGATGGAGGCCGGAATGAAAAAGGCCGCTTCGCGGTGTTTCACACCACGAAACGGCCTAGGGGAGAGGAAAACCTCAATCCTCTTCCTCTTCTTCTTCGCTGTCGTCAAACAGTTCGTCGTTGTAGGCATCGACGACTCGCTGCCATTCTTCGTCGTCCTCAATCTCGGACAAGACCATTTGCTCGCCGTCTTCTCCGTCGATGCGGAAAATGACGCCTTCCTCCATGGAGTCGTCGAGCGGCAACAACACCGCGTAGTCCTTGTTGTCGACGGTCAGGACTTCGCCCAGCACGAACTGATGCTCTTCGCCGTTTTCGTCCTCCAGGACGATGACCTCGTCCTCGTGATCGAGAAACTCGTCATGAGCCATTCCGTCTCATTCCCATCCGCAATCCAGATTTGGCCTGCGCCATGCTTGCAACAACATAACACCATGTGTCCACGGTGTCAACGCATTGGGCGGCGCTCACCGATTCGGCGGCGACGACAGCCCTCGCTGCAGTCGGCTCGAGACGGCGTCGAGCAGCTGGTTGAGGTCGCGCTCGGCCTGTTCGAACGACGCAATCTCGGGGACTCGCCGCATTTCCGCCAGCAGGCGATCCGCCTCCTCGATCACGTGCCGATAATGCATCGGTGGCACGCGGCGCGCCTGAAATTCGGCGACCGCCTCCTGGAGTTCGCGGAAACGGCGGAGCAACGACTGGGCTTCCAGCGAGTCGTCGAGCTTGGCCTTCGCTTCCCGGTAGCGCCACGCCTGCTCGGAATCGGCGATGAGACGGGCGAGTTCCGACGCTTTATCCCAGAGTGCTCCTCGATCCATCTCATCACCTCCCATCCGCAGCGTTACCGGGGCGAAGCCCCTCTATACGCCTACGTGGCGCTCGGCGCCGGACCCACGGTCGAGTCCTCTTCGCGCATCAGCTCTTCCAGTTCCTTTACCGCGCGGTCAAAGGCTTCTCGATTCCGCTCGTCGAGCGCGCGGTCGATCTTCATCCGGATCTCCTCGCGGCGCATCGCCCGGGCTTCGACCTCGGACAGCACTTGTTGCACTTCCGGCGGAATCGGAAGTTCCGGTAGATTGATGAAGACAAACAACTTGTCGGTCGAGGACGCATTGTTGAAATACGCCTGGAGAGCGGGCAGGATCTCCTCCGCCTGGCTCACCTTTTTAATGCGGCCATTGAGCGGCAAGCGGGCGATCATGCCGTGGCGCCCAATGATGAGAAGCGGCACGTTCTCCAGCACGATGTTCGTCGACTCCAGTTGGCTATGGCGAGCAGCGAGAAAGTCGATGACGGCCTCTGCTCCGGGCGGGAGCAGCTTGGTCTTGAGCAACAGGATGTCATCCTTCGTCATCATCGCGCGTTCACTCCTTTGCCGGAGTTTCCTCCTGACGGATCATACGCCTGGTATCACGCGACCGCGCTCGTTCTGACGGACAAGCTCCAATGCAAAGGCGATCCGTAGGTCGTACACCGACCGGCGCTTCGCCACCACCGAAGTGGTGCAAATATTGTAGCAAATGACCCGGAGAAAGAAAATGAGGCGAACGCCATTTTCCCATGCGTCACATCGATTCCCTGCGTCTGCACACCGACCGAGCCTCATACTACGTGCAGGGGAGGGAAGGCGCATGGGCGATTGGGTGTACTTCGCGGGCGTATATGATACCAAATTCGAAGCGTATTGTGCCGTCATGTGGGTCGAAGCCGACGAGCGGATTCGGCGCTCCGCCCGTCCGACTCAGGTCGAGGTGTATCGTCTGCGCAATGGAAAGTACGGCGTCCGCTTCCTTCCTCAACGCGATGTGGCGCAGCGGGCGCGCGCGGAATGAAGAAGAGCTCGTGTGCACGTGGCAGAAGACAGCCATCCTGTGCGGTGGCTGTCTTCTCGCACGTCAGGCGTTATCCTCATCGCTCGGCTCGCGGTTGCTTCCTTCCACAAGGAACTCCGCCACTTCGTCTGGAATCGGGGTGTCCGACTTCGCCTGGACGCGATCGGCCGCCTTCGCCGCCATATCCTGCGCTTTTTCCGCGATCTGTTTCACGCTGTTCCCCGCAGTCGTCGAAACCTTTTCCATCCATTTGCGGGGCGCCTCGGCCGGATCACCCGAGGGCTTGGCCATCCGTTCCATCGATGCCTTCATCGGACAGAAGCCCGTGATGGCTTCCGCGATTTTCATCGCGCCGAACCCTGCGAGCAGGGCTCGGGTGAGTGCGGATTGCCGGCGGCCATAGACGGCTGAAGACAAGCTCGCGACCCCGGCGGCCAGGCGCAGGTATCGATCCGCAGGATGAATGTTGCGCTGCATGACCATCCTCCTCTCGCGGGAATATCCACAGTATCCCGCGCATCGCGCCTTGGCATGCCGAGAGCAAACGCCTGCGCTGGAAACCGCATTGACTTTGACTTACCTTGATGAAATGGCAACGACGTGGCATAATGGTTATTGTAGTACCGTAGACGAAAAGGAGGCTTGAGCGCATGGGTCTCATCCCGTACGTAATCGAGCAGACGTCGCGAGGAGAGCGAAGCTATGACATTTACTCGCGCCTGCTGAAGGATCGGATCATCTTCTTGGGTACGCCCATCGACGACGATGTCGCGAACGCGGTCGTGGCGCAGCTTTTGTTCCTCGCCGCGGATGATCCGGACAAAGACATCCAGATGTACATCAATAGTCCGGGAGGATCGGTGTCGGCAGGCCTTGCGATATATGATACCATGCAGCACATCAAGCCCGACGTGAGCACCATGTGCGTCGGCATGGCGGCGAGCATGGCGGCCGTTCTCTTGGCAGCGGGTGCAAAGGGCAAGCGGTACGCGCTTCCGAATTCCGAGGTGATGATCCACCAACCGCTCGGCGGCGCGCGGGGTCAGGCTTCGGATATTGAAATCCATGCTCGGCACATCCTGAAGACGAGGGAACGCCTCAACCGCATTTTGGCAGAACGAACGGGACAACCGCTCGAGCGGGTCGCGCAGGATACGGACCGCGACAATTTCATGTCGGCGGAGGAAGCGAAGGCGTACGGATTGATTGACGAAGTCATTTACCGCTGACACGAAATCCGCTCACGGCCGAGGCGCGTCGGTGCCTCGGCCGTCTGACTTCAGGGGGGAGTGAAGGTGGCGGACGAGCTGTACTTCGATTACGCGGCGACCGCGCCGGTGCGCCCCGAGGTGCGAGAGCGGATGGCCGAGTGGTTGGACATCTACGGCAATCCGTCCTCGCTTCACCGGATGGGCATGCGCGCGGAGCGCGCTCTGCGGCACGCGCGGGACCAAGTCATGCAGAGCCTCGGCGCGCGAGACGGCCGCCTCGTCTTTACAGGCGGGGGCACGGAGGCCAACAACCTCGCCATCTACGGAGTCGCGCGTGCCTATGCCCAGCGCGGACGTCACATCGTGACAACGGCCATCGAACATCCGGCGGTCCGCGAGGCGATGGCGGATCTTGAGCGCGAGGGTTTCGACGTGTCGTACGTCCGCCCGGACCATCGCGGCGATGTGTCCGCCGAAGACGTGCTGCGCCACGTGCGGGACGACACCGTGCTGGTCTCCGTGATGCACGTCAACAACGAGACGGGGGCCGTGTTGCCCGTCGAACGGATTGCGGATGGACTGCAGGCGCATCCCAAGGTCGTGTTTCACGTCGATGGGACGCAGGCGCTGGGGAAAATTCCGGTGTCGCTTGCGCGCACTCGTATCCACCTGTACGCCGCTTCGGGGCACAAACTGGGGGCATTGAAGGGCGTCGGCGCGCTCTATGTCCATGCGAGCCTTCGGCTGAAGCCGCATGTGGTGGGCGGCGGCCAGGAATTCGGACTGCGGTCGGGCACGGAAAACGTCCTCGGGGCGCTGTCGTTCGGGGAAGCCGCATTGCATGCGGTCCGCGACATGGAGAACGATGTGGACGCAGCGCAGAAGAGAGAGCGCCTTGCGCGTGGGCTCGAGGAACTCGGCTATGTGCTCATGAATCCGAAACATCACTCGCCGTACATCTTGTGCGCGGCGTTGCCCGGAGCGCGCGGCGAGATCCTGGTCCATGCGTTTGAGGAGAAGGGCCTGTACATCTCCGCAGGAAGCGCCTGTTCGAGCGGCAAACACGGGCGGGAGCCCAGCCATGTGCTCACGGCCATGGGCGTGAAACCGGAGTTGGCACTTGCGGCGATTCGGTTCTCGTGGCATCCTGGCACTCGAATGTCGGAGATCGAGCACGCTCTCGAAG
>Ga0208314_100669_pt1 | contig 12192 bp, 8 predicted proteins | sample OSPB_Mat_host_9__FD_187144 | JGI IMG/M metagenome (GOLD analysis project Ga0208314, IMG submission 187144) | Extremophilic microbial mat communities from Yellowstone National Park, USA - OSPB_Mat_host_9_15 (SPAdes) (version 3) | ecosystem: Environmental > Aquatic > Thermal springs > Hot (42-90C) >...
AATCGAAACAGTTATACTATATCATATTATAAATATAATTATGGGTTTGGATGAACCAAAGGTTGGAATTTTTGTCAGGCAGTCAACTGGACTTGTAAGGGGCGTAGGTGGATGGGATTCATTCTTTGCTACCTTTGCGCTTGTAACGGGGGGTGTGCCAATTTTTCTGATAAGTTTATTATTCCTATCACCAGGGGCAAACTATACTCTTGCTCTAATTATAATGTTCCTTCCATCGATGGCACTAGGCGCGGTTTATACCCTTTTCGGTATTTCTATGCCAAGATCTGGGGGTGATTATGTTTTTGTCAGTAGGGGTTTAAGTTCATTTTTAGGATTTATTAATTCCTTTGGATTATTTTTTGCATATGTCTTTTCGATAGGTATATATTCTCTTTATGGAGCCCAGTACCTTGCCTATACTTTCGCAACATATGGATTCCTTACAAATAATACAGGTTTGATAAATCTTGCAACTACAATGTTAAGCCAAAATTATTCTGTTGTTACAGGTCTCGCTATTATAATCATTTTCCTCCTCCTGATAACCTTTACAAACACGAGAACTGCCTTCAGACTTATTCTTATAACAGGAATCCTTGAGATTATCGCAACGGTCATATTTTTTGTTATAAATGCAACTATTACTCAATCTCAGTTCGTAACAGCATTCGATAAATATGCAGGAGCTGGGGCTTATTATAAAGTTATACAGAGTGCAGAAAGTAATGGATTAACGTACACACCGGGTGTTCGAACAACATTACTTGCCTTACCCATTGCCTGGTATGCATTCACCTGGTATACTTTACCAGCCAACTGGTCCGGCGAAATAAGGCAGGTAAAAAAATCACTACCCATTGCAATTCTTGGAGCATTGCTTGTTATATTGATATTCTACCTTGTTTTCTACAATGTAAGTTTTCACTCATTTGGACAAGAATTTCTGACAGCGTGGTCTTTTAATTATATTAACGGATATGCATTACCGTTTACGTTTATAGGAACATATACGCCATTTTTTGTCTCCCTGGTATATACAAATCCTCTTGTACCTATTTTAGCCCTGCTAGTTTTCTGGCTTCCGGATATATTCTTCTTCATACCAACGATGATAGGAGGGACAAGATATTTGTTTGCTTGGTCATTTGATAGGATGGCTCCAGAAATCTTTTCGAGGGTCTCAATGAAGACTAAGGTGCCTGTAGTATCAACAATAACCATTGGTGTTCTAGCAATTATAGGTCTTCTTGCTTATGCGTATATTCCATCGGTTGCAATAGTTGATGTAATTCCCATATTTGATTTCGGGTTCATAATTCCAGCTATAACCGCTATATTAATTCCATTTTTAAAGAGGGATATGTATGAAATCTCATTCGTAGTGAAGAGGAAAATAATCGGACTACCAATAATTTCTTGGTTGGGCATAATAGCACTTATTGGTATTATATATGGTATAATAGGACTGTGGAACTCATATTTAATGCCCATAAATTTTGCAACAGGGATCGCAATATTTAGCGTATATATTATTGCAGCCATCATATATGCTGTAATGTACTACATAAATAGGAGAAAAGGAGTTGATCCAAGACTTGCATTTAAGGAAATCCCTCCAGAATGATCTTTTAAATAATTTTCATTTTTTCCAACATTATGCAAAAATTTATATTTCAAATTTTTCTAAATATATAAAGGGGTTGGTAAAAAATGTTATTTAAGGATAATTCCACAAGAATTTTTTTCGCGTCGGACATTCATGGTTCGGAGACATGTTTTAGAAAATTCTTGAATTCTGCAAAATTTTATGATGCAAAGGCTCTGATATTCGGAGGCGATATTACAGGAAAAGCAATTATACCCATTGTGAAAAATAATGGCGGCTACATCTCCAATTTATATGGTAATGAAGTGAAGATCAACGGCGAAAATGAATTAAATGAGTTTATAAAGTTGCAGAAGAACAAGGGATTTTACCCATATGTGACAGACAAAGAAGAATACGAAGAATTAAAAAATAATAAAGAAAAGCTTAATGAAAAATTCAAAGAACTTATAAATGAAAGAATCAGGCAATGGGTTGTTCTAGCTAATGAGAGATTGAGAGATACGAAAGTTAAGGTGTATTGGGAGGCTGGAAATGACGACTTCCTTGACCTTGACTCATTAATGGAATCAGAAAATACCATTTACATAGGAGAGAAAGTGGTTGACTTATTCGATTTAAAAATCGCCGGGTTGAGCTATGCCAACACTACTCCGTGGAATGCCCCAAGGGATGTTCCTGAAGAAAAATTAATTGAAATTATTAACTCAATGCTTAAGTCAGCTGGTTTTGGTGAAAGTGAAAAGACACAAGAAATAATTTTCGCATTTCATCCACCACCTTTCGACACGATTCTAGACTTAGCTCCAAAAGTGCGGCCTGATTTTACCTATGCAAGGGTCGGCGGACAGCCTGATTTCATCCATGTAGGCAGCGTAGCTGTAAGAAAAGCAATAGAATCTTATAAACCACTTCTAAGCCTGCACGGTCATATTCATGAATCTAAAGGTGTTGATAAGGTAGGAAATACTCTTAGTATTAACCCTGGAAGCGAGTATTCAGAAGGCATACTCCACGGCGCACTTATAAACCTTGATAAAGGGAAGGTGAAATCATATATTCTAACGACAGGATGAGAATTATGCCAGAGTTTAAGTGCGATGACTGCGAATGCATTTTGGAACAAGCAAAACTAAGAAATATCCATCTCAAGCTTCTGGGAGGCTGGGCTATACAATATACTAGCCCGATTTCTGATGAGTTGAAATTAGTACTATCACGCAAACCAAATGATATAGATGTAATTGGCTTAAGAAAAGAAAAGCGGGATATATATGAGGTAATGAAGTCGTGTGGCTATGAACCAGATGAAAGATTCAATGCATTTAATGGAGATTTCAGACTCCTATTTCATAAGGGAGATATTTTATTGGATGTTTTTTTGAACGAGTTTTCAATGTGCCAGGAGATAGATATGACAGACAGGCTCGTCAATGATTACCCGACAATATCGGTAGATGACCTCCTGCTAACAAAAGTCCAAATTATTGAAATAAATGAAAAGGATCTCAAAGACATATTGAGACTAATTGCAGCTAATAAAGTAAATCCAAATGGAACAAATTACAATGATATCAATCTAAGTTTTATCGAAAAGATGACCGGAGAAAATTACGGTATATATAGATCCTATTTGCAGAATATGAAAAAGGCATTGGACTATCTTCACCATCTCGAAATAAATCCAGAAGTGAAAAGAGAAATTGAAGAAAAGATAAAGAAAATTATAAATGTTACTGAGAATAGCAAGAAATCATTAAAATGGAAAATGAGAGCAAAAATTGGAGACTCAATGCCATGGTATAAGTTGCCAGAAGAAAAGAAAAGATGAAAATAAATTCTGCAGTCAAATGGACTCTACTATTGCCTCCTCAGATTTTACGTTTTTGAGAGATTCGGAGATTTCTTTGAAGGCCTCCATGTTTTTATTTGCCTCTTCAAGAGTATGTACTATAGAAACGGTCCATTGTTCATCCGGTCCTGGGGCAGCGGGAATTATGCCTTTGTTCATCATTCCATATAAGTATTCATACCACAATGATACATTAGTTTTCAAAAAATCTCTCCAGTTTTCAACACTGTCTATTCCAAAATATAAAGAACCTGATAAAGACCATTGATTTACATTCATTGGTATTTTGTAATCCTCTATGATATCTTTGTAACCCTTAGCGATCTCTTTACTTATTTCCTCTGCCTTTCTTATATCACGCTCCAAAAATATATCCTTTAAAGTAATCAGTGAAGCGTCTATCGAAAGCGGATTAGAATTAAATGTGCCCGCATGAGGTGTTTTACCTGGCCCAAGCACAGACATGATTTCTTTCTTACCCCCAACTACTGAAAGCGGGAAACCACCTGCTATAGCTTTACCAAGAGTCATCAGGTCTGGTTTCACATTAAAATATGAAGAGGCACCTCCATAGTGCTTGCTTCCTGTTTTTATTTCGTCGAATATTAGTACTATATTGTATTCATCTGACAGTTTCCTCAAGGTTTCGAGGAAACCTTCCTTTGGTATCACCAGACCCATATTCATAGCAACAGGTTCTAGGATTATCGCAGCTATGTCGTTATAATTTTTCTCGACGATTTTAGAAACTGCCTCTATGTCATTAAAGGGTGCTACTATAATTTCATCAGCTGCAGATTGAACAACCCCTGGTCCAGAAAGTACAGGCAAGGGATATTTGGAATAACCACCTTTCCCGGCCGGTGGTTTGACACTCACAAGAAGAGAATCATGTGACCCATGGTAGCAACCTTCAAATTTGAGAATCTTTTTCTTTGAGGTATAGCTTCTTGCGATTCTCACCGCAGCTTGAGTAGCTTCGCCTCCTGTTGATGAAAACCTTACCATGTCTAGATTGTAAATTTTTGTTATAAGTTTGGCAAGTTCCAATGAACCTTCGTACTCAAATCCTATAATTGTTCCTGACTCAATTCTCTCTTTTATCCCATTTATCAATTTCGGATGGGAATGACCAATCGTGAGAGCTCCAAATGCCATATTGAAATCTATATATTCATTTCCATCGACATCATATAATTTTGATCCTTTTCCGGATTTAAAATATACGGGATAGGGGTCAATGTAACGGTAATTACTGTTCACTCCATAAGGAATATACTCTTTTGCTTCATTATATATTTGTCTCGACCTTTCTGTTCTTTTTCTGAATTCTTCGAGATTCGAGATACTTCTCATATTTTTGATATTTTATGAATTAATTTAATGTTTACCATTTCCTTCCCAGAATTAGTTTAGAAGAATTTCTTTTCCAAAAAAGTTGAACTATTAGGAAAAAATTTCCCATGTTTGATATATCTACTGTTCCAGTTTTACATTCATTCTACTTTATTAATGCCGCATCATGTTCTTCATTACGATAATCTAAAAGTAATACTGTTGTCCTAACATTTGGCCATTATCTGAAGCTGAACATTACAAGAATCTGAATCCTTAGTTCATTATGTAAGGCTTAAAGCTTGATTCTTAATTTTAGGGTAAGATTGTTCTTGAGCAATTTCGAATTGTACCAATGGTACGAATAATATTGTCTAGGCATCTTAGCTCAAAAAATGATAGTTGGAAGATATATAATTAAAGAGATAATATTAATAATTAAGCTATTTATATTCACTTAAAACAAAGAGTTCCATAATCTGCCTATTTGGTATTTGGTGCATCCGATTAAAAAATTATGATGTTTTATTCCACAAATTTTCATGATAATGTTATCATTATAATTTCTATGTCATGTTTAAAAGTGGGCATATTTTCCACTCTAAAGAATTCCCCATAAACCCTTATTTAAAAATTCCCCTCCTTCATTAGCAAGCTTATTGGTATTCATTAGATGAAATATTAACAAAAGCCAAATAGATAATTATAACAAATTCGAACGCGATAATAAAGGAACTTCACACAAAAAGCATATAGTTGTTAATTAGATAAAACACTTATAAGAAGTCCAATAACCTTGATGATAACTTTACTGGCTTTGAAGGATCTGATTAATTTAGATATACAAGGGATATTGAGGTTGTTAAATAATATATTTACTGAATGGATTCTTTCATAGAACCCTAGAGTTGTTAAGGATAAGGGAATATCGGAAAGGGGCTTCAAAAAATCAAAAAAAGTTAAGGAGTGCAAAGGATTCAAAATAGTTCTAAGATTGCAAGGATACTTTTTGAGTAATATATGTCTAAATCAATCGAACAATAATTAATATTTTATAGTAAAGGAGCGAATTTTAACGTTTTATCTATATCCCCCCATATTAAATGGGCCCGACAGTTTTTGCTTATAATTATAAGCAAATACTTTTAATTTGATGTATTTTTAGCAAATTTCTTTATTATTTGCATTTAGTAAAAAGCTTTATAAAATAAAAATTTTTTAAATTTTTGATTAAAATAAATATATATTTATTCATAATTTTTAAAGTTGTTAGATTGAGAAGAATGATAAATTTAGTGAAAGGACCATCCTTGAATTCAATGTATGTAAGTATGATATAATGAGGACCTTTGATATGAGGTATCCTTGACCTTTACACAAAAATATGGACACTATAAAAGGAGTAAGAGGTAGCCTAAAAATTACTTTTTTCCCATGTTTAAAGTTTATTTTTAGATTCTTATATATGATATATGTTTTTAAGAGTATGCTTTAAAGGGAGCATGCTTTAAAAAACCATGCATTAAAAAATTATACATTAAAGATTTATGATCTAAGCCTAGTAGAAATCCTTTTTAAAAATAATTTATTATATTTCTATTCTCTTTAATTATCCTGTGAATATTGTATACTAAAAATTTCATTATTACTTTAGTGCGTTGAGTAATTATTTTTATCCATAAATGCCTCTATTTTTTTCATTTTTAGATTTTTCTCACATTTATGGGTATTTCATTTCTCTATATACGTTCATCTCACCATAATTTCTTAATGTATCATATGCCCAGAATCTTTGGTACCTTCAATTACAAGATTTTCTGGCAATTTGGATACCAAATTCTCTCCAAATTTTCTTTTCACTGATAAATTTATGCCTTCCGTTGCATTCCACCTTTTGCCATATTCATTCTTCTTTGACCATTCTCTATATACGAGGTTATTATACTCTTTTACCGCCCTAAGACGTTCTTTTCCTTTGTGATTATAATGACCCATTGACACATTTTTTTTATTTTTATTGCTTTATCTGCCTCTATTTCTCCAAGTATATTGAACATATTATAATTATCGTATGCTCCATCTCCTTAGAATTTACTTATATTATATCCTTCCTTCTTTAGGTCCATTATGTGATTTTCAACAACTTTTGTTTCAGTGTTTTCTCCCTGAATATAAACATCCATTTTTAACAATTTTTTTCCTTACATCTGAAGTTATTACAACAAAAATGTATTTGTTTTTCTTCCTAGATCCATATTTGTCAAGCCTATATGTTCCAGCATTTGTCATTTTCAATCCAGTACCGTCTGATGCTATTTCTATCTCTTTATATTCTGGCTTATCCAGATCAGGCCTAAAATCATGTATCCTCCTCCATAATGTCGTGTAATCTGAAAAATATGGAATTAATTCATAATCGGCAAGTTTCCTTGCTATTTCCTCTAAACCTCTGTAATCAATGTATTGATGTAAGATTGCCATTAGTTTAATGAAAGATTCTGGGAATTTATAAGGTGCACCTACCTTACCATTATTTATTTGTTTCAATTCATCATCCCATCTTGATCTGAAATCAAAATCGAAATATAGTTCCCCTCTTACTACCAATTCTTCATTATATGAGGACCTGTTACGTTTATTAACCTTTATATCATTACTAGCATGGGCTATTTGTAGTGTATTATTTGGCATAAATACCACAATACAAATAGCCTATTTAAATATGTCATAAAAATGTCGTTTATTTGTCAGAATTACTCAAAAAAGGACAATTTACAAAATGTTTATATAGTTCAACTTTCATATAATTACATGTCAAACTTTTACATCGAGATTTAAAAAGATCTACGATGTAAAAGTAAGGCGTGTGAAAGGGGTGTAGTATATGAATAAAAAGGCGATATTAGCCTTGTCAATCAGTATGCTTATGTTAATAAGTGTACTGATTGCAGTAGGAGGCGCTCTGCCTTCGACCTTGCAGGGGGCGAATGCAAATACAGTGACTTCTTTGAACACAAATACAATGAAAACTTTGAGTAATGAACCCTTGGTACAAGTTCCATCAATAACACCGATCACAGTTGGAGCAACTGGAGGATATGCAATAGTACCTGCCGGAACTTTGAACCCGAATACGGTAATAACTGTCGTAATATCATTACATCCGACTGGTAATATGCAGGCTTATTTGAACATGACCAGCAACCCGAACTCTCCGTATTATAATCACTATTTAACAGACCAACAGATTGCAACTATGTTTGGACAACCTGCTACAGTGTATAATAGCATAGTTTCGTATTTTGAAGGGTATGGATTGACAGTTATACCTTCAGATATGAGATTAACATTGACCGTGCAGGGAACACCTTCACAGATCGATGCTGCGTTCCATACACATATGCAGGCTTTTGATTTACAGTATACTTCTAATGGAATGTGGAACCCATTATTTGGCAATGCCAGTGCTATAAATGGATCGGTAACGAGCATACCGTTCTATGCAAATACTGAAAACTCATTTTTGCCTCAGTCTATTGAACAATACATATCTGCAGTTGCAGGATTGAACGGATTTATGCTATTTCCGTCCATTGCCGCACCTCGGGGCATGTATCCAGGATACAACTTTACAAATGTACAAAACCTAAGCGCGATTGCACCGAGACCTGATACTACATATATCAATTCTGCAAACGGTGCACCATTCGTGACAATAGATCCATCCCAGCCACAGTATGGAAATTATACATGGGCTCCTGGCTATTATACTGGGACGAGTGGACCGTATCAGTTCCTGTTCCCAGGAACTATGCACATATTGACAGGTGCATCGAATCTATGGAGCGGTGCAACAACAATAGGGTCAAAGCCGGACCTTGGGCAGGGTGTGACGGTCGCAGTCATTGAAGTGGGCGGTATTGATCCGAACATAATTGGTGCATACAGCCAAGCTGTATTTGGGAATGCGAGCCAAGTATTAGATAGGTTAACACAAATTGGAATAGGCTTTACAGATCCGTATAGTATGATAATTGCCGGATACGAGTACGGGTGGAACTTTGAGACAGCATTAGATATTGAGTATATTGCAGCAATGGCACCCTTGGCACATATTGATGTGGTTGCAGTACCGAACCCAGATTTTACATCATTTGATAATGCATTTTCATTTATTGCACAGTATTTGACTGATGGTAGCAATGTACCATTACCCGCCGATACATTCGTAATGAACGGTAACAATTTTGCATCAGGACAGGTTGCTTCAGTACAGGCTAGATCCATAACGATCACTTCCAATTCATACGGCGCTCCAGAAGAGTATACTGCATTATTTGGATCACCAATGTATCTGACTGTTGAAAACACTTTGTTACACGAACTGAACCTTAAGGGTGTGACAAACTTCTTTGCATCAGGCGATTATGCAAGCGCTGTGTATCTGGATGCAACGGGTGCTGATATACCCGCAATAGCCACAGGCTCAACATCTGTAGGTGGCGGACAGTTAACAGCAATGGGTCCGAACGGTCAAGAGTTTCCAGTAACGAACACAATTTACAACTGGACAGTGTTCAATGGTTTTGGCATTCCAATGTATGTAGTACCCGCAACAGGCATTGGCAGTTTCTCATACTGGGCATACGGATTCGGTTTAAGTGGCACTTTTATGGGTGAAATTGGTGGTGGATTTGGACAGTCTTTCTCACTACAACAGCCATGGTGGCAAAACGGACTGGATGTGTATTCGAGCGGTGCGAGAACAGATCCGATAGTATCGGGATCAGCAGCATTCAATATGACTGTATTCTACCCTGGCTATTACGCTAGCGACTGGGTACCTTTCTATGGTGGTACATCGTTCGCAACACCTATAACTGCAGGCGAATGGGCATTGATCGAAGAGCAGGCAAATGTGGCGTTTGGCACTCCTGCAATGGGAGATATCAATCCGTTACTGTTTGCTGTACATAATGGACATGAAGCGGGAGTAAGCTCACTGTACCAGAACGCGTATATACCTATGACAAACATAGGCATAGGCTTTGACACTGCCCCTGTAAACTCGTATGACTGGTATTTATTCAATCTCTCAATCAACGAACCATCTGTGCCAGTTATACCATACTGGTTCGCAACCTTGAACAATCCAGCAGGCAGTGGATGGAACTATTTGCAGGGACTGGGATTGATACAGGCAGATATAATGGCTGAAGAGTTGATCGGGCAGGTACCGTCTGCACAGCACGGATTGATGAACGAGCCGTTTATGGTTATGCAAGTAACCGCTTCGGGATTGCAGCCAATAACAACGCTCGTTAACGGCACAACATACACATTACAGGTTATTGAGGCAAACGGTCAGCCGGGCGGATATTATACGGTAACTGCATATTCAGGACAGGCTAGCAACTCTAATGGTAGCTATTCTGGTGGCGCTTCAACCGTGTTCCAGACCTCATCAACAGGGCAGTTTACATACACGCCAATATACACCAAACCAGACTTTGCAACGAATGCGACAGAATATGGTTATTTCTTAATAAAATCTTTAGGTAGCAATAATTGGGCGTTCCAGCCGTTTGCGGTAGCACAGCCATTATTAACATCTGGCAAACTGGTAATTGGAGTGACTGATGCACAAGGTATTTTACAGACCTCCATAGCCGATGTGCCAATGTTTACAACCACATCCGAAACTGGATTCTATAATCTATTTCCGTCAGCAGTAGTAATGCTTAACGGCAAGCCTGTTGCAAATGCGCTAGTAACACAAACTGCAGTAAATGTGAGCTATATTTTCGATCCAACACTTAATCCCTCAACTTATGCACCGGGTGTGGAAATAGGCACATACTTATCCGATGCCAGAGGTATGATCACGTTTTGGACTAATGCATTTATTGCTGAGAATAACGGCATAGTACCCACTCAAGTAATGACCTTGCAAGCCTCATATGACGGGCTTGTTTCAAATGTGGTAACTGTATATGTCGAGCCCCAAGCTGGTAACTTCTATCCTAACATAACACTAAATAGTGCAGGAACTGCAATTACGGGAACTGTCGAATTCTTTGATATGAAATATGTAAACTGGGTCAATGTTTCAATTGGCAATGAGCCAGGACAGTACATTAACGTTACATATCCATCAGTATACTATGATTCTGTTTCTAACATTTATGAAAGCGGTGTATATTACGGCACAATTCCGATCAATTTTACCAATATCGTTCCTGGGACACAGTATACAGTGAGCATAATGGCTGAGGGTGTGAATGATCTGTCTGTATCATTTTCATTCTTTGGATTTACATTTGTAATACAAGATGTTGGCAATCCGATCATATGGTACGATCCATCAACGATTACCGTACCCGCTACCGTGAGCTTGAGCACCAGTGCAGGAAGTGTGGTGAACGGAGTAGTGCCATTACAGTACAGTAGCATTATATCCGGTAAAGCGACAGGAACACTGTCTATTTCATCCGCAATTGGAAATACGGTATTGGCTACAAACTTGCCCACGACCGGATCATATAATTGGAATACTACAGGATTGCCGGATGGATATTATCTGGTAACTTATACTGTATCTAACGGCGTTACGACAAACAGCTGTTCCATACCGTTCTATGTAGACAATACTCAGGTTCAGTTAAACGCAGAGATCAATACATTGAATACAGAACTTGCCAATGCAAACAGCCAGATCGCATCATTGCAGTCTATGCTTAACTCTGCAAATCAGACAATCACATCATTGAACACACAACTTGCCAATGCAAACAGCCAGATCGCATCATTGCAGTCTATGCTTAACTCTGCAAATCAGACAATCACATCATTGAACAAGACGATCACGAGCCTTAAGGGACAGTTAGTCAATGTTTGGAGCAACTATAATGTAACGGAAGCAGCACTATTGACAGCCACATCCGAGCTTGCAAATGCAAATGCGAACAACAGTGCGGACCAGGCTCAGATTGCAACACTGAAGGCTCAAATAGCAATACTACAGATCCAGGCGAACAATGATAACACCACCATCAGCGATGATCAAGCACAGATTTCATTGTTATCTGCCCAAGTTTCCAACTTGACTTCACAGGTACAACATTTGCAAATCATGTTAAACTCCAAGAAAACATTAGCACAACCCGCATGGTATGACGTGTTTGGCGGTGCTGGTATTGGATTACTGGTGATTATCGGATTAGTAGGTGGCATACTGGGATTTGAAGTAGGAATGTCGAAAAGGACAAAAAAGCCTATGAATGAAGAGCCTAAACAAAAGAGTTAAACAATTATAATCTTTTAACTTTTTTTTTATTTTTTTAAAATATTAAATATAAAAGATATATAAACAAAATGTAAAGATAAAGTACATTAA
>Ga0208314_100674_pt1 | contig 12145 bp, 7 predicted proteins | sample OSPB_Mat_host_9__FD_187144 | JGI IMG/M metagenome (GOLD analysis project Ga0208314, IMG submission 187144) | Extremophilic microbial mat communities from Yellowstone National Park, USA - OSPB_Mat_host_9_15 (SPAdes) (version 3) | ecosystem: Environmental > Aquatic > Thermal springs > Hot (42-90C) >...
TTCATGATGAACATAAAAGAATTTATGGGCATAGCTCCCCGGGTGAAGAGTTGCAAATTGTTAACTTGAGATTAAAAGCAACTGGTATAATACCAAAACCTAATTTGAAATCGCTGGCGCCAAAAAAAGTAGAAAACAAAAAAGAAAAAAGTCGTATAGTGTATGGCGTAAGTGAAAACATTGAAGAAATTGAAGTTCCTGTTTATTGGCGACATGGATTAAGTGTAGGTGAAACACTAGAAGGTCCTGCAATAATCGAACAATATGATTCAACGACGATTTTAGAAGAAAAATCGAAAGCATTAGTCGATGAATATGGAAATCTTATAATTGAGGTGATTTAAAATTGAAAGACGAGCGCGCAATCGAACTTTCAATAACTGAAGGTGCGTTTCGTTCTATTGCAGATGAAATGAGCGCTTCTTTACGGCGGAGCTCATATTCACCAATAATCCGTGATATGCTTGATTATTCTTGTGCGTTATTCGATGCACAGGGTCTTATGATTGCTCAAGCTGAGACAATTCCAGTCCAGCTAGGGTTTTTGGGATATGGATTAAGAAGCTTAATCAAATACAAAGGAATTGAATGGTTTGAGAAAGGAGATATTGTCGCGTTAAATCATCCATTTCGAGGTGGCAATCACACGCCAGATGTGCAAATCTTTAAGCCTTTGTTTTTTGAAAATAAGCTAGTCGGATTTGCTGCAAATACTGCACATCATCTGGATTTTGGTGGCTGTGAACCAGGGACTGAGGGATTTGATAACAGAGAAATATTTCAAGAAGGATTGTTACTAAGTGGCGTTAAGCTTTTCGTAAAAGGAGAACCTAACCAACAAGTTTTTGAAATAATCAAAGAAAATGTCAGAGACCCTATTAGAACAATGGGAGATTTAAGGGCGCAAATAGCTTCTAATAATCTCGGAGAAGCGAGGTTTAAGACGCTTTTAGAGAAATGGGGTCTTGAAAAGATGATGAATCTTATTAGAGAACTTCAGGATTATACCGAAAAGCTTGTAACTACTGAACTTGAAAACATACCTAATGGGTCTTCTCATGCAATTGGTTTTATGGATGACGATGGTATAGATCCAAATAATCCAATAAAAATAGAAGCAACGATCATAAAAAAAGGAATTTCATTCACAGTGGACTTTACTGGTTCTTCCAAACAAACTAATACTGGAATGAACCTTCCCCTTTCAAATGCCTATTCTGCCGCTTACTATGCATTGCGAGCATTATTAAAAGATCAATCAATACCGCAGAACGACGGTTGTTATAGACATGTTGAGGTGATAGCACCCGAAGGCACAATTGTTAATCCCAAATTTCCTGCGGCTGTTAGTGCGAGGCATGTTACTGCTCAAAGGCAGATAGACACAGTTTTACGAGCTTTAACAGGAATTTTACCTGAACGTATTTGCGCAGGTTGTAATCTTTCTTTTCCAACTTTTAATTGTGAGGCATTAAGTGAAAATGGAAAGATAATAGTTACCACAGACATCCTTGGAGGAGGTTACGGAGGAAATATTATGTGGGATGGTATGGACGCAGTTGATTCCCATGGATCTAACTGTGCACTTTTACCAGCTGAGATTTGCGAGGCTGATGGCGCCTTAAAGGTAATAAAAACAGAGCTTGTAAGAGATTCTGGTGGAGCAGGAAAATTTAGGGGAGGTTTAGCCATAGCCAGAACTTATGAAATTATTGCAGAAGAAGCTTATGTAAACCTTTACGCAGATCAAGGGAAACCTGAAAATTCTCCTTGGCCACTTTTTGGCGGTTTGCCAGGAAGTCCCGCAAAAATTTTTGTGACCATCGTTCGTAATGGAAAAAAGAAAACGAAAAGAATATTCCCACTAAAAAAACACTTGTATTTAAAAAAAGGCGATAGATTTACCCTTGTTTCATGTGGTGGTGGAGGATATGGTGACCCAAAAGAACGAGATCCAGAACTTGTAATCGAAGATGTACTTAATGGGAAGATTTCAAGAAAAGTCGCTGAAAAAATATATAATGTTTCTATAAATTCGCGTAGGATTGATGAACCCATTAGTAAAAGTTAATAGAGATGCTGTTAGGATAGGGTTTGCTACAGTCTGCCTCATCCGTGGCAGAGCTTTCACCTTTAGTTTTGTTTCTGCATTATCATATCAAAAACCAGTCAGATAAGTGCTTCTTGCACATCCCAAATGTATCACTGCAGAAATAGCTCTAGGAAAACTACGAGTGGTCTAAAAGGTTTTTGGGTGTTGTTACGGAACACACTTCCTTAAGATACCCAACCTCTTAACCAAGCCTCTCAACTCAAAGGTTTGTGAACGCGATTTTTTGAATCTCGAACTACAGCGTCACGATCTTACAATCCGCGGTCGGTAAGGATCACAGGTTCACCCAACGCCTTTTTCTTACCCTTTTAAGGAACCTGAGTCGTAGTTCATCTAGATGAAACTTCAAATCAAATGGATCACAATTTTCACACCAGCCATAACATACTAAGGTTTACCACATGCCACGAGTCAACCGCGATGTATTGAGTACTCCGTATCTTCTTTAGAGTTTTCGCTTAACCTTCCTAGTGCGCTCATCTATGCTTAACCTCAAGATTCGCTCTTAGTTGAGAGTGACATGTCAAACGCTAGGCAAAAACGCAATGATATTAAAATCATATTTACAAAATTTTAGAAATCCATGGTGTTTCACAGTAGTTGATAAATCCAACCTGCCGCGTTAAGTCTTTATCAAAGAATTTTGTAATACTTTAGGATAAAATATGTTTTAGAAATATAACGAATTTTTTTATATAATATGACGAAGCAGCTTTTTTTAGATATATTTTCTAAAAATAGAACTAGATAACAAAAAATTTATATAGAAATTTGCATAAACACTAAAAGATGGGAACAAAAACACCTAAACTCTTTGCGCGCGAAGCAACAGGTCTTGTTCGCCAATTTTCTGCCTTAGAGGCGGCAGCCATAAATTGGTCTGGACTTACGGTATTTCCTGGCTTAATAACTTATTTTGCATTTTCTTATTTGTTTCCTAATGGTAGTTTATTTTGGGCGATGGTCATCTCAATATTAGGCTTCACAAGCCTAGCAATTTGCTATGCAATGTCAACTGTGGCCATGCCAAGATCTGGTGGAGATTATGTTTTCATTAGCAGAACTCTCCATCCCACTTTAGGATTTATGCTAGTTTTATCTTTAAATATTTGGTTCTCTTTCTACTCTGGTGCTTTCGCAAATTGGATTTTTACTTTAGGACTCTCACCATCTTTAGATGTCATCGGTTATATAACAGGTAATTCGGCTTATTTGTCACTTGCAAACACATTGAGTCAACCGCTAGTAATAATACTTTTTGGTTCGTTCATAATAATAGTCACCGCAGTAATAGCAATAGTACAACCAAGGCTTGCCGCCCGTCTTGTAACGCTATTTATTATGATTGGTTTTCTAAGCTTAGCCGTAATAAGCTTGGTCTTTCTTTTTAATAACACTGCAACTTTTCGAACAGCGTTCAATACCTTTAGTTTACCATATGCAAAGACTTCTGATTATTATTCATCAATACTCTCTGAAGCGGAGAAAAATGGACTTAGTCAATTAAACACATTTTCTCTGTCTCAAACTCTTAGTTTAGTGCCATTTGGAGCATATATATTTCTATACGTTTCGGAAATGCAAGCTGTAGGCGGTGAAATTAAAAACGCAAAAAGGACGCCGTATTATGCGGCTTTGATCACACTTTCTGTTGCTTCATTGTTTGCGTTACTACCAATCATTGGCTTAAATCAAGCTGTGACTAAACAGTTTAACAACGCCATCAATTTTGTATATTATAACGGTTTAAACTATTCACTACCTATTGCACCCACTTTCAATCTTTTTGCAAGTCTTTTAGTAAAAAACGTGTTAATCGCTTGGCTCATAAATATAGGTTTAGTAACTACAAATATAGCTTTATTACTTATGTTCTATATGTTTACACCCAGATACTTTTTAGCCGCTTCTTTTGATAGTATTATGCCACAAAAACTGTCTTCCGTATCTGAAAGATTTCATACTCCCCATATAGCAATAATTGTAACTGCTATTCTTGCTTTAATAACGCTTCCTATTTATACGATTTTTGCCACGCTTCTTTCCACTTTGAGTGCAGTGCTAGGAGAATTATTGTTCGGCTACTTAGTTTTTAGTATTTCTGCTATATTGTTTCCATTTTCACCAAAGTCCAAAAGGATGTATCAATCATCGCCAATAAATTATACTATTGGAAAGATACCTGTAATTACACTTTTTGGCGTAATTAGCACCGGCTTTATGACATACATAGCATATTATCTTTTGACAAATTCACAATATGGCGTAAATTCTTTTGTTTCACTCGTTGCGGTTTTATTAATAGCAATATCAGCACCAATATGGTACTATATCAAAAAAGCTTATCTAAGGTCAAAGGGTTTTGATTTAGATGCAGTTTTTTCAGAAGTGCCTCCAGAATAAAGTATTAATGTAACATTATTTGGGAAAATTTTTCTAAAACATCTAAGCTCTCGGGAACTTCGGCAAATTTTATTACAAAATCAGTGACTCCCGCTTCTATATATTTTTTAAACGATTGTTCACATTCTTCATAAGTCGATGCTATTAGGGTTGAGCCCATTGCCATCCAAGAGTACTTCCTAAGCTTATCAAAAAGAACAGAACGATTGTCTGCAAGTACCACAAGTCCATGCCAAGATCTTCTTAAAGCGCTTGGTTTTCTTCCAAATAACAAACAAAGCTCATCTAATTTTTTGGACTTTTTGCTAAAACCTTCGGGTGTATTACTTGCATAAAAACCGAGATTCCAGCCATCAGCATATTTTGCGGCAATTTTCAAAATTCTTTCCAAACTTCCTCCAATCCAGATCGGTGGGTGAGGTTTTTGAATTGGTTTTGGCTCATTTATTGCGCCTTTTATCTTATAATGTTTACCAGAAAAATTAACTACGTCTTTAGTCCACATTAGCTTTATGATTTGTATCGCTTCCTCTAATCTTTCTATTCTTGTTTTTACATCGCTGAATGGATAGCCATACGTATCGAACTCTTCCTTAAACCACCCAGCGCCTATTCCAAGTATTAATCTTCCCTTACTCATTACGTCTATTTGACTTGTGATTTTAGAAACAAGAGCTGGGTTTCTGAATTCGTTACAAAGAACTAATGATCCAAGTCTTATCTTTTTTGTTATTACAGAAAGAGCGGACAGTGTTGAAAGACATTCAAAGAAGGATTGTTGTCTATCCGAACCATCATAAGGAAAAAAGTGATCGTAACACCAAATCGAATCATAACCTAATTTTTCACAAATCAAAGCAACTTCCTTTACAGTATCAAAGTCCACTCTCTGTTGTGGTAAAGAAACACCAAAACTTACTTTTGTAGACATAGTGACTTCACTTGAGCAAACGATAAGCGGTGATAGCATATATTTTTGTAGCATCTATTACTTGGTCGATATACACATATTCATCTGCCTCATGTGCTCGAGCACTCGCATTTGACGTAATGTCTCCAGAGGGACCGTAAGAGACCACTGGTATTTTACATTTTGTGGCTATTAAACAGTCATCTGCGACGCTATGGCCAGCCACCAATTTTGGATCATATCCAAACACTTTTGAAACTTCAACAAGTGTTTTCACAAGTTCAGAGTTAGGATCTGTTTCAAAAGCTTCATAGGGTGGTGTGGGTCGTGGAGTGAATGTAAAAGTTAACCTTGAAAAAGTATCCGCGTCCAAGTTTTCTTTGAGATATTCTTTGATCTCCGAAAGCCCATTGGCCACTGGGGTACCTGGCAAAACATGCCTATCAACTCTAATTACGCATTTATCTGGTACTCTAAGAGCATCAGATCCGCCTTCAATTTTAAGTACGCATGTCGAAGTCTTTAAAGGTCTAAGTTTATAATCAAGAATTCGTGGGTGCACTTTTTCAGGAAAGTTAGAAAGAGATTGAACAACTTTTGAGGCAATATAAATAGCGTTAATACCATTTTCTGGCTCTGCTCCATGGGTCGATTTTCCATGAACAATAATATCGACTAAGCACTGTGCTCTTCTTGCATTTCTTAAACGCGAAAGATTGCTTGGTTCACCCACTATACAATATTTAGATTCTTTGTAAAAGCCCTTGTTAATAAGTGTTGCAGTTCCGCGAGACCATCCTTCCTCATCCGATACACAATGCACAGCGAAGCTTTTACGAAGCTTAACATCTGATTGAATTAAGGCTTTAGCGGTCATAATGATGGCGGTAAGTCCACCCTTCATATCAACACTACCAAGCCCAAAAAGCTTTCCATCTTCGATGACTGGCTCAAATGGATTCTTTGTCCACCCTTCACATACTTCAACTGTATCCATGTGACCATTAAAGATTAGGTGAGCACTTTGCGAACCGTCAGTTGCGGCAACAACGCATGGGCCACATCCTTCTACAGGGACTTGAGTTACTTTAAAGCCAAAAGAAGCCAAATCATGCGCCAATAAGTCAGAAATTTCGTGTTCGGATCCAAAAACACTTGGTGTAGCTACTAGTTTTTTGCAGTATTCAATAATTTCAGATTCGTTGATGTTATCAAGTATAGTTTTTTCTTCATCATTTAAATTTTTGGATGACATAATGTTCACCTTTTTTGTAATACAAGTTTGGCAACTTCACTTGCTTTAGCAAACCAAACATCTTTTTTGTTAGAAATATAAGAAATTAATTCTTTTAAAATTTCTATTCTACCAGGTCTTGCAATACATTCGGGATGCATAGTTAAATTAAACAACAAGTGCTGTGAGTAAATCGAATCAAAAGTCGCTTGCCAAGTTTCCTTTACTTCTTTTGGTGTTTTCATAGCAACTTCAAAAGCTGGATAATCATCCAAGATCCAACTCACTGGTAATTCCACTAGTGAATTATTGTTTAATGAAATAAGGTATGGTAAATCTTGATCCATTAGGCTACTATCATAAGTAAAACCATTTTCAGAAAGCAATGTTAGTGTAGAAGGACTCATATCAAACCAAGGCGCACGATAACCTTCTGCATGAATGCCTATTATTCTCTTAAAGGAATTAGAACACTTTTCTAACATTTCTTTTTCCTGTTCTTTTGACAATTCAGAAGCTTTTTCGTGCATATAACCGTGTGCCGCTACTTCGTACCCTCTCTCTAAAATATCTTTTATCTTTTCTGTGTAATTTTCCACAACCCATCCAGGAACAAAAAAGGTAGCTGGGACAGAAAAACTTTCTAAAACATCAAAAATTCTATTTAATCCAACATTGGCCCCATATCTTCCGCGGATTATCGGCCCCATCTTTTTTTGGTCAGTTCTTAGTTCATCTGACTCAGCGTCGAAATCAAACGTTAGGAGAACGGCGCAAACGTAACCTTTAGGCCAAATAATTTCCAATTTAGACCTAAAAAGTTGTATAAGCTTACTAATTTATTTGTTTTTTGTTTCACTATTATGGTGTTTAGACGAAGCTTATTAGTTGTGGGTTTTTCGGTTTTGGATTGCCCAACGTAACGCCCATCAACACTTCATTTGAATTCGTGAAAGAGCTCGAGCTTAAGTGACCGTAGTACTCGAATGCTTTTGGATTAAGTCTAACTTCTAAAGCTCTTTATACTTTCAGAGAGTCTCGAAGTCGAGTATTAGGGGGATTGGACGAAGTTGACAAGAAGCTAAACTTTGAAATAGAGCTAACTAGTAATATAGTGACAAACCACAAGTTGTGTAGCGGTGTATGGTTATACGAAACAATTTGGTTCAGTATCTCATAAAAACCACGCAAAACTAAGATTCTTACGAAGGCTGACAAGAAGGCTTCTTCCATTGAGAGGGGACCATGGTACCTTGATACTATAATTCGAGCTGGGTTCCAGAAACACATGTGTCCTTTGGATTAAGAAGCTTTGTATAGGCTTTGTTACCGCCAAGGAACAAGAAGCTTCTACACAACACCCGAAGAAAAATTTAGTTTTATCTATACCGACCGTAATTAAGTCAAATATTAGTGGTTGACTATTAAAGTTTCGATTCTAAATCTAAAAATGAGTGGGGAATTCCATATTTTCTAACGGATCGTATATAGCCCAACTTAACTATGGTTTAAGCGTAATGCTTGGGTTAACGATTAATAGTGGCGTCATGATTATCTTCTATGGATCCCGTAGATAAGTTCTACAAAAGCTTGAATCAAAATTCTCGAATTTCATCACCTATCTAGATAATTTTCAGTCTAATAATATGTAAGGTTTTATCCAGTAAACAAGTTTTGTTCTGGAACCCTTCACCTAAAAACTTTATAATTGTCTAACTAAATAAATATTTCTGACGTTTTAAATGAGTCACTAGGCCAGACCAGCATTATGAGTATAGTCTTTCTTTTTTAATTAATCAATTCTGTTTACTCAATGAACTCATATCGTATTAGGATTCATACCATTTTTGTTTTAAATTATAAGATTAAAATGGAATAATGGAAATCAGGATAGCTCGGTATAACCTTTAACTTAACATTATAAGCATAGTCATATTTGTTTTAATTCTAAAAATTTATTATCTTGTATAACTCAAGCTAAAAAGATGTGCGAAAACTTGAATGTTATATCTCTGGATATTGGAACTAGTAGTATAAAAGGTGCCATTTTCAACGAAAATGGTAGAAAGATTTATTATATCACTGTTGGTAACGCAAAAATCAGTCAGCCAAAGTACGGTTTTTGTGAAATCGATGCTACCGAAGTATACGAAAAGGTTTGTTTCGTGTTAAAAAAGTTAATTTCTAAAGTGCGAGTCAATCACGCAATTATTTCAATTTCTTCAATGTGTCCAGTTTTGATTTTACTTGATAAGGATGGTAAACCTATTTTAAATGCTATACTTTATAATGATTTAAGATCTTTGTACGAAGCTCAAGAAATAAATCAGAAATTTGGCTCCAAAGATTTACTTAAAATAAATGGGAATATAGCCAATATACAGCAATGGGGACCAAAACTATTATGGCTAAAAAAGCATAAAACCAAGTTGTACAGCAAATGTGCAAGAATTTGCGATCTTTCATCTTTTATCGTTTACAACCTAACGAATGAATTTATACTCGACTACACAATTGCACAAGAAACAGGTTTTCTTGACTATCATAAGAAGACATGGTCAAACGAAATAATTTCGTTTTTTGGGTTAGATGAGTCAATGTTGCCAGTTTTGGTTGAAACCACGAAAATTGTAGGAGAAATTAAAGACAAGAGAATCGTGGCAGAGCAAAAAGATATAAAAATAAATGCCGGTTGCGCTGATTCTGTGGCTTCTCTTTTGTCTATTGGACAGATTTCGCAAAATGAACTTGCTATGGTGATTGGAAGTACTGGCATCGTATCTTACTCAACTAAATATCCTAAAATTGACAGAAGATTGTATTTAGATTTAAGCCCAATCAATAGACTTTACTACATAATGGGTGCAACATCAGCGAGTGGACTTTTTCTCAAATTTATAATGCATATACTTAATTTAAAAGGGTATTCTAATTTAGACCATTTAGCATCTTTATCCGAGCCAGGTGCAAACGGTTTGATTATTTTACCATATATTTACGGTGAACGAACTCCTTTGTTTGACCCTTATGCCCGAGGTGTGATCTTCGGTTTATCGGCAAGAACCACGATAAACGATTTACTTAGAGCGAGCTTCGAAAGCATTGCTTATTCTTTATTTCATAACATCATAGTATTTAATGAGCTTGGCTATAAAATTGATTATGTAAAAGTTACTGGTGGACTAATAAAAAGTAAACTTTTCTTACAAATGATTTCTGACCTTACTGGAAAAAGGCTTGCAGTATATCAGAATTCCGAATTACTAGGTAATACATTTATTGCATATAAGGCGTTAGGGATTATAAAAAAGTGGAGTGAAGTAAACCAATGGTTAAATGAAAGTTACACAATTAATCCTAAGCACAAAAACCACCAAATTTATTTGACCAATTTTAAAGCCTTTCTCGAATTATACAATAGGTTAAAGCAATTTTTTAAAAATTATAATTTATTTTAAAAGCTAAAAAGATTTGAGTAGCACTATTACTCTGCTGGTACTTCTTTAAATACCAAACTTAAGTCAACACCCTGAGTTTTTCTATAAAATTTAAATGAGTAATATACAATTAAGCCAATAATTAGCACGCCTATCACAGAGCCCACTGAAATCCAGCTAATTGGGCCTCCCAATGCTGGATTGGCTAATACTGTATATTCAAGATATGCTGAGACGATTAAACCACCGATTCCAGCCCAAGAGAGAGCTGGAATATTTGCGAATTTCCAGTTTGAAATTGGAGAACTCGAATACAACTTTTTGTCTTTAAACGGATGAATAATCGCTGTTATCGAAACTAATATAAACAAGAAATACAAAGGTATCATCAAATTTACCAAATACCCAAAGAAATTAGTAAAGGCTTGTAGATAAGCTAGAATTACAAGTAAAACTCCACAAGCAATAGTGGCTTTTACAGGGCTATGAAATCTTTCGCTTACATCGGCTAATCTTTCAGGAAAAACTCTATCGAATGACCACGCAAAAAAGTTTCTTGTTGCAACAAAAAATCCAGAAGGAATTATAAAAAGTATACTAGCAAAAAACCCAAAGCCGGCAAGAGCCCTTAAGAAAACGTTATTTGTAACCATAGAAACAAGATAATTATAGTATGGAGGAGGCAAATTTGAAGGATATGAGGATGGGCTAGTAGCATACAGATAATTGAGTGCTATTTGTAGATCAAAACCAAATACTCGAGGAGCCAAAATAGCTAATGTTGACATGCATGCGATCGCTATGTATGTGGCACCTAAAACTGCAATCCACATTGAATTCCTTGGATTTCTAATTTCACCTCCAGCGTAAGGAGCCCACCACCAACCACCCCACATTTGCATGGCCCAAGGTAGAGCAGATAGTGTACCAATCCAAGTCCAGCCTTTTAAATAACCCGCACTAACTGCTGTGTTAATAATTGAATTGGGGTCGACATTGTATTTTGTTTGTAGAACGGTAGCAAGGGTATATGTGGGAAAAAGCTGAACTATCAATACACCTATCCACCCAACGAATGTCGCCAAAAATAAACCCCACAATATCTTTGCTTGAAACTTGACCCTGGGTATGAATAAGAGAGTGAATACTATAATTGTAATAATTGAGACTATAAAAGAGTTAATTGGTTGGGCAACAATTGAAGCAAAATTACTCATACCAAGCGAAAAAAGAAAACCGGGTAAAAACACACTTCCAGTCAACCACGCATTCAAAGAAGTCCAATCAAGAGCAAGGAAAACCATGTAAAAACCAGTCATAAAACCCAGAGCTGGTGAAAGTCCGCGACTTATCCATACATATTCACCACCTGATCTAGGCATTATGATAGCATAAAGAATCCAAACTAAAGCTAAAACCGTCACAAGCGGTGCACTAAGTAACATAGCAAAACCGTAATTTGCCTGATGAACAGTTACTGCTCCCCATCCCCATAATTCCATTAAACCCATTAATATATTAAGTTGTGAAAGAGCGATAAGTGCGCCATCCCAGCCACTTAGTTCACGGAGTAAGCCTGTAGCACTTCTTAAAAAAACTTTTGGTCTTTGGGAACGTTCGTCTTGGGGTGATTTATCTTCCATTAGAAATGGTAATTACTTAAGGTGAATAAAAAGTTTGTGAATTTTTGTTTTTTATTGTACCCAAGTTGAAAATTGGAATTGTATTTAGATTTTTACCACTTAAATAAAAATTTTTAATACATGACACAAAATTTGAACTCCAAGTTTTCGCAGAATTTTTGAAAATAGTTTCTAACTATGATTCAAAATATTTGACTACCGTTAATTTCAATGCTTACAGTAGAACCACTAATACAGATGAACGCTTGGATTGAAAGATTCGCAAAAGAAGTAATGCCAAGCATTTAGCGCACAATTTCAAGCTTAGCTTGGTATTTTTGAAGTTGTTCAAGTGTGTAGCTATCAAGCTTGTGCTCTCTTTTTGGGATTTTCACTTCTTTTTTGTGACCAAACACCTCTGTTGAA
>Ga0208314_100675_pt1 | contig 12111 bp, 13 predicted proteins | sample OSPB_Mat_host_9__FD_187144 | JGI IMG/M metagenome (GOLD analysis project Ga0208314, IMG submission 187144) | Extremophilic microbial mat communities from Yellowstone National Park, USA - OSPB_Mat_host_9_15 (SPAdes) (version 3) | ecosystem: Environmental > Aquatic > Thermal springs > Hot (42-90C)...
ACTACTACGGAGACAGACCGGAGGTCAGGGAAAGAAAGGTTAAAAAGTTGGAGAAGCCCTCAGAGCGATAACCTTCATGCGTAAGGAGAAGCCAGTGCTGGATCGGAGCAGAAAGAGATCACGCATAACTGGATGATTGGTATAAATTCGCCTTAGCCTGTAAGAATCAAGCTTAAATCTGGCTCACATGAATGAATATTTGGGAAAAATCAAGAAAATTAAAGGTCATGAACCTTATGAAATAAATCATGCTTTAAAATATTGGTTTAGTTGAAATCATTAAAGTATGGAATCACCTTCTCACCTACTAACTTCAATGTCTTCAAAACATCTTCATGTTTACTGTACGGCCAATAAATTCTAAATATTAAGAATTTAAATCCAATGTTTATTAGTTTGGAAAGTTGTTCAATACATTGGTCAGGGCTACCTATTATGAACCTTTCTTGGGCCAATTCAGCAAATTCTCTATCAAAATGTTCCTCAGGTGGTACTACTTTATCTTGACCCCATTGATGATAAACCTTGTACTTATTTTCTAAAATTGGTTCAGCTATTCTATAAGCTTCTTCAAAATTTTCAGATACAAACAATTCCCTTAAAACAGGCTTAAATGAAGGTTCAGGATGATTATTTTTCTTTAGAATGTCCAAATAAATTTCCATTTGTCTTTTAAGGGTGTTTATTGTTACATGGGGATTCGCATACCATACATGTCCAAGCTTAGCAACCTTCTCAACTGCCTTATTGCTATTTGCTGCAATCCAAATGGGAGGATATGGTTTTTGCAATGGCTTTATGGTCAATCTAACATTTTTAAGCTTGAAATATTTACCTTCAAAGTTGACAACATCCTGTGTCCATAACATCTTAACCGCAGTTAAGCATTCATTAAATCTTTTGGGTGCACCTTCTTTAGAAATTCCGAATGCGCTATATTCTTCTTCTCTATATCCCAATCCAACACCAAAGATAAATCTTCCGCCGCTAATAATATCCATTGACGCAATTGTTTCAGCAACATCAACAGGATTATAAAGCGCTAATAAAAGTATTCCTGTTCCAAAGAATAACCGTTTACTCTCGGCCATTATTCTTGAAAGATAAGGTATCAGTTGAAGCATTGTATATGGATAAGTTAAATAATGTTGGCCACAGAAAACAGCATCAAAACCATATTTATCAGCTATTCTTACGTATTCTAAAGATTCTTGGAATTTTTGATAAACGTTCGTGTTTAGTGGAGATTGAATCGTTACGTATATTCCAAACTTTATATTTCCGAATTCCATATTACTTTATCGCCATATTTATCGAAGGATTTTTCGATAGTGTCTGGACAAGCGTTTCCCACACTTGGCTACCACACCCGCCAACCCCTAATCCGGACACCACTGGATTTTTCATGGTAAGCCTTAACAATTTTCATATACTTTGCTGTGTTGAATAAATCGCATGATTGCGTTAATAGTATATGGGGTAGCATTAACTGTTCAGCCGAATTTATTGCGGATAGCATAATCAGAAACATTTATTCAACACAGCACATATACTTTAATGTTTTCTCGTCTTTAATAGATTCTTCAGTAAAGTCCCATATGCCTACCCATCCTTTTTGGGTGGTGTTCCAGCTACGTTAGTTGCACCTCCACCTGAGGATATCAAGCCACGTTAGTGGCCTGTTTGCCAGTCCCTGGGCCATAGCCGGCGTCCTATGTATGTACGAGCCATCAAGTTTCCTCATCCTCAGGCTCCGATGCTTCTTGATGAAGTTGAACCAGGCCTAGAGTATCTCGACGTAGGATGCCAGGTACTCTCCATTCTTCGAGAAGCAGATAGTCTTCCTTGCGAATCTCTTCCCGTAGTTCCTGAGGGATAGGTTCTGCCTTTCGCATGTCGATGGATATGCTTCTAGAGCCTGAAAGGATCAACGATATTGTGACATCGATGGGGTCTCCATGGACTATCGTTGTCTCCACCTTTTCGAGGTTGCCGTGAGCATCCTTCACCTTCACTACCTGAGCATACTTCAGGTCAGGCCTCGGTGCGAACCTGCTTTTCGAGCATGGTCTGCCCCGTCCATCATGCGCTGGAAGGTACTCTACTCCGTAGACTTCTTCAACCGCATCCTTGATTTGATCCCAGTTATCCGATACAATCAGGGGGAGAGGGTAGGAGCGGTCGAGCTTCGAGTCCATATCGTAGAGGGTCGCCAGCCAATCCTCCTTCTCCCTTCCTACGACCGATGTGCTTCGAGACCCAGAGCTTCGTCTCCGGATTCTGGACTACGGAGACGTACCTCTCGCCCTAACCCTAGTTATCCGAACCCCCGTTTTCGATTTGATGTACGTCCAGAACTCGTCGCACTGAGCCTGATTCATCCTCAGGTCACGGAGCATGAAGTCATTGAACCTCTTCATCTGGGCGCCAGCTAGCTTAACCATTCTCTCCACGGTGTTCTTGTTCAAGCCCACCGTGTCCGCCGTGCCCCTTATGCTCCCGTACCTGACCAGTGATGTGAGCACCTCTCTCATCTTCTCATAGGGGAGCCTGAGCCGGAAGAACGCTGTACCTGTTCTCCGAAAAGGTCTTCATGCGCGTCCTACATCGAAGGAGGGCTACCTCATTCCTGCCATAGTACCTCTCCAGCCGGACATTCCCTTTGCCGGTAACGCCGTAATCCCTGCATCCCTTATTCGGGCATGAGTAACGGGACCATTCCTCTTTATTCTTCTCCTCTGCCATGAGATTAATGAGGGTAAGAATGGAGTCATCTACTCGAATGGCAAAAACTCTTTACAACTAACTCAAATGGGACACTACCCCTTTTTGAAAGGCCTTGATTACAGTATAGTTTAAGCTAAATTTGGCACAGTAAGGTGTTGAAGGTCTTAATCTTTCTTCAATAGGTTCAACAACCAAATCTATGGTTAACTTGGGAACATAAAAGTTTATACCTTCAACTTCATCCAAGCATATCTTGTTTTTATCTCTAAATATCCTTGCTATATCTATACTTGAATGTGTTGCATGACAAGCAGGGTATGGCTTGAATGATATATTAGACCTTTTGCGTAATTCACATCATGCAGGCACCCCGTAGGCATCCGACTGCCCATATTCCGTTCGAACACTCATGATAGACGCCCTGTAGGCTGAGTTCCTTGAGCCTACCTTTTGCCAGCACCTGCTATCTTAGCCATCCATCCTGTTAAGCTTTTTGATGTACCTCTTTCTGTTGGCTGATTCATATACTTCTTTTCTTGTCAGCATGAACCATATTATCTTCAGCATCTTGTTGGCTGTAGCGATGATAGCCTTCTGGTCCCCCCTTCTGCCCTTTACCCTTTCGTAGAACGATCTCAGCCTTGGATCGTGAGTAGAAGCTACCCTTGCCGATTCGACTATTATCCACCTGAGCGTCCTTGAACCCTGCTTTGTTATTGCTCCATGATATTCTATGCTTCCTGATTGATGCAATGATGGTGCCAAACCTGCCCATGATACAAGTTTCTTATAGTTAGGAAACCTCCTGATGTCTCCTATCTCTGACTTGATGAGCAAAGCTGTATAGACATCTATACCTGTGAGGCTGAGGAGAAGCTTCACATCTTCGTCCTGAGAGGCCCTCGAAATTATCTCCTCATCTACCCTTTTGATCTGCCTTTCCAGGCTCTCAATGTGGGTAAGATGGTTATCAATCAAGCATCAGCCTGTCCAACGAAGGGAGCTTGAGCTTCTTGAGCCAGCTAATACCAGCCTTGCCGAATAGGTCAGAGAATTCATGCTTCAGCCCGTTTCTATCTATTATTGCATGTATCTTGTTCTTCAGCATAGTCCTCACCTTTACTATGGAGAGCCTGTGCCTTACCAGGGACCTCGTCTCCCTCATCTCTTTAGATGGAACGTAGCTTTCGGGTATGAGGTCTGCCCTGTGAGAGGAGATGTGCCAATATCCTTGCATCCACACTATCGCTCTTTATCCTTGCAGAAGCTATTGCCTTTGTCTTCAATGGATGTGCCAACACCACTGCTATATGTGCATCCTCCAATTTATCATATATATTCATCCAGTATGACCCTGTAGATTCCATAACGACCCTGTCGTCTATGGAGAGCGTAGAAGAGGGAGGTAGCATGGAAAATTGTGTAAAAGGGGGAGGTAGGAGGGGGATTCAGTACGGATAAAATATTAGATGATCGGTACGAGCAGGATAATAATGATGGTGGTAGTAGTGGTAGAGATATGCCCAAGTCTTCATCAAAGCTGGATAATGAAATGAAACAGTTGATTGAAAAGGCTGCTGAGGGATATGCCAAGAGAATCCATGATGGAGAGAAAATAGGTATTCTCAGATATCATATCTGATGTCATGTCTGCCATAATGAAGAAGGAGAGAGAGTTCTTCTTGCTGCAGGAGAATAAGTATGAAGAGGCAAATGGATTCTATTCAAGAAGCCTACAGCTTGCAATAGGAAAGCTGGACTTGAAGATACCTAGAATAAGGATAGGGAATAACTTCAGGCCTGCTTTACTTCCATCCAAATGGAAGAGAGTAGATAAGGACTATGAAAATCTTTTACTTGCATTGCTTACCAACGGATATTCTCAGACACAGATAGAGAGAGCATTACATGCTCTGAACCTTCCATATTCCCAAGAAAGGATCGAAGAGCTTACTTCATTGATTCATGAAAGGTTTGAAGTGTTCAGAACTAGTCCTTTCTTTACCTCATACACTGTTTGCAGTATTCATAGATGCCTACCATGCGAAGATGAGGGATGATGATGTAGCAGCAGGTGGTGGTGTTGGAAGGATAAAGGATGTTACGATATTCACTGCATTAGGAATAGATACCGAAGGGCACAAGTCAATACTGGGATTCTGGGTGAATGAAGGGGATGAGAACAAAGCATTGTGGGCAGATGTATTCATTCCAGGACATGGTAACAAGGGGATTGAAGAGGGTTCTGATCTTCGTTACAGACGACTTCCCTGGTGTAAAGGAAATCATAAAGAAGCTCTATCCTTTTGCTGACCATCAGCTCTGCTTTATTCACATGCAAAGAAACCTCAGGATCGACCTTCCAAAGAAAATATATTCGGAGATAAAGTAAGTCAAGCCTTTACCTAGCTAAAGAAAGCTCAACAAAGGAAGAGGGATTGAAGCATTTCAACGATGCATGTTCAATAATAGAGAAGGTTGATAGATCTTATGCAGATAGATTAAGGAACAGGGCTGAGAATTACCTTGCATTCCTTTCATATCCATCGGAGGTAGGTAAGAAAGTTTGTTTATACTACAAATGCTATAGAGAGCATAAACTCTGGTCTTGATTACATAAGAAGGGAATTGGGAGGCTACTTCCCTTCAAGGCAATCACTTGATGTAAATTACTTCATCCAGATAGTGAATATGAACGATTCCTGGATGAGAATACTCGTTCCAATGATATCATCAAGGTCATACGAGCTGAGGCAGATGCTTGTTTGCCATCAAATATGAGCTGAAGGATGTCTTACACAATATTTAATAGTAGTCTCCCTCTTTGAACCGTTCCATTTTTCTTTGATCCCTCTGTTTGAAACCTTTATGCCAGTGGAATCCACAGCAATAACAACATCCTTAGCAGTATCAACATTAGGCTAGATATCCACCTACCTTTACTTTAGCTACTCTCCACCATACTGTGGTATAGTCAGCTGTTCTTCTTCCTTCTCCTCTTTCTTTTTCCTTGAATATATCTATATGCTCTGCGAATACTCTTAGAAACCCCTCTATCTGTCTCTAGCAAAGAAGGTATGCGTGGATGGCTGCGAGCATATTCATTAATGAGTTTGGATAAAGAAAGATACTTTGCCCCTTCCTTTTTCTCGTTCATTTTGTTTAACTCTTCTTCCCATCCAGATAAAAAATCTGGGTCAAACAGCAATTCCCCTCTTCTTACTAATTCCTCATTGTACTTCTTCCAATCCCTCTTCTTTTTCTCGGAGGTCAACAGGAGATATGTCTAACGAAAGTGTGAGTAAACATGATAGGGAAAATAAAAGATGACAAACACGTCTAGTTATTCAACACAACAAAAAAATATAGTTAATAGATAATTATAGATAGGGTAGAAAAAATGACAAAATTTTGCCCAGTTTGTGGAACTCCTAACGAAGACAGTGCACATTCTTGTATTAGATGTGGATATAATTTTGATCAACAATCTAACTTTGGTCAAAGTGCTGAGCCATTCCAAGAAAACGTTCCCACTTCTATGAATATCCCATCTGATGATAATTTTAATTTGATTCGTAATCTAGATTCATTAAGAAACGCATTTTTCTGGCTATTCATAGGATTAATACTTTTAATTATACCTTTAATTACTTTACCTGTTTTGGGTGCATTAATAGTTTTTGATGGTTCTTTCTGGTTATCCTCAGGATTAATACTTTTAATTATTCCCTTAATCACTGTAATCACTGTAACTCCTGGTCTCGGTGAATTAATAGTTTTTGTTGGTTTCATCCGCCTTATTTCGGGTTTCGGTAAGATTTCAAAAACATCATTAGGGAATGCAGATTATTACAGGAGTACAAGAAACTGGTTACTTGCATCATTATTTGGTTTACTTATCACTGTTGTGGATGTATTTATTTTAATTATACATAATACAGCGGCTTCTGGAATTACAACAATATCTTCTTTACTAACTTTCAAAGGTTCTAGTTTATTAATTCTTTTATGGGCTGTTGGTATAATGGGAATAATATTAATAATGTACTTAGTGGCATATATAAAATTAATTAAATCACTCAAATTTCTCTCAGAAGATTTGCAAGTTAAAAAACTTTACAGTGCAGGCAATTATCTCCTTTACTCTTTAATAATTTATATTATTTCAATTATCTATCTTACAATTTTACTATTCATATCATATTCAGCAATAGCAAATTCATTATCTTCTGGTTTAACCACGGGATCATTACTGGTTAAATTGGGCGAGTTGACAATAACATTTGCTCCTATAATTATTTCGCTCATATTACAGCTTATAGGTTACCATTTTGCATATAAGGGGATTGATGAATTCGTGTCCAGGTACTATAATTTAGCGGCGATAAAGTATAAGAGAAAATTAGGGGAATTTCCATAAATGTCATAACTTAATTAGGATGTCCCATCTTTTGTAAAATGTCCGACTAATGTTGGATATTTATATTTGAGAAAATGATGTGGGGATATGACAGCCACGTATATCCCCGTGATTATGGATTTGGTAGATAAAATGACTCCTATGATGAGCGTTTATGTGTAGGCATGACAAAGGCGTATGTATGAATAGCGAAGTATATGTTGGTGTAGATGTCCATGAAGGGGAATCACAAATAGCTGTGTTGAATAAGGATGGTGAACTGCTTGAAGAAAAAAGGCTGCCAACCTGCAGCCTGACAAAGTATCTGTCTTCCATCAATGGAAATAAACATGTTGCAGTGGAGGCTGTTGGTTTTGTATATCCAATATATGACAAACTGAAGATGCTGAATGATTGCACAGTATCCGTTGCTTCTCCCTCCAGGCTGCAACTCATTGCAAAATCCAAGCTGAAAAATGACAGGGTTGATGCAATTGCTCTGGGCGAGTTATTAAGGACCAATTACTTGCCTGTATCCCATATGATAGATGAGCAGGCAAGGGAAAAGAAGCTGCTTGCCATGGCAAGGTATGCAAGGAGAAAAGCAAGGGTAATTGTTGAAATAAAGTGGTTATTGAAAAGAAGGGGAATAAAGGTGAAGGGGCATGATGACCTTAAGGAACTGCACCTTCCTGAAATAGACAGAAGGTTAAAGGAGATGGAACTGTTGAATTCAATTATTGATGAGCTGGAAAATGCAATCAGGGAAACAGCTGCAAATGATGAAAGGGTGAAATTGCTGGACACAATTCCAGGTATTGCACCTTATTCTGCTCTTTACCTGTCAACTATGCTTGATGACGTTGGAAGATTCCATGATTCCAAGCAGGCAGCTGCATATCTTGGCCTAGTTCTATCCTTATACCAATCTGGCGATGTATGCTATACGGGCCATATAACAAAGGCTGGTGACCCAGTATTGAGGAGCATCCTCATACAGTGCGCAAGGGCAAGCATAAAATCTGATAAAAGACTGAAGGAATTTTACCTGAGAATAAAGCACAAAAGAAGGCAATAATAGCTGTTGCAAGGAAGATAGTAGTTTATGCATACTGGATTCTCAAGAAGAATGTAACCTACAAAGAGCTTATCCTTGGCCGAAATTAGAGGTAGCATCCCCGGGGAATGAGCAGGGAAGCCATTTGTAGGGGTGAATGAGGAAAGTGGGAGAGATACCCGAATGGTTGATTACTGGCTTCTTGAGGTGGTGATAAAGGTAAATTAATAAAGCTCATCATGGTTAATTTCTGGAAAAGATACACAGCAGTGGCCAAAGATAGGTTTATATATAGGAGAAACCTCATAACTATAATTATGGGTCTTTCAGACCTAGACATTTATAGAATAGGAAATAGTCTAGATCTTGCTTACCATTCAAAAATAAAGATTCTAAAGAGTCTGGAAGAATTGAAGACAGAGGGATTTTTGAAAATGAGTAATGAAATTAAAAATTTTTTAAATGCAAATTATCGGTCTGTGAAATATAAAAATAAACTGAACATTCTGGATATTTTGGAATTATCTGATTCTGATTTCCAGGATTTTATAAAAATATACAAAAGTAAAGAAAAAGAAATCGGTGTTCCTATTAATAAGGGACAAGTCTACGTTAAAAGTCTGAAAAATAAAAGAAGATATTTATTAATATTCACTGCACTTTATGTATTTATAATGCTTGCACTCTTACCTTTAATATTTGTATTTTACCTAAAAAATTGGCTTATATATGATTCAATTATAACTATTCCTTGGTTGTTATCTTTAGTATATGTTATTATTTTATCTAGGCGTATTTATAAATTTAATAAAAAATTATCAATCAAATACAACAACAAGGAATATATACCACCTTTAAAACTGGATATTTCAAAGATTGAATGGATAAAAAATGAAGTAAATTATGATTTCCCAATGTTTGTTAAGAATGTGATCGATTATGTAATGTCCTTACCAAATACTGTTAAATGCAGTGTATGTGGTGGATCTGGACAAGTAAGAGAGCCAAGACATCACGTTGAATATACTATTCAAACTGAATCCGTGCCACTAAAACCATATGATATTGGTTATGATCATGATTACTTTTATAGTACTGGTACTATTAGACCTCCTAGAGAAGTTAGTAGAACCGAAATAGTTCGAACAGGAGAAGAAACTATTGAATGGGTACCTGTCAAATGTAAGCACTGCGGAGGAGTAGGTCATTTTTATATTCAAGGAACGAAGGACAAAATTAGAGCACACGGATATGAACTAATAAATGATTTCAATAATTTTTTAAACACGCACCCTAATTTAAATGATGAGATACAAAGATTAAATTCAAAATTACAAATATATATATCGAGATTGAGGCTTATCAATGATACCTTTTATTCTTAAATCAAATTGTGATGAAATGTTGAGAAGATAAAAGAATATATGAGAACTCATGAGTTTCGTATATAAAAATATTTTTATTGCTAGGCTCTGTAGAAACCCTCTGAACAAAGAATAAGCTAAACTTGCAATTCTAGCTGCATTATATGCTATTATTTTAAACCTCATTTCATTATTCTGAGCCTTTGTCTTTATTGACCTGATATCATCCCCCATAGTCTTCTTGATTACAAAGAATATAGTTTCAACTTTGGACCTCTGATGGTACATCTTTTTAGAATAACCTCTCTTCATCTCCTTTCTGTACTTCCCTTTAGTCCTCCATACTGGTACACATTCATTCCTGGCAGGGATGACGGACAGGGCGTGAAGCTTTTCTCTCAGGAATACATGATTGCTCTCATCATCAAATGCTTTATCTGCTATCGCTATTCCTATTGATTTGAATGAATCAGCCTTTCCTGCTATCGGTATGAAGTCTATGTTGTCATTGTTTGGACCGCTTCTAAGCTTTGTTGATGTTATCATTGATCTGCTTCCTTAGCTCTGCACCTATCATAACCTTGAGGAATCTCTTTTGCCTTCTCTTCATAGTTATATCACCCTTTTATTCGGTCAACTCCTTCAACCTCACCTGCTTCTTCATCGATGATAGTACATCTTTCTTTATCCTCAAGGCATAGTATATAGAGGCATGATGTGATGAAAATCCTGATGAGTCTGGAGCAAATAACTGCTTCCTTGTAAGAAGTATGAAACCTCCTATCACTCTTTCTAATAGCATAGAAGGAATTCTTAGCATAAATTTCTCTATAGTTGTAAAATGTGGTATCTTTGATAGTCCTATAGCTTCTAGCAGCCTATCTGCTATAGTAAGAAAGTCATATGTATACTCTCTGTATGATTTTCTTATTCTCTGCATCAAAGCTATAAGAGCAATATGCTGCCATAGAGTGAAATCCTTTCTTGAATACCTGCTTGAATACAAGGGTATGTGTTGCCTTTTGCAGACTTTGAATATAGCTTTGACCATCCTTATATATCTGCTTTCCTGACGCTTAACTTCCTCTCCTTCATCCTTCTTTGATTGTTTAGTCAATATCCATCAGGGAGGATGGGGGAGAGGATAGAGCAATAGCAGGCTAAGAGAAAAATCTCAGACAATCTGAAGCAAAAAGATTACTTAATGATAAATTTCCGAGCATAGGATTTCTACAGGGCCCTCAATAAAAAATATTTTTATATACGAAACTCATGAGGAATCTATAATGTTAGATTTCCAATTGATAGGAACGGTAATATTGATAGCATCAATTGTTCTGGCATTCCTTATGTGGTATTTGACCAGAGAGATACTAAAAATGGAGAACCTTTTATTATATTCTGACATAATATTTACAATATTATGGATTAATGAACCAATAACATCTATAGTACAGGCCTGGGAAAAGGCTTATTATGGAACGATATTTTATTATGAATGGTTGTTTTTTCCTGTATCATCTGCATCATTAGCACTTATTTCTTATCTAATGTACATAAAAAAAATACTTGGGGTTTAAAAAGATAAAGAAAAATTTGAACTAGTAAAGTACGAATTGGCTGAATACGAGATACAATAGAGCAGTGGATCGCATTTCTCACGTTGAAGATGAATTTAAATTTAGCAATTCTGAAATATCAAAAGCAATAAATATTCTAGGGGATGAAAAAAGACATCTAGGAAAATTATTGCAGAGTAGTGTGATATAATGCTTGTTAGCTTAGGCTGATCCTGTCCGGATAAGCATTCATCCGTGTCACCTCCACTCCGTGTACCACGCAACGAAAACTTCCAAGAAGTCCACGAATGGTGTGAACAGCGTCTTCTTGGGATTGGTGTTGTTGTAGAACGCCCTCGTCCCCTCCTTGAGGTAGCTCTGAAGCGTTCAGCCAACCGTGCTACCCAGCTCGAAGGCCTAGTAGACGTGGTTCTGGAAGCCCGGCTCCCGCGAATCACCGAGTCATGGTACCACGGACCCCGGTCGGTGAGGATAACCGGGTCACCCAGCAGTGGGGACACCTTCTCCTGAGTCTTCGCATGAACCTGAAGGCGTTCGCCGTGGTCCTCCTTGGTGTGTAGGGGAGACACCGAACCAGATTGGCTGCCTCGTATACGCGTCCACCCACCGCGGCCTAAACATAGATGGGTGTGCCGCTACACTTCAACACGGTCTCATCCACCCACGGCGATTATGGGGTACGCTTGTGGCTCCGCGGGGGTCGAAGTTGAGCCTCCCACCAATCCACCAACTAACCCGCCTTCCTCACCCACTCCTCCGTGTACACTCGACTTGGAGGCTGGGTGGAGGGAGAGCTTCTCGCAGCACTCCGAGGTATTCCCCCGTGGAAGCTCAATTCAAACGAGTAGAGTAGCATAGCGGCCACCACCTCGAGCCTGTGAGAACCACTTCTTGTCCCCTCCCAACAAGTTTAAATTCCTAAAGTAACCAAAGATGTCCACACGTGGTGGGCTCCACGCGCGTTCATCAACTCTGTGGAGTCCA
>Ga0208314_100676_pt1 | contig 12105 bp, 9 predicted proteins | sample OSPB_Mat_host_9__FD_187144 | JGI IMG/M metagenome (GOLD analysis project Ga0208314, IMG submission 187144) | Extremophilic microbial mat communities from Yellowstone National Park, USA - OSPB_Mat_host_9_15 (SPAdes) (version 3) | ecosystem: Environmental > Aquatic > Thermal springs > Hot (42-90C) >...
AGAACCTTAGAATCGAAAGTCTTATTATCTGGATAGGCTATCCAGTCCAATGCTTCTCAAAAGGTCGGTCCTGGCGTTTTACGCAGTCACGACAGTCCTGGTTTTTCTGCTTTTCTCCTGGTTGGCAGAGCTCTCCGCTAGGCTGGGTGGTGCGATCATGGGCCTAGGCTCCCTGGCCTTCTTCTTCGGCCTCAGGCACGCCGTTGACGCCGACCATCTGGCTGCCATAGACAACTCCGTGAGGAAATTGACTCAAGAGAGTAAGCAGTCCCTGTTCGCAGGGACGTTCTTCTCTTTGGGCCATTCCACCGTGGTTCTTCTCCTGTCAACGGCGTTGATACTCGCATCCAGGGATGTGTTGAGGAGCGTGCCAGAACTCCAGAACCTCGGGGGACTCCTGGGCACATTGATCAGTGGAGGAGTCCTGTACCTACTGGGGGTCCTCAACCTGGTCGTGGCCCTGGAGATCTACACCCTGTTCAAGAGGGTCGTCAGAGGAGAGGAGACCGATGTAGATCAGGTGTTGTTGAGGAGGGGCCTCATGGGTAGGTTCTTCAGGAAACTCTTCAAGTTGGTGGGTAACCAGTATTACCTCTACCCCATAGGTTTCCTCTTCGGCCTCGGTTTCGACACCGCCACTGAGACCGCCCTCCTGGCCATCTCCAGCTCCACGGCTTCCCTTTACACTACGGTGTCACCCTACGAGCTCCTCGTGCTGCCACTCCTCTTCACGGCAGGCATGAGCCTTGTGGACTCCAGCGATGGGTTCTTCATGAACTCGGCGTACAGGTGGGCCTTCTCTGGGGACGCGGTGAGGAAGGTATGGTATAACCTCAGTATGACCGTGATCTCGGTGGTCGTGGCGTTCCTGGTGGGCTCCCTGGAGCTCCTGGGCCTGGTGCAGGCTCAACTCAACCTGAGGGGGTGGTCCTGGTATGTGGTGGGAGAGGTAAACAGTGAGACCTATTGGAGTCTGGTGGGTGTAACCATAGTGGGGGTGTTTGGCGTATCGTGGATAATATCCTACCTGGTGTACGTGTACAAGGTTGATGATAGGAGATCCTGAGGGGTGATTAAAGGCCCCTCAAATGTAGTGGAGCTCGAAGGACTTTCAGTCCCGCTATCATCATTGTCTCATCTCAGTTCACCTGGAGACTCATGCTTCTCACCTGAGGAGTATTTATTCTGAATGTCCTGTTCCACCATTGATCTCTAAATAAAGAAATAGCTTTCGGTGGAAGGACGGTGCCGTCGAACGGACAGATAACTTTACCCTCAATGAAGTCTGGTGATCTGATACTAACTGTCCGCTACTGAAAAGGTGCTTTTTCACATACTCCTTCAACTCATTAACGCCTGGCCTTTCACGGTGAGGCTCTGAACCAGGAGCACTCCGTTGTCAGCCACGATCCCCACACCATCCACCGAGGCCCATGGAATTCCAGTGTTCAGATGGGATGTCCATCTGGGTGTGTCGATAATGCGGTCACGGATTAGGAAAATTAACAGGTCCCTGTCTGTCGAGATATCCTAACTCTACACGATCCTCATTAATTCGCGTCAGTCCCATAGTTCTGAAGGGAGAGATAATTTATCTTATAAGTGGCGACACTCTCCTAGCATTTAAGTAAATCTTTCTCTGATTAATTTCACTAATTACAATCTCCTGTATAGGACTCTCCCCGTAAACTTTAGCCTTTTTCATAGGGTTTCGCAGTCACCTCCCTTTGCTAGGTCAAACCGAAGATTTTCTTTGGACAACAAAATACTCGAAGCCCTCCATTGATGAAAAACTTGACATTACGACGAAGGGGTTGTTGTATTCGAATTCCTCACGCAGCCCCGAATTACCCAAAAGATGCCCTCTACCTCGCTTTCTTTTTTCCCATAAACCGTATCTCTATAATTTGTAGGATGATCGATTATCGATATAAGAATCTTTATAAGAGGATAAAACAATATTTACTTTTATATATTTTCTCCGCATATAATTCAGCTAGGGTACTAACTCCTTGCCAAAAGCGAGTACATATTAATAACGTCCCTGAACTTCAACAGCACAGGGATTATCTTATCTCCTCCCTCTTTCGGATAATCCAACAGGTAGTCATCAGTGTTCTTCCTTACATTTTCGAAAGTCCTATCGTTCCGGGCGTTCAAATACGCGTAAGTAACTAGGGCCTTGGGGATCTCACAGTTCTCGATCATCTGGCCAATGGTGTAAAGCTTGTATAGATACGCGCTGGGTACGTCACTCTTGCTCAACTTTTCGGCAAATTTCAGGAACTTTGACGCCTCATCCCAGGTTAGGGAGACCTGCTTAATATCCCTGCAGTCATTGCTCAAGGCGTATCTCTCCAATATGTTGCTCGACACTCTCCCTGCGTTCCCTTCTCTCTCGGCCTTCGCTCTCTTCTCCTCCTCTCTGGCGTAGGAGTACGCGAACGCTATGGGGTACTTCTTCTTAAACACGAATATCCCTCCCGACACTGAAATTGAAGGAATTACCCCGACGATCAAGCTAGAGAGCTCCATCAACAGTTTGAAGACTTCGTCCCACTTTCCGTATACAGCTAAGTCGTCACCTCCTGAATATAACATAGCAGTCAGTACTTTACTTCTGGGAGTATCGTTTCCTCCAATCTCCTCAGTTTTTTTCACAATCTCCTCAGCCTTTTTAGCTACTATGTGGGCAAAGGCAAAGTCCAATAACGTGGAGAAGGTCATGAATCTCCCTGGGAACGCAGAGAGTCTCCTAACTAGCTCCCCTATCCTATCTCCGTCAACTACACCCATGGCGATGTAGTTTTCAAAGTCGTCAAGCGATAGGAACTTATCGTTTTCCACCGGATGGTGTGTGCTAAGGGTCATGTAACCGAAGCTTATTCTATCAAATTCCTTCAACAGATCAGGGTAAATGAAATCCACGGTTTCGTTAACTGTGAACACCCTGATCCTTTCGGCCTTATCCTTCTCAGTCTGGATAAGTGACTTGAGGAAGGAAATTTCCTTGTCTCCGTGAACCAGTAGGAATCCAACTCTCAACGGTTCTATGAATATTTTCCCAACGTTGTCATGGTAGTAAAATTCCTTGTCCACGTCATTCTTATATAATACTTCCACGACATAATGCAAGTTCCTCGTTGAGTGACCCACGATCAACGAGATTAGGTTGATTTCAGACAACAGGTCATCTTCGTTGACCTCTCCTGCCGTCACTCTATCCACACCTTCCACCCTCTTGAGGGTCTTGGAGCTAAGGTCTCTGAAGTAATCCATATTCAGATCCATTTTACCGGGCCTCCCAACTATTTTCAACTTGCTGAAGGCGTCCTCCAAGACCCTCCTGAACTGCTCGTCGCCCTCGTCCTTGTTGAATATCTTCATTTTGCTGACCTGGAATTCCTCGCTTATTGACGATGCGAACTGAAGTTCATAGTCGCTCCATCTCTCAATTTCTGTCAGGATATCATTCACCTCTCCCTTCACGTCGCCACATACCGCGAACATCAGCTTACCTGGCTCGAAGGAGATGTTGTGTAGGGTGGATAATCCTAAAATCCCGGCGATCCTGTCCGCCAATGCCGTTTGCAGTAGTTGAAGGAAGATACTCCTACCCCTAAGCCTCTTGGAGGACTCCTTCTCTCCCTTGACGTTTGTTATGAACCTCTGAATGCGCTTGATGTCAATCAATAGGAGTCTCATCCTTTCACAGATCGCCAAGGGAGCAGCGAGCCTGCTGTGACCGTAAAGCGAAGTATTAGGGACCGCCTTGTAGACAGCTGCCGGGACAAATAAGGCAGTAGTCCTGTAAATATAATCATAGGTCTCAAGCAAACTCTCCGGGTCCCTTATATGTCTCGCTTTCTCAGCCAACTCCTCTAACTTTTCCAGGATACCCCTGTAGTTCACTCCTGCTTCTCTCCTCGTCTTGGCCTTGTAGGTTTCAGGAACCGTGTCATTGAAATCTACGTAAGTCACGGTGTACCATCTCTCTTGGTCCTCGAACCGCCTCAGGTCGCTGGAGATTTCCAGTGTAGGATCCAGCAGAGGGGTAAGTGCAGGGCTTCCCAGGCTCTCGCTCTCTATTCTCTCGCTGGCTGAGGCGTAATCACCCACTTTCCACTTGCCCTCCCTGAATATCTTGACGTATTCTTCCCCCAAATATTTGGAAAGGAAATCACAAGTAAGCCGGTCGTGCTCGTGAAACTCCTTACCCAATTGACAGTGAGGCTCTTTCCCTGCTCTCCACATTATTTTACCCGCATCATGGAGCAGAGTGACCAGCATGAGCTTCTCGTCCAACTAGCTCACCTTACGCAGAGCTTGATCCATCCTACTCCGATGCCATCGGCGAGCTTCACCGTCCTATTATCCCATAGATGTCCAGTAAGACGTTTCATGACCTTAGCCCTGAGGTTATCGACGTCAGGCGGTAAACCAACCGTCTTGGCCTGATATCCCGTCAGCATACCTATCCTTAATGGTGCGCAGTCTCCCTCAATCTTTAAATTATTCAAAAATTCTAAGTATTTTTTCACATCCTTGTCTGTGCTCTTGATCTTACTCTTCTCGGAGGACACCAGTCTAACGCTGAAATCTTTCAGGCAAGTTGCTATATTTCCCTTATTGATCATATCGTCTAGTCCTTTTAGATTAGGGTTCACGCCGTAGTTGGAGGGTTTCATTATCTTGATATCATACGTTAGTTTCCCCTTGTCCAAGGTTATCATAAACTTTTCGCGCTTGAAGTTACCTACCAGTCCCAGGATCAATACCTTCCTGAGGGTGAGGAGGGGCCCCGAAATCTCGGGTTCTTTAACCAAAAGTCTATTCAATGCATCGTACTTATATTTTCTCTCATTGAATGCAACTGTATGCCTCAGCAACTCCTCAACGGGTTCCCCCACCTGCTTCATTTCTTTACGTGCTTCCTTGGTTGGCAGTTCATCCAACTTTGACTTCACGTTGTTATAGACTTCAGGGGAAGACTTAGAGAGATTATCCAGTAGGGCTGTCCTTATCAGACCTTTCAATGATGACGCTGGAATTAAGTATTCATTAGGCATCAAGATCTGCCGGGGGTTCAAGTTTGAAGAGAAAATCAGTTTCGTGCCCAGTAAAGTCCTCGCAAATTCTTCCTTAAAGACTTCGCTTAGATCCCTCACCTTTCCTAAAGCCTTAAAGATATCTGCGATGATTATTTTACCGTTAACGGTGTAGAAATCAGCACCCTTATGTAGTATTTCACCACTCCAAACAAATATAGGCGTGAGTGGCTCAACCTCGATCTTAAACTCTTCAAAGATCAAGCATTGACACCGATAGCCTTTACCAGGTTCTCGATTTCCTTGCTAAGTTCTTCAACCGATCTGATCTCCTTATAGGAGGTCTCAGTGGCCGTCCTAGGATCGTAAATTCCTACGTCTATTTTCGTGAATTTAACTCTGCCGTACCCTCTAGAACCTCCAGCACCTAAGTACGTCTTCTCCAGTAAGGACATCCCCGTGGTCAGTAACCTCAGGTTATCGCCCAGCTTCGAGGAGTTCTTGTCGAAAACTAACAAGGAGAACGTCCCGTTAAACGGAACGCCGGGCTTCACCCTAGTTATTGTCCTCGGATCTGCCGCAGAAGTAATCCTATCTATCCTGTTCTCGTTCTTGTCCTCTATGAAATCATCAAATGTGATCAGGTTATTTTCCTTAAAAATATTACATACATATTTTTCATTAGGGAATAGGTCCTCAAATAGGATCGATGTGGGTGTGAGGACAGCGAGTAGCGTAGTCATAAGCTGGTCGTTACCCTGCTCCTTATAGATATTGTTCAATGGGAACGCTCCGTAACCGTACAGGCGGTCGAGGTCAGTGTTAATTAACTCCTCAACGAACTCTTTATCTGAAATTTTGTTTTCTCCCGTAAGGTCTTTGTAAACCTCTCTAGCCAACGTATGGGACCAAATCTTCTTGTCAGAGGAATATAATTTTAGACCTAGTGTTATTTCTAATAGTGACCTCATCCTCCCTTTCACTGATGACCCTGGGATATAGGGAACTCTCACAGACACTCTCTTACGCGTCGGAACATTCTCACATTCATACGCTTTCTCAATGGTCATCGTTTCTATGTCTGCTCCACCTATTCTGCCCATAGTTCTGCCTGCGGAGATCAGTAACCCTGTTATCGTCCGCAATTCTACCTTAAACCTTATCATTTTCCGAAGCCTTAGAGAGAGTTGAGGGAGTGACATGTTATCAGCCTACCTCTTTAGCTATCACCGCGATACTGTCGACCAGCAACCTGGCCCTCCTTATTAATTCTTTTACGTTATTTACGTCTGCCGCGCTTAGCTCGTTTATCATTTTGATCAGTATGTCCCTTAGTTGATCATTTATCTGGTCCCTTGCGTTTTGATATTTTATTATTACGTAAGCTCTAGAAAGTTGATCTTTTAGAAAGGTTTTGGCTTGTTGAACGTCCATTTCTTCCGCAGAGTCCAAGATATTAACAAGGACTTCATGGATCTTCCTGTATGATGTCTCCGACTTTATGTCTTTTTTGATCTGATCAAAGTATTTCTCGAGAACAGTCTTCACTATGTCCATGGGTTCCATGTTCTTAACGGAAATATTAATCGACTGACCCAATGGAGGAGTTTTGTTACTGTGCATGTCTCATACTAGGAAACACTCTCATATAAACCTTATGAATATGAATAGGATTAGTATATTGTTGCTACATAAATTATGTGATCACTTAATTACAATCTATCTCCGTATGCAGATTACAAAATTCCAACTAACATAGTCTAATTCATTACAGTTCAATCTCTCTTCGCCTTGAAACTGAGAGTCGACCTTTATCCCGTCCGCAATGTTGATGTTAGAGTTTATGTTGGAGTTAGAATCCATGCACACTATCGTGGAGTTAGCCTTTACCGAAACCAGTACGTCGCCTGATTGGGCCCTACACATACAGCAGTAAGCCTTATGAAGATTACAATTAAAGAAATCACATTCTTCCTTACCCTTTCGACACTCCTCGCGTTCCAGCCTTGTCCTTTGGATTAAATTCGCTGTGACATCAGTTACAAACCGAGAAATATCCTCACCTAGGTTTACATCCTTGTCCCAGACTATCACCACCTTGACTTTTCCAGAATGCGGCAAATACTTGGTGAAGAGTTCGTAGTTCAAGTTGCCAAGGATTTTTTTAACATTTTACTACACAATAATACAACCCGATTAGGTGCATGTAGACTTGAGACACGTTAATTCAACACCGCGGAGACACTGAAACCAGGAACATACCAACTCTCCTCCATAGGTTTTACATCTATTCTCTTGCCACTCCTATCCAGTATGAACGTCTCAGATTCACCACCATGTGATAATCCCTTGTAGAAGTCCCAGCTATGAGTTACTGTGATCACGGATAAGTAATCAGAGGTGACTGTTAAATGTTTAATAACTCTCCCTAAGGTGTAGGCGAAACTGGGGTATGTAAAAGCATCCGGCTCATCAAGAAGCAAAAGGACTTTCTCCTTCTTCTTGCTTAAGGCGTAAGAGTATATCGCGGTGGTCATGACCAGAGCGGGATAAAAGGAGGGAGGTAGTTCAAACACTTTACTTCCTTGATTACCGAAAATATCTTTCCACTCTATCCCGTTCTTTGTAATCGAAATTCGTAATGAAATTAGATAGTTAGCGTCGTTCTCATGATCCGCACTCTTTAACTCTTCGGTTATCTCCTTCACCGCTTCCTCAACCTTCTCACTCGCCTCTACTAGGTCTTCGTCCCTGCATTGGATACGGACGTCAAGCAGTCTCCTTGCGGCGGAGACCTCCTCTCCTATCTTAGCTAGGTGGCTCAGATTACCTTGCTCTGCCTCCTCAAAGTACGCCTTATACTTATCGTAAATATAGTAGGTCATCACATAGGGATCTATGTATATCACGTGATCGAAGTTTTCGCCAAGAGAACACTGGCCCGTCGTTTAAAATTGGACGCTCAAGTTATACTTCTCACCAGGGAGGGAATCATACACACCTTAAAAGCAAGGACTTACCGTTTAAGTTCGGCCCTATTATAACTGTTAGTTTATCCAGCACCAAGGAAGAGTCCATTTCTACTGGCTCGTTCAGCTTCACTTTGTTGCATAGTATGACCTTTCCTACTTAGCTATATAGCTTGTTACTCCTCCGAAGAGCTTAGAGAAACAAGTTGAAGTGTAAAGTTCCTTGAGTTCTTGAGGACTCTTCCCTTTAAGAGCGTGATCTATGCCATGACAGGCTCTCGCCGTAAAGACCAATAACTCCATGAAGTTCATCGTGTGCTTACGCGTGTCCTTTGTTAAACTCAAGGCGAAGTTTACAACCTTACGTGACGTGATTGAAGGCCTCAGAGACCATTCATCGAGAAGAAATAAAAAGGACAGCTCATTTCAAAACTCAATGAAACTCATCACACTCAAGTTCACCTCCCCGTTCAAGGTGAGCGGCGCGGAAAAATACATTGATGCCATAACACTTTATAGGGCCTTCATCAATGCTCTCTCGCTTCTCGGAGAGTCCTTTGATGAAATAGAGGAAGGGAAGGTGAAGTTTTCCTCCACTTTCCCGGTAAAGGAGGGGAAACTGTACTTGAAAATCCCCTTCAGGACCATCTCCTGTGGGGATAGAGAGGTGGAAAAGAGTATGAAGGGAATAGAGTATGTGGACGCTGACCTATTTAAGAAGGTTAAGCCTCCTCTCGTTCTAGAGTGTGAGGGTAAAGAGAAATACGTAAGGGGAGCTGTGGGATCGGAAAGACTGGACTCCAGTTACTTCCTTACATCCCACGGCAAGGTAGTGGTGGAGTACAAGAACAGAATGGATAGGATGAACAACTCTGCAGACATCTATTCAATCTCCTCCTTCATGCCTGAACATGAGATGGCGTTTCTAGCCACGACGTGGGACTACAAATTGGATAAGGCGTTGAAGTTACTGGAAAGAACAGGCCTAGGCAAGGAGAGGAACTTAGGCTACGGCAGGTTCGTGGTCAAGAGCGTCAAGGACTACGATTTAACTGTAGGAGGGGAGTACAAATACGTGACGGGGAGGGCCTACACAGAGGGGGAGTTCTTAGCAGAGAATTTCGACACAGCCCACATGTTGGGAGGGGACGTTTCACTGATTATACTACAGGGATACGTGTTACTTCCGGTGGGATCTCTAGTCAAGAACACGAAGAGGATATATGACGAGAGGGAGGGGAACGTGGTAATAGTGGATCCAATAACTTTGTGAGTGTCTTGGGTTTACCATATGGTTTGTGGTGGGAACGGAAGCCCAACTGTTATACTAAATTGAAAAAGACCATAGTGTCGTCATTGAGGTACAAAATTTTCTTCTACATGGCGAGAATAGTTGACAAGACGAATAACGCTACCTCAAGGAGAACGCCATAATCCTTTGATTTATAGGTTAATGACGACACCATGAAAAAGATAATCTATGATTACTTTCATATCGTTTCTGTAACAAAAGACGTTTTCTATTCCCCGTCTCTCCTCCAATGATCTGAGGACACTGATCTGAGGACTCAGACGTTCCCATGCAGACCTAACCTTGAATGCTAGACCTTACGCTGAAACCTAAGTCAACGATCGTCTCCATTTCGTCTTACGTCCCTTTTTCTGGTGAGTCCTTGAAGTACCTGGGCAACTTCACGGGTTTGATGATTCTAATTCCCATCTTTAGTATCTCTTCTGCGTTCACTTTGTTTCTCAATTTAACGTTTACTTTTTTCTTATTCCACGTAAGTTCCCTGGATATTTCAATCAAAGAACGTATATCCGGGAGATTGTAAAGTATGCCTTCAAACTCCTCCAGTTCATCCTTTACCCTGAACTCCTCAGGGTTATTGGGAATGTATATTCTTTTACCATATACGTTGAAGATATCGAATTTTTTATTAGCATTAAGTAAATGTATAAGTGATATAAACAACTCCTCCTCAGTCCTGCAGTAATACCACCTCATCTTTTTTCCTACGTACACGAGGATACAAGGTTCACCGCCTGACGTGGTGTCTGTGATGTAGATCACTTTCTTCTCCTCAATTGGTGAGTCAAGGGATAATAGGTTTGGTGATCTAGAGTTCTTTTTCAGACCTCAAATTCCCATACTCAAATGCGCATCTGACTTCGCATCTCTTGAATTCAATAGCACCCGAGTAGCACCCTACTTCTTCACAGGAACAACACAGTCCAGGAGTTCATGGACATCAGGCTGCATAGCCTCTCTCTCAGCTCACCATACTTACCTCGCCCTGCCCTCATCTCTTTGCTCCTCAGGGCCTTAATGAGTAACTCTAGTGTACTCCACCAGAGGCACCACAGTGGCAACTTTGTAGGCCCTATCTTCGAGTCCCAACCATTACAGTGGCAACGCCCATGGAACCCCCGATAAAGCCCTCGAAATTCCAGGTTGATAATTAAGGCGTCATCGTTCCTGAAGTTATTGATGCTGTTTATATTGGCCACGAGTAAGGGTATGTCAGACAGGACGACGGATCGATGAGTTCACTGGATTATGATCTCTCTACTTTGGTTACTGAAAAGTGAGTGAAAAACATGGATAGATCATAATGTCATTATCAACACACAAATTCCGGTATTAGCTTTCTCTTCTGGAAGACTAAAGCCAGAGAGTGACCATTTCCAATCTATTCACTTGGTTGCCCTCTTGAACCAACTTGTCCCTCAGTGACGAGTGGAACTCGTTTGGGTTGACAGGTGAGATCACTGTACGGTTCTTCAAGGAAAGGTAGACGTAGTCGTCGCTCACTCCTCAGTTAGGTAAATACTTCAACATTTCCCTGAACGCCCTCTGGTCCCTACCAACTGAAAACAATAGGTAGAGTCCAAAAGTGGTGTAGGTGAAGCACGTGAAGACCTGCTCGTAAACTTCACGTTCTTGCGTAAGTACCACATCTCGTCAACTACCTTGGTCACCTTCCCATTTGCCAGGTGCCTGGCGTCGCCCCACAGTTGCTAACTCAACAAACCTTTTCTTACCGTGGCGTTTAATCCAGGTGAACACGGTGCCCAAGGGGACTCCCAGAACTCTTGATCGCCCTCATACTCATCCCGTTTGAGTACATCCTCAATGCCTGCTCAACCCTCCACCTGGGGTGGTGATGGTGGGCGTCTCCCAGGAAGTACCTGCCGCAGTCCCCAAGGTACCTCTGCTTTCCCAACCATCTGCGGCACTTGACCACGTAATGGCCGCAAGGGGGGACAGGGGAGATCCTTCCTTATGATCGCTCTCCTATCCATGGATAATACTAGAAGTGCAGAAATAAATATCCTAATGACGACGCTATGCGGCAGTAGAAAGTGTCTACACTTGCCTAACCAATTACTGGGTCGGGGAGTTCTTCCTAAGAGTCTAATGTTGTTCATCTCTTGTGAAATATTGTGGTTGGCTAAAAGAAAAATTCGTAGCTCACTGCCCACACTACCCTGCACTATAACTATATAATTCCCACTGTTGATAAAAAGTTTCAATTCCTTCTAGGATGCTTCCCGTGACGCTATTGATGACGACAAGAACGTTGTTCTCTTTCAATTCCTTCTAGGATGCTTCTACTAACTGGATTTCCCGCATGGTTTACTAATGCTTTTTTCTTTCAATTCCTTCTAGGATGCTTCTACAAGGCCCGAGGACGCCTACAAGAACCTTGTGAAGGTGACTTTCAATTCCTTCTAGGATGCTTCATACTACTGTGTATACTCTATAGACAGAGGTAAAAGAAACTTTCAATTCCTTCTAGGATGCTTCAGGATAAAACCGTATTAGTACACAATGAACACGGAATAGTCTTTCAATTCCTTCTAGGATGCTTCAAGTCCCTGGCATTGGGATAATGGAAGTACCTAGAATTGTCTTTCAATTCCTTCTAGGATGCTTCTAGGATGACGAAGTGGAGACTAGTGCCAAGTTGATGGCCTTTCAATTCCTTCTAGGATGCTTCTTGTAAAGACGCTAGGAAGTATGCTAATAGAGATAACATCAACTTTCAATTCCTTCTAGGATGCTTCTTCTACGACAACTGAAC
>Ga0208314_100686_pt1 | contig 11922 bp, 10 predicted proteins | sample OSPB_Mat_host_9__FD_187144 | JGI IMG/M metagenome (GOLD analysis project Ga0208314, IMG submission 187144) | Extremophilic microbial mat communities from Yellowstone National Park, USA - OSPB_Mat_host_9_15 (SPAdes) (version 3) | ecosystem: Environmental > Aquatic > Thermal springs > Hot (42-90C)...
TGGCTAGGGACACTAGGGCTGTCAATAGGAGTGAGAGAATGGTTGATTATAGTCTTGCCTTACTTAATGTCATGTATCCAGTAATTTATTCAAGGGAGAAGACTCCCTTGAACGAGGCTTACTTGAGAGGAGTGCAGAATATTAGGGAAAATCTGATATAATTTTACTATTCAATATCGAATAAGATGACTGCATGAGAACGCTCCCTGTATAAATGTTTTAAAATAAAATATCAGATACCCTCTGAGGATAAAAATGACTTGCTTGAGGCGGTATTGTCTGTTTAAACTTAAGCTCAAATGTTTATACCAGAAAACAATTATATCTTATAAGCTTGAATAGAATATGTTAAGTTTAATAAATAAAAAAGGAAAAAATATTATATTACTTTAAGAGATAGTATTTCTTGTCAATGTTGGCTATTGCAGGGGATAGTGCTAAGAATGGGAGTAAGAAGAGTATTGTGCTATTACTTGTCTGACGCGTATTGGTGTTTAATCCATATGCTGATGGATTTGTAACCCATGGTGGGTAGTACCCAGCAAAAGGATGACCAGGGAATCCTAAGTATCCTAATCCTAGTTTAGCTGCCGCTAACCATTCACTTTGTTCTTGTTGCATTGAAGATACTAATGTAGAGTTCCAAGCAGATAATCCAATCTTACCAACTTGCTGTAAAGTTAGTAACCCTGAATCTATCTGGGCGAAAACGTCATCAAACACTCCACCATCTGATAACTGATAAACGAAGTTTTGCTCTGAAGTGTTTATTAATTGTTGATAATCATACCATTGTGCTGGTTGAGCATACCAATCCGTACCATTCTTATAATAGGTTACTGCCTTGTATTTTGTCCAGACTTCCTGCCCTTGATATGAAGACCAGAAATGGGCTAGTTGTAAAGCTTGTTGTTCTTGAGGACCTACTGGTATACCAATTGTATCTATCACTAATGCATAGTAATGCTGTGTGCCTGGGAATGGAGTCTCTACTACAGAAACACTTGAATTGTTTATGTATTGAGGCAACGGAGGATAAACTGAAATATTTATATAACTTGCGTAATTAGTTACCCAGTTCCCATTAGCTTGAAATGCGACTTTACCTTGAGCTAGTAGTGCAAATCCTTGTTCCCATGACATAGATTGCCAACCGGGATAGTTATAGCTTGTGAAGTTCAAGAACCAGTAGTTGGTTTCATTTATTATCTTCTGAACCATTGGATTATTGAAGTTCAATGTACCATATATTAGTTCATTGTACATTTGTGGCCCAGCTAAATATAAGAATATATCCTCCCATACGTTAAATTGATCCCATCCACCGTCTCCACCGGGTATAATCCATGGACTCACACCATGATTAGCTAATTGTACAGTATCATATACAAGAGTACTAAAGTTATAGGGGAATGGTAAATTATTCCCTTAATAATTGAGTATTCACATAAAGAACTGCTCCCCTATGTACGTTAATTGGGACGGATAGTAATGTGCCATTATAGGCTCCAGCTTGTAATACTGCATAAACCGCGTTATTAAGTAGTCCCCATTGGGCTAAATAAGGAGTCATATTGACAAAAGTATGTATACCGTTGGGTGCAGCCTCAACATAACTTATCATTTCTGGTCCGTAATGTACTTGAAATGCTGCTGGAGGTTTACCAGCTTGTATAAGGGCTAAAATAGCATATTTTGCATTTGTACCTCCAGCCCCTGGAATAGAATATGTTTGCATTTGTAAGCCCGTGTATTGCTTAACTGCAGGGATTATCTGGCTTAGTGCTTGTCCTCCATCACCTCCACCCCACCATGTGTAGAAGACCACTGTATTGCTAGGGGTTGACGTAGTTGTAGTGGGTATTGTTGTAGTTGTAGTAAATGTGCTAGTTACTGTAGTAGTTACGGGGGTTGTGGAGGGCCCCTTAGTTAAAACGAAGCCGGCTATAACTCCTATTATTATCACTATTACGATTACTGCTACTATTACTGCTATTTGGGTAGATGTTAATCCCTTAGCTAAACTATACCTATATTTCCTTTTCATGGCAATTTATGGTAATCCTTGATGGTTTATAAAGTTTTTTATTGTACTTACTAGTAAACTTATATATATTATTATATATAATTACCTCTATTTATAAAGTTTCTCTATATAGATATTAAGATAATTTTTAAATAAACATCATAGATTCTACATGATAATTAATTTATATACCCTCCTATATATAGTTAATCATGATGAAGAAGGGTACAATAATCTTGGTTGTTCCCACAGCTGTCTTTTCCGCAATATTATTGTACCTAGTAATATGGAATGCAGTAATATCCTTTATGAATTGGTCCCTACTGAATTCTAAACCGACTTTTGTTGGACTTGAAACTTACGCCACCGTAGTAAGGACCTTTCAGTTCACAAACTCTTTATTGCATTCCATAGAATTATCGGTAAGCCTAGTAATTATAGGGAATATTCTGGGCATATTAATTGCTGCGTTACTATACTTTTTAAATTCCAATAAGGCCAGATCTATTTTTCTCTCAATAGTAATATACCCTTTGGCTATTTCAATGGCTGTTAATGGACTCATTTGGCTTTGGTTATTTAATATCCATATTGGAGTAGACTGGCTTTTAGTAAGGATTGGTTTACCCCAAATTCCATGGCTTTCATCGACCTCTACGATGTTTCCTAGTTTGATCTTGGTCACAGTTTGGGCATATACTGGAATTGCGGCTTTATTCTATTTAGCAGGGTTTATGAACATAGATAAGACAATAGTAGAGGCAGCGAGGTTGGATGGTACCAGTGCTTTCAAAATACTTTACAAGATACTCATTCCTAATTCGCTAAACTCTTTTATTATTGCCACAGCTCTTCTATTCTTATTCTCCTTTAGAATATTTGATCTGCCTTATGTGTTATCTGGTGGTACTACGAATATTTTTCTTCAAACAAGCGAGTTATATATGTATTACCTTTTCACCGTGGAGTATTTCTCTCAAGCTACAGCGGTTGCTACGATAATAACATTAGTTGCTACGATAATTATTATTCCGTATGCCTTGACTGTAATTAGGAGGTGGATAAGAAGATGAGGCCAGTAATAAAGGCAAGTTTACATTATCTAGCATTAGCAATTATCAGTGTTATATGGCTTATACCAGTTTATGCAATGCTCATAAATGGGTTTAAGAGTAATTTTGAAGTTCTATCTACTCCAGTTTTAGTACCACCTACCAAAATTACGTTCGAAGCTTACGCCTCAGTCCTCTTATCACTAGCTAAACCTCTAATCAATAGTCTAATAATTGTTATTCCTACTTCGTTCATTTCAGCATTCTTAGGTGCCATGGGTGCATATTTCTTCTATACATTATCTTACTCGTTTAGTAGAGCTTCTTCAGCCATAAGTGACGTTTTATTCTCTCTAATATCACTAGCTACATTTATTCCCCAAGAAGCTACACTATTACCGTTGACTAGGCTAATGGTAAGCATGGGATTTTTAGATACTTACATAGGTATAATATTTGCGTTATTGATATTTTATATACCTACTGGAGCTTTATTAATGTCAATGTTTATCACAGTGATTCCGAGGAGTTTAATTGAGGCGGCAAAGATGGATGGGACTGGAGATTTAAAGATATTCATGAAGATAGTGTTTCCACTTTCTATGCCGGGCTTCATTTCAACGTTAATATTTATTATAATACAGACATGGAATAACTTCTTTATCCCGTTAGTGTTAGTAACAACTCCAGGAATGAAACCAACGTCAATAGCTGTATTATCATATAGTGGTGCTTATGGTACTTTATATAATGATACATTCGCGGCTGGAATGCTTGCAAGTATAATACCACTTGCAATATTTGTTTTTCTTGGAAGATACTTTATAAGAGGACTAATGGCATTAGGTGGAGGAGGTAAAGGGGTGTAAAAGATGGTTAAGATTATTGTAAAAAACATCTCTAAAGTTTTTAAGAAAGGCAAAGTAATAGCATTGGATAACGTTAATATAACAATTGAAAATGGAGAGAGATTTGGAATATTGGGACCGAGCGGAGCTGGTAAGACAACCTTCATGAGAATAATTGCAGGCTTAGATGTACCTTCTACCGGGGAACTGTACTTCGATGACAAATTAGTTGCTTCAAATGGCAAACTACTAGTACCTCCAGAAGACAGGAAAATCGGGATGGTATTTCAAACTTGGGCTCTATATCCTAATTTAACAGCGTTTGAGAATATTGCGTTTCCTTTAACTAATATGAAGATGAGTAAGGAGGAGATAAGGAAAAGGGTTGAGGAAGTAGCCAAGATTTTGGATATTCATCACGTTTTAAATCACCTTCCTAGGGAATTGTCTGGAGGACAACAACAAAGAGTTGCATTAGCTAGAGCTTTAGTTAAAGATCCATCTTTGCTTTTGCTTGATGAACCATTTAGCAATTTAGATGCCAGGATGAGAGATAGTGCTAGAGCTTTAGTTAAAGAAGTCCAAAGTAGATTAGGAGTAACCTTACTTATCGTCAGTCATGATCCCGCTGATATTTTCGCCATTGCTGATCGGGTAGGGGTATTGGTTAAAGGCAAATTGGTTCAAGTGGGTAAGCCTGAAGAGGTATATGATAATCCAGTATCAATTCAAGTTGCTAGTCTCATAGGTGAAATTAATGAACTGGAGGGAAAGGTGACTAATGAGGGAGTAGTTATAGGCAGTTTCAGATTTCCAGTTAGTATCTCTAATGATAAAGTGCTAATTGGTATTAGACCAGAAGATGTGAAGTTATCGAAAGATGTCATTAGGGATGACGCTTGGACTTTAGTGGGAAAGGGGAGGGTCAAAGTTATAGGCTATCAGGGAGGTTTATTTAGGATAACTATAACTCCGTTAAATTCGGATGATGAAATATTCACGTATTCTGATCATCCGATACATTCTGGTGAGGAGGTATTAGTGTATGTAAAAAAAGATAAAATAAAAGTTTTTGAAAAAAATTAAAATCCTTTTTAAAAAGCTGTACTTTTCCATTTTATTCTATGGTTTTTTGTGGTTCTTCAGCCAATTTAGTTCCTAGTGTTTCTGGTCCGAAGTACTGTGCAATACCAACTATTAAAGCTCCAATCATCAATAATACTGCCGTAGAGAACCATATGTTATTCGGTGTATCTAATGACTTAAACAAGTAGTTATGCATTAGAGGCACATATATACTGAACCAACCACCTATGAAAATTCCAGAGGAATAGCCGAAACCCACTCCAGAAGCCCTCATTGATGCTTTAAATCTTTCAGATAAGTAGATTGGTATTATTCCCCAAGGTCCTTGTGTTATTATACCGATGATAATTGAAAATAACATAGCAGTTATAGCGTTACCCGCAATTGCTGCAGTAATAAGCCCATAATAAATTGGTATTGCAATGATAAAGGTGATTATACTCCATATTATTGTTAACCTTCTTCTTCCAACATACTGGGATAAGGTACCGAACATTACTGCACCAGCGAATGCAGCGTAAGTACCAATGCTATATATGTAGTTTGCCTCTCCAAGGCCAAATATTGATGGACTATGTTCTAAAATAGTAGGTACAAATGCAAATAGAGAATAAGCGAAGAAGAACATCCCCGTCATATATGCCATGACTTGAAAGAAATCTCTTCTATAAGGTGGTTTAAACAAATCCACTAATGGTGTCCTTCTGATTAGGTTCTTCTTTTTAACATCTTCAAAAACTGGTGTTTCTTTCATAGCGAGTCTTACTGCTAAGGCTATGAAAGCTGGTATTACAGCAGTTAAAAACACATATCTCCACGCAAACTCCACAACACCAGATACACCATAAATTCCTATGAAGATGCCCTCTACCACAGCAGCCAAGGCTGCGCCAAATGAGAAACCACCTTGAACTAATCCACTAACAAACCCTCTCCATTTATATGGTGTCCATTCCATAGCAAATGGATGACCAGCTGAGTATTCTCCACCAGCAAAAATGCCTACCGCAACTCTTATTAAAACGAATAGAGCGAATGAGAGAATTCCAGCTTGGGCATAAGTTGGCAATGCCGAAGTAAGTGCACTAGTAATTCCTAAACCCAATACCGTAATTATTAAGTCAGCTCTCCTACCTATCTTATCTCCCAAATTTCCAAATATTGCTGAACCTAAGGGTCTGAATATTATTGTCAGGGAGTAGGAAAGAATGATATTAAATGTCGCAATTAGTGGGCTTGCAGGTGGTAGAATTACCTTAGCTAACACTGGAGCTATGCTTAAAATCATTGTCAAATCATAGGAATCTAGAAGGAATCCTATAAATTGGGATTTATTGCCTTACCTGAATCCCACGTGAACTTTTCTGGCTCCATTTGAGATCTTCTTTAAACTGTTGTTTTAAAAATTAACTTCTTAGAAAAGAATTTAAGTTATTTAAACAGTATATAATGCTCAACATTTTATACCTCGCATAGAGTAAAGTGAGATATGAAAGAGATAAATAGAATAGCGATTATAGGAGGAGTAAGGTCTTTTAGTGGTTCCATAATTTGGCCGTTTATCGGATTTGCATTATATAAAGTTTATGGATTCTCGCTAGATACTATTTCGATATTTTATTTAATCCAAGCGCTTTTAAATGTTATTGCGTCAATCGGTGGGGGAATAGTAGTTGACTATATTGGGAGGAGAAATGCAATGGTTCTTTCCACGATTGTTTCCTCATTGGCTCTATTTACGGCGTATCTAGTCAATCTCCCTATACCTATAGCGGGATTGATTTTATTACAAACATTCTTTAATACTATATACAATATATCTTCTACTGCAATAGTCGGGGATATCTACAAAAGGGCTGATTTAGTTAAGGCGTTTAGTAGGCAAAGGGTCGGAATTAATGCGGGATGGGCTTTAGGGCCCTTAATTGGTGGATATATTTTCACATTCTATGGATTTAAGACGCTATTACTGGTATCAAGTCTGATTGCGATCATCCCAATACCTCTAGTAAGATTATTACCGGAATTTAAGGGTGGGGGAAATATTTTAAATTTTAATGTTAACAACCAATTTATTCTCTTCCTAATTTCTACCTTCCTTACTTTCGTGTTGGTTGGTCAGTTGGGATTCGGTTTACTAACGTATTATAATGCCCAACTTCATTTCACAGAATTTCAGGTCAGTATATTATTTGCCATAAATGGAATTATGATAGTAGCGTTACAAGATCTGGTTGGGAGACTTATAAGTAAGAGGCTGTGGTTAATCGTGATTGGGACGTTAATTTACGCCTCTGGATATTTCGGAGTTGCATTCATCACTAACTTTCTAGTGGCATCCATTGATATTGTGATTATAACAATTGCTGAAATGATAGTGACACCACTATCACAAGCCATTGCTAATTCTTTAACAAATCAGAGTTCTAGGGGGAGACAAATTGGATTATATAGTATGGTTACTGGAATTGGCAGGGTATCGGGATCATCGTTAATAGGTGAGCTTATGAACTATTATTTATATACTCCCGTCATTTTATGGGGAATAATGAGTTCCTTCGGTCTTGTTTCCGCAACTATTTATTTGTATCAAATAAAAATAAAAAGGATAAAAATTTAATATTAACTCATTCCAGCTTTAGATTTTTGCTTAATGAATTTGTACATTGCCGCTAAAATCACCACTCCAATCAAGTCATCTATCGGTATACCAAAATGCACTGGATAAAACCAGGCCCATGAAAACGGTAGCTTAAGATCAACTATCCAATACATAATATCCTCAACTATTGACCCGTAAATTAAGTACCATACAGTCTCAACGGATAGTAGTTTACCCGATGCAAGATATGAAGGAAATCCAAAAATTAAAATATAAATTACTCTGTAGAAATAAAGTGATACTGTTGGAGTGAATATGCTTTTCATCCACGCTGGTGAGCTTAAAACCTTGGAAGGATCCCATTGTATTCCTAGTTCGAGGATAGCGTAAATAAACGAGAAAACAGTCATAATTGTTAATCCTCTTCTATTAATCATAATCTTAAAACTTACCTAGACTATTATATATCTATGTTGGATAAAGTGAGGGAGATTGTAAGGAAAATTGACCCAAATGCAGAAATACAAATTAGCAGGAACAAAAAATTTACGAAAATAAGGGTGAAAAGCAATAGATACTGTGATAGAGCTAAGATTTGGATTTCTTTATATGAGTTATTTAAAGATCATGAAGACATCATAATAGAGGTAGAATGATGACAATAGCTAGTAATAATACCGTCATTAAGTAGAAATAATCAAAATTATATTCAGTCAGTTTAAAGAGAATTTTATTATTTTTCACAGATAAACAGTACGTAGTTTCCCTTACAATTACCACTATAATAGGTAAAAGGATAAGACTTAGTTTCGAGAGAATTGAGAGGGTGAGAAGTATTATAAAATTCATCTGAATTATTGAATTCAAGGTTGACCATTGGATAACGTTTAATATTTTAGGTTTCATATTGCCTGGATAGTGGAGAACTTTAGCTATTACGAGTTTTATTAGCACGTGTACCAATAAAAGAGAAAACATTATTCCTCTAGTTAATATATTATCGCTAATGTTAAACAATACTGCTATCATAATACCTATCATATAGTATGTAATACTCGATATGATAGGGACTATGTATGATTCATTCACCTTTCTAAATGAGTAAAAATAATAAGAAAAAAGTAATCCCTTATAGGGATCTAGCCCCTCTACTATCCCTAGGCTAAGGATAGCAATAAGAGTCAGAGGAAGCATCTCCTCCCCTTAACCTAACTTGATGCGACCTAGCCTCTCCAAAATCCACGAAGAACTCCTTATCCACATCTAGACCTCCATCTGGATTAGCATTTAGTTTAACCATCCATCCCTTTAAGCCCTCTGGATAGAACTGGTTATCCCAAGTACTATAAAGGGAATTGGTAACATAAACTCTTTTTCCATCCCTACTAATTTCAATCATTTGAGGACCTCCAGTAAGTTTATGACCAGAGGGGTGGTCAGCCCTATGAAAAATACCTCCTAATCTGACCTTTCCAGTAAGTACTGGTTTAAACGGATTACTCACGTCGTACTGCCTAATCTCTCCTATACCCCATAAGCTAACGTAAAGGAACTTATCATCAAGGCTTAAGTCTATATCAGTAACTAATGGTGGTACAGCCTTAAATGGTTTCAATATCTCCGGCAAACCTCCCTCACTTGGTTCCGCAGGGATTTCAATAACCTTTTCCCCATTCCATTTACCATCTTCGTAGTACCATAACCAGATTGAACTACTTAAATCCTTTAGGCTTACTACCATATTTATAAATCCCATGAGTTTAGTTGGGTCATGTAGGGGTCTAAGCTCTAACGCCATCCTATTCTCTTCACCAAGGGTTACGCTTGATACCTTCTTTCTTCTCCTCAAGTCCCAGAAGTGTATCCTATTTCCATATCTATCTTTAAGATGTTCCAATCGAAGCCCGTTCTCAATAGTGTTTGGCACTGCCCACTCACTAGTTACCATTACTTCATTTGGTAAATTCCACCAGAAATCGTAAGCCAAATATTGGTCACTCCTATCTATCTCCCACTTGCCTAAAGGTTCAAAACTGTAATGGTCTAACATTAAAATTCCCCCCGGACCCTCACCGTTTTCATTGCCAAAAGCACTTATGTAGATACCATCTGGCCCACAATGTACTGTATGTAGCCTACTGTAGCCCGTTACTTTCTTAACCTCCTCTGGTTCTATAGTTTTAACTATATTAGGCTGTCTAGGGTTTAATTTTGTATCTACTATATAAATCCTTGAGGAACGTAAACCGGGTACAACTAAGAATCTTCTCTCAAAATTTGGTCTTCCATTAGGGCATAAGGCGGAACTACAAGCATTCCAACCAAAATGGTGCAGCTCATCATTGACATATGATAATTCAACCTTATGGATTACCTTAGAATAAGTTTCCGATTCAGGCTTTACATCAACTACTGCTATGAAATCTGGCCTATTTATTCCAGTTCCAGTGTATAAGCAAGCAACATAAGCTAAGTCCTCTGGAGGTGATTTCATGGCCATCTTTGGAGATGGATAAAACGTTGGATCTCTCTTAAAGGGAGCAAAAACTGACGGTAATTCCATTAAAGTTATTTTGTATCTAAACCTTATAAAGTTTTATTATTTGTGTAAATTATTGAGGTTGAACATTCATGTTAATTTTCTTATCCCTTATTATGTACCACGTTCCCAATCCAATCGCCCCAAGACTTCCCTCAACGTCTTTAAAAGTAATCTCCACTGCAACTGCAGTTCTACCTTTTCTTATTACATTTGCTTCAACAGTAAACGGCCCCCTATACATTGGCTCTAGGAAATTTACCTTTAGTTCTTGTGTTACCTGATCCATTCCATCGTTTATTGATAGAACTGCCAATCCACCTGTGTAGTCTATGGACGCAACTATCATTCCACCATTTAGAATATTTCCCCTTCTTGTCAGCTCCTTCTTGAACGGTATTTGCGTTTTAGCATATCCCTCCTTTATCTCTAAAATTTTCACACCTAAATAATGAAATACATAATCGCTATCGTATCTCTGTAAAATTTTTTCAATATCATAGTTTTGAGAATCCATTAATATAATAATGTATAAGCATTCTTAAAAATCTACCTATATAGAATTATAAAAAAATATTAATTTCTTGTATCTTATTTGTTAATCTTTTCAAACTCTGCCTTAAACTCCTCTAAAGCTTTTTTAATCTCCTCTACAGAAGCCTCATCCTCCAGTGCAGTTATATCTCCCACTTCTGCCCTAGTTGCAACAGCCCTTACAACTCTTCTCATTATCTTTCCACTTCTCGTTTTAGGCAACTTACCCACGAAGAATATCTTATCTATAGTAGCTATAGGTCCCACCTTATCTCTTACCGTCTTCAGTATCTCTTGTGAAAGCTGCGTATTAGGTGTATAACCTTGCCTCAAAATTACAAACGCATAAGGCACCTCTCCCTTAACTGGGTCTGGGACTCCAATTACCGCTGCTTCCGCAACTGCAGGATGCTCAATCAAAGCTGATTCTAACTCATATGTACCTAGCCTATGCCCAGCTACCTTGATAACTTCATCAGCCCTCCCTAATATCCAGAAGTATCCATCCTTGTCCTTAACAGCGTAATCACCAGCATAGAACATTCCAGGGAATCTACTCCAATACACCTTCACGTATCTTTCAGGATCCTTGTAAATTGTTAATGGCATTCCAGGCCACGGATTCTTTATAACAAGATATCCTCTTTCCTCAAGGTTAACTTGTTTCCCATCTTCATTAACTACATCTGGCTCAATTCCCAATATTGGTGGGCCATTTGTCCCAGGTTTCATTGGCACAAGATACAATCCTGGTAAATGAGATATTAGAATACCTCCAGTCTCAGTCATCCACCAAGTGCTTCCAAATGGTACCTCCTCTCTACCGACTAATTTCCATAGCCACTCCCAAGCTTCCGGATTTATTGGTTCACCTACAGAATGCATTAGCCTAACAGTGGAGGTAATGTGAGCCTTAACCCAATTATCACCATATTTCATGAAGCTTCTAATTGCAGTGGGTGAGGTATAAAGGATTGTGATCCCATACCTTTCAATTATCGATACCCACCTATCCGGTTGTGGATAATCCAAGGCTCCTTCATACATTATTTCAGTTGCTCCTTCCATTAATGGTCCAAACACAATGTAAGAGTGTCCAGTAACCCATCCTATATCTGCTGTACACCAATAAATATCATCATCTCTAATGTCGAATACCCATCTCATTGTTGCATGTAATAAGGTCATATATCCGCCAGTATCGTGAACTATACCCTTAGGCTTACCAGTAGTTC
>Ga0208314_100691_pt1 | contig 11879 bp, 10 predicted proteins | sample OSPB_Mat_host_9__FD_187144 | JGI IMG/M metagenome (GOLD analysis project Ga0208314, IMG submission 187144) | Extremophilic microbial mat communities from Yellowstone National Park, USA - OSPB_Mat_host_9_15 (SPAdes) (version 3) | ecosystem: Environmental > Aquatic > Thermal springs > Hot (42-90C)...
AGGTGGGCAGGGGTTTCACTCTACATAGGCGTACATAGGTACGCATCAGCATACCTGTCGTACGCGTAGTGGAGCTTGGGCTTCAGCGCATCACGTAGGAACCTCACGGGTTCATCGATCCCATTCAGCTCCGCCCCTGTCTCGACGTACCCACCCATTCATACGCCTTCTGCGTTGCTGAAGAAGGCATCATGGGGAACGCCGACCATCTTCAGTTCCTCCCGCTTCCCCCTCCATCCCATATGTTGTGCATGTACCCCTCCCTCAGCGAGTGGAGGTCTTGGGTCTATGCTACCACTCACCCTACTGCCCATGCACACAAACGCTCAAATCCAGAAATCCATATAAACCTATCTATTTTGAAACTGCTGAGTACGGCGGAGACAGCCAGTAACCACAGCCAGCCCCACACCCTATTTTTAAATACATCGAATATTGTGTTTAGTGGTAGTCTTGGATTGCAGCGCCTGTGGATTATCCGAACCCGAACTCCGGGGTGACATCCTAGTGGTGCCCCCGCTGCCAGATCCGGTCACTGTGGTCCTCGCCGTGGAGGGGTGGTCGCCGACCCCCAGCCTCAGTGTGGAGGAGCAGGTCACGGGTATGAGGCTGTGGAGGGAGCAGGCGTGCTGGTGGGTCTACCCCAACTACGTCCCCCTCAAGAAGAGGAACGCGCACGGCTACCCCATACTGGAGCTTGGCGGAGGCCACCCCGCGGGGACACCCTACACGCCGGGCACACTCTGCGACGTCCACGACCCCCTCCTAGCCACGCTGACCATGTATCTGGGCGAGGTCAAGTGGGCCTCACTGGGCTGGCTCATCAGTGAGCCGAGCATCAGGTCTGGGAGAGTCGAGTGGGAAGGGGAGAAGGGAGAAGAGGAGAAAAGAAGCGGCGGCTGTGCTGGTGTCGTGAGCGGCCGCTCACAGGTCGGTGGGAGGGGGAGGAAGCCCCTCTGCTACCCCGAAGATGTGTACGCTGCCCTCTACCGTGTGGCTTACGCCTTCAGCCGGGGCATAATGCTTCACACCCTCTGCTCACCTGAGTCACATGTGAGCAGCCTCCCCACAGAGGCCCCACAGGTCGAGCCTCTCCCAGCCGAGCTCGAACAGCTCATCTCCCCGGACGATGCGGTAGCGGTGGGGTCCACCCGCGACCCGGCGTCCACTCAAAATGTGGGGGGCGCACCCTAGTGGCAGGTTTGGAGCGCGAGCAGCCCCCCGCTGGTGCGGGGGTCGACGCAGAGGAGTACGGACGCTACAAACTGAAGAAGCCAGCGGTGCCCACCCACTGTGTGTACTGCAACCCAAAGCTGGGGGATCCCCCCGGAGGCTGGGTTGAAGGCAACGCTGTTGTAGTACCCCCGTTCGAGTTCTACTCCCCCGACGCGGTGGACTGGGACACCGAGGGTGTGTGGAGCTTCGAGGCGCCGCTAATCCAGCAGCCACTCTACGTGAACAGGGAGAAGTGGAGGGTCCTGCCCACATCCGTGCTCTACATACCATACCTGGAGGCGATGGAGGAGGACCCCCACAGGGTGTTCGTCCAACAGCTCCATACACATCAGGTGCTCAGCGTACACGACACGCTCCTCGCCCACATACTCACAGTGCCAATGCTCCTCTACACCCACCGGGACATCAGGAAGAGAGGTATATACACCGTGGCCCAACTCACCGCAAGAGCCCGCCAGCTCTACTCTAAGTGGGTGGATGATACCCTCGGAGGCGACGGGGAGTGTAAGGTGAACCTGGAGGCAGCCGCATACAGCCGCCTCGCATTCGCAATCCATTACGGCGTCCTATCACTCATAAAGACGCCGAAGAGTGAGGCAGAGTGGTAGAGGTAATGGTGGTTAGTCAGCTCCTCCTCGCTAAAGCTCGGGGCTTCCCCGCGCGTAATCTTGAACCAAGCCAAGCCAAACTAAACGGGCATCTCGCGTAGGTGGTTAGGTGTTAGAAATACTCCCATCGATAACTCCACCCTACTACTATGATGTGTTGGTTGGGCTCATCGCCTCCGCCGCCGCGTATATAGCCTACGTGGGGCCGGGCTACCTGTGGGGGGCTGGCTATCAGCCGACCCCCAAACACGTTGTGAAGGAGCTCGTCGGCGTGATCCGCGAATATTTGGAAGGTAAAGGTGAAGGTGTAAATGGTTATGATTATGGTGGTGTCCGCCCCGGTGGTGTGGGTGCACTCGTGGCGGAGGTGGGAGGAGGCTACGGGCGAGTGGCCTTCAGTCTTCTACGGGAGACGGGGTGCCAGGTGCTCTTTGTTGAGCCCGACCCCGTTAAGGCGTGGTGGGTGAAGTGGCAAGCGGCGCGTAGAGGCTACGTTGGGCGTATATTTGTGCAGAGGAGAAGCGCCCTCGACCCGGATGTGAGGCTGGGGGACGCCGACGCGGTGTACATGTTCCTCACCCCCCACCTCACCCAGAGGGTGGCGGCCCGCCTCGCGTCGCGGGGGGAGCTCAGACCCGGCGCCATAGTGGTGTCATACCAGCACCCCGTCAAGAAGTGGACGCCGGTGTTGGTCACTCCGAGCGGGCTCCATGTTTATGTGGTGGGTACAAGCACGGGTGCGGGGGCTGGTGACTATGTGAAAATGAAGGAGAGGGAGCTCACCCGGTGAATGCCTGAAGGTTCAGGTGGAAGGGGAACAGGTACCACGTCGCAAACCACACCGCTTCGGGCAGCGTGAAGAGTGCAACGAAGAACCACGCGCTCGCATCCCCCCTATCATCATCGCCCGCGAAGGCAGCCGTCGCCACCAAACCGAAGATAGAGTACAGCATCGGCCCATAGAGGTCTGAACCGTGATACATCAGTATGTTGAGAGCGATGGGTTTGAATATGGATGCTGCCAGGAATAGTGTGGCTAGGTAGAGGGGGAACTGCACGTACTCCAGCGTCTTAGCGGTGGGCACATAGTTTGAAGCGGCTATGACCAGTATGCCCAGCGGGAGTGCGAGCAGTGCGTCTGCCCACACCCCTCCCTGGAAGAACTCGCTTGTGTCCTGGTTGAACGCCCAGCCGAGGTTGGGATCACCTGTAAGCTGAGCTGAAAAGTTGAAGTGCACGGCTGAGGCGTACTCGTAGAGGCCTAGGAAGAATATATAGATGGGTATGAGGGAGAGGAAGGTAATGATGACCCCCGCTACGAGGGCTGCGGGGTACTTCTTCAACATGACGCCGAAGCCCCTCACCTTTATGTAGTCCATCCTCCCATCCCCCCTCCGGTTTACGTGGTAGTGGATAAGTCCCTTCTTCCGGCAGTAGGGGCACCTAGGCGCCGAACCCTCGATATAAACCGGGTCGGAGAGGTTCTCCGGTATACTGTCGGCTACGCCCCAGTTGCCCCACTCCTCCCCCTGCCTCCCCGCGTCTCTCCACGCTTCCTCCTCGTCTCTCCACGCGTCGTAAAACATGCCGTTATAGGTGACCTCCTCTGCGCCCCCGACCCCGCCCCCGCCTTCAGCCTCCCCTCCGGAAGAAGAGGAGGAGGATGAAGTGGTTGTGTCAGCCGCCCCCGTAGCGCCCTCCGCTGTGGAGGAGTCCGGCGATGCCTGTGTGCCCGATGAAGATGTTGGTGAAGAAGTGGAGGTGGAGGCTGAGGGGGGTCTGAGGCTCTCATCATACGCCGCCCTCTTCGAGGGGTCGGAGAGCACGGCATGAGCCTCATTCACCTTTAAGAAGACCGCATCCATCATCCCCTTCACAGCTGGGTCGGGGTACAGGTCGGGGTGGAGCAGGCGTGTGAGCCTCCTGTAAGCCTCCTCCACCTCCTCCTGTGTGGCGGCCGCACCCACGCCGAGCACCTCATAGTGAGTGCGCGCCGAGATAACCCTCCTCGCCTCCCTCAACACCTCGGCGACCCGGCCCTGCTGCCCGCCACCCCCACTAGCATCAACATTATCACTCATGTCACCGCGACCTCCCCCCGTATCCCCCAGGCCCCCGGCCGACACAGCTCAACCCGACCCCTACCTCCACCCCGCCCCCAAAATATTATTCAATACGGCTTCCTTATAAATACGAATTGCCAGCCTCATCATACGTATGGGGGGTCCAAGCCCCCGTGACGGGTCACATAGAACAAACCAAATGAATCAAACAGCCGTGGGTCCGAGGGGTGGATGTGTGGGTTGAGTGTTTAATCCGCTTTTAAAAGGCTTGAAGTGATTCATGGTGATGTTTGGAAAAGATGAGGAGAGGGTGAGGCGTGAAGAGGTGAGAGAGAATCAGGAGGATGATGAGGGCGGTGAAGCTCATCATATGGGTACCGCGGCCAAGCCGCCTGCATCAGCGGGCCGCCACCCCCCGTATCCCCCGGGGCCAGTTGAACCGTGCGGCGGAAGCCGTGGTGGTGGGGGGAGGGGTGGAGTGCCTGCGCCGCTGGGTGGCAACGCTGATGGTGGCAGTAACGTTGGTCTGGAGGTAGACGTGCAGTATGGGTTCAGGCCTGACGGGGAGGGCTACTATCTCTACGAGCTGGCCCCACTCGCGGGGCGGGAGTCCTACACGCTCGACAGGCTCCCCGCGGGGAGCTTCGCGGCATACTATGTTAAGGAGGCGGACGGCACACTCAGGATGTTCCTCAGGACGCGTGTGAAGCCTGCTCAGTTCGTGGGCCCCGCGAAGCCAGTGGACTACCAAGCCATGCTGGGGAGGGCTCACCCGCAGGAGAGGCGGCGCCTCTTGGATGAGTGGAACAGGGGGAGGATGGTGAGGGTTCTGGGGGACGGGTCCATCCGCCTTCCCCACGCTTTTCACCTCACAGCCTCCTTCCGTGTCAGGCGGATGTATGACTACTTCTATGTGAGGCATCAGTGGCAGGATATGCAGCGCCTACTCGCAACACTTGAGCCCGGCATGATGCTCACGGTGTGGGTTGTGCAGCACCGCGATGTGAAGCACAGGCTTCAGGAGCGCTATGAGAGGGTGCAGAAGGATAACCAAGCGGTGAACTTCGCGATTGGTAGCGACCCGATGGTGCATGCCCTCCAGCAGAAGCTCGCTGAGCCCGCCCTCTACATACTCGACGTGAAGATACACTATGCTTGGGCGAAGAGGAAGCTCACCCGCCTCTCCTTCTTCAAGGTGAAAGAGGTGGAGGAGTTGAAGAGGGTGTGCGAAGCGTTCGCCTCGAGTTTCAACCACGCCGCACTCACATATACAATCAGGACAAACCGGCTCGAAACCGCTCCCAGCCCAGATGGTAAGGGTTCTGGAGGCGGTGGGGGCGGGGTGCGCGCTCCGAGGAGCCTTGAGGCGGAGATCGACAGGCCCCCCAGCCTCGACCACTACCGGCTCTTCGTAGGGGCTCCCAGCCGATTCATCCACGGCCTACACGACATAATCATGAGTGTAGAGGATACAATCGCAGCGGTGGTTGTGCCCGACCCAGCCCTCCACCGTGTCCCCCTCGAACGCGCCCAGGAGGTCCCCCTCGGCCGCCCCCTCGCGGGGGACATCCGTGTGGGAAGCGTGCCCGGCCGCGGCGACACCCCCGTATCCCTGAGCTGGGACCAGGTAAACGCCCATGTATACCTCCTCGGCGCCACACGCTCAGGCAAGAGCAACCTCTTCAAGGTGCTCGTCAAGAACATAGCTGAGACCAGAGTGGCGGGCGGGGGAATGAAGCCCGTGGTGTTCGTCATCGACCCATCGGGCAAACACGCCGACGAGCTCGCCGCCTACTTTGAGGGCAGGGGTCACCCCAACTATGTGTACTTCCACCCCGTGGACTCCCCGATAGGCTTCAACCCCCTCGACCTACCCCCCGCGGAGAAGCCGGAGGTGGCGGAGCTACAGATGCTCAGCCACACCAAGGAGGTCATGGAGACCGCTTTCCGCCTAGTGCGGGAGGCCACGTATGCCCACGCATTGGTACTGGGGGCAATAGCCACCCTCCTACGCGTCAAGCGGGACGGCGCCATCACGTTCACTGATGTGGCCTCCATGCTTGAAGGATTCAAGCTCAGACTGTACAGACCCATAGTGGAGGACCCTGAGGTGACGAACCGCATAGCCCTCCTTTCACACCTGGAGGAGACGAGCTATCTCTCAGCGCTCGCACGCCTCGAACTCGTAGCCCACAACCTCCTCTTACGAAGAATCATGGGTGAGAACACCATACCCTACGACGAGCTCCTTAAGCCGGGCAGAGTGTACCTGATAAACGCGAGTGAAACTGTGCTCGGCTCAACCGAGAACTTCTACGTGCTGGCGAGCACCATAATATTCCACGTGTGGGTGGCGGCCACCTACTACCATAGCCTCGGCAAAAAAACACCCCACGTCTACATATTCGTGGATGAATACCAGAAGCTCCGCGAGCTCCACCTCATAGACCGCATACTCTCGGAGGGCCTCAAATACGGCGTCCACCTAGTACTCGCCCACCAGCACCTAGGCCAGATAGAGGAGGCGCAGAGGCGATCCATATTCAACAACTGCGCGGTCAAGGTGTTCTTCCGCGTGGCGGGAGACGACGCGAAGGCCGCCGCGTCACTCGACCCCGAGTACGCCGAGCAGCTCTCGAAAGAGATACCCAACCTTCCCGTGGGGCAGGCCTACCTCCTCCTCAGTCAGACCAGGCCGGATGAGGTGAGGCTCCCACCGATCAGGGTCAAAATAGACTTCTACCCCGAGCTCGAACCCTCCCAGCGTGAGATAGATGAGGTGAGGGTGAGGGTGGTGGAGAAGATGATGAAGTATAGGCCCAGCGAACCCGGGGAGGACGTCTTCGTAAACATTGACCCCATAACACACTTCGCCCTCAGCGACCTGGAGTACTCCTACCCCGTAGTGAGGGAGCGCTACACCCTCGCCCTAATATACGCGGCCACAAAGAACACGGGGTACACTATGGCCAAAGAGCTCCTACCAATGCTCAGAACAGACTACGCACACCTCATACCCCTACTCACCGAGCTCTACGCCCAGGGTAAGATAGGTTTCCGTTCCCAGAGAGTGGAGGCCGCCGCATCCGGGGGAGCTGAAGCGCTCACCGCAGCCCTGAGGAGGGAGGAGATAGTTTACCGCGCAGGCATATTCGAGCCCCTCAGGTCACCCGAGTTCGCGGGTGAAACCGTGAGGAGTCGGGAAGGCCTCAGCCTCGCGGAGAAAGCGTGGACAGCCTACTGGACAAGCGACTACGCCCTTATCCGCGTCCGCCAGAGACACGGCCGCGGTGAGAGGAGGCCCGACTTCATAGCCGTCAGGATAGTACCAGGCCCCAAAGGCCTCGTCCTCGACAAGGCGAACCCGATAGCCGTGGAGATAGAGACCGCGGGCGAGGTGTTGAAGAACCCCGAGCAGGTGTACAGGAACATGACCAAGTGGGGTGCCTCAACCTTCAGGGAGATACATATATACGCACCCGACACCCCCGAGGTGAGGGGCAAACTCGAAGAGCTGAGGGGGAGGGTGGACGACCCAGAGCTCAGAGACCGTATAACCATAGTCTATGTCAAACTGGAAGCTGGCGGGGGCGGCGCGCACCGTAAGGGAGCCCCCCCTATGGATGCAAGCGCCGACGGAGAGCAGGGTTCAAGCGGGGATAAAGGCGATGACGTGGCTGCGGCCGCCACACAGGAGGAGGCCCAGACCCCGCAGGTCGCAGCGCCCATACCGTATGAACCCGACGTCGCGGAGGAAGAGTCAGCAAGTGGGGAAGAAGAAGCGGAGGAAGCCGGGGCGGGGGGCGCCCCATTTGGGGGCGAGCCGCCCGCTGACAGCGGCGTGGAGGAGACGGCGGAGGGTTCGGATATGGGGGAAGAGTGGAGTGATGATGCAGAGGGAGAGGGTAGCGGAGGAGAAGAGGGAAGAAGTGAAGATGAAGAAGACGGAAGTAATTTAAACGATTTCTTCAGCAAATAGCTGGGATGGGCATACTACGTGTATGCCCAGAATGAATTTAAGCTCTGGGTATAATATACCCAGAAATTAAGGAGGAAAAGATGTGGGAGGGGGAGGACGGACCGCATGTGAATCCGGCTCACTCACCTGAGTTCAGATAACTCCCGAGGTCGTCCTCCATCTGATCCTCACCGGCAATGATCCTTCGCTATCCCCGGAGAAGAACAGCCTGCGCTTATCCATAACCTTCCAAGCGGCAGCCTACAAGCTAGTTATGTAGTGTGCTCCTCGGGTTCTTGAAAAAGAGTTACATGGTGCTCCATGAAATCGTTTAGGGTGGGGAAGAGGCTGGCTGTATGCCTCCGCCCCTATATAGGGTGTTGGGTGGTAGTGGCCGTGTGGCTGCGATATGGATCAGGCGGCCTACCTGAGGTCTTCGTCCGTCAGGTCGTTGATGTCGAGTCTGAAGGGGTTGCCGGGTCTCCTTGGTCTGTCGCTGGTGGGCTGACCGGATGGCTGGGCTCCGCTCTGCGGACGCGGAGCGGGAACCCCTCCGCCGCCACCGCCCCCCGCACTGGATGCTTGAGGCTTGACGCCCGCGCCAATGCCGGCACCCGGCTTCCCCGCTGCGGGGCCAAGGATGCGCTCCCTGTCCTCCTTCGTAAACAGCGCATACCTGTTTATAACCCTCCAGACAGCCTCTCTCCCATCATATACTCTGGCACGCTTCAGCACCCCCTGGCCGACCAGCCTTACAAGCTGGTCGTATAGTGTGCTCCTCGGGTTCTTTCTCTTGAAGAGGTATGGGTCGCCCAGCTCCCTGAGCATGTTAAGTATCTGGATAGTAGTGAGCCAGCCCCCCTGCTTCTTGGCTACCTCGGATGTGAACACCCTGTCGAGCAGTGTTGTGAGGAAGTTTACGAACTCGACCCTTTCAGGCGTCCTGTTAACAAGGTTGAAGAGATACCTTTTCTCCTTCGCGGCTCCGCCAGAATCCTCCCCCGTGGCTTTAGCTGTCTTGTCCACCAATGCCTCTGCACCTGCACCAAACGGTGTGCTGAATGGTTTAAAAGGGGGTCAAATGGGAAAAATCGCATAAAATCCTTATAAAGGGATCTTCCGCATATAAATGCATATATAAAATGGGTTAAAATGGGATTAAATAGGACTTAAACTTGGTTAAATGGACTCAAATGTAAAACCATCTGTTAACACCTCACGCTTGGCTTATAAAGGAAATGGTCTAAAATGGTTTTAAATGGGTTCAATAGCAACTTATATGGGCTGAAATTCAATTTAGATGATGCTAAATTGGGTAAAATGGATCCAGATGGTTCCAAAAGGGTGAGTAAGCGCCTCCAGCACACCTCTATTGGGGGAGCGTTTGGTCCGGGTTTTCCGGGGGGTTTTTGCGGGGTTTTTTGTTGTTGTTGGGTGTTGGGGGCGGTTGGGGGGTGCTGGCCCCATCTATGTTCTTACCCCCTTTTTCCCCCTTGTTTTTGGTTTTCTGGTTGTTTTCGGGGTTCTCTGGCTCACTGGGGTGGCCCGGCTCCTTTACCAGTTAGTGGTGGGTGCCCGCGGGTGTGTGTCTGGCTGGGTGTGTGAGTGGTTGTGGCTGTGGTTGTGGGTGTTTTCCCGGTTCGCGTGCTCGCCCGTGTCTGAGGTCTGGCTCCCCGAGCGCTGGCTGGTTTAGTGGTGTGTGTCTCTGTGTGGGTGGGTGGCTGGGTGGCTGATTTGACTTATTGGTTGGATGGTTGGTTGGATGGATGGATAGATAGATGGTTGGGTGGGTTTGTTTTTCCGGCTCGTGTTTATGGTTTTCTCTGGGTGGGTGCCTGGTTGACTGGCTGACTGTCTGGGTGTTGGTGTGTCTGGCTGGCTGGCTGGGCGTGTGGTGGGGGGGTGGTGTGTTTTTCTGGTCCGTGTTTATGATTTTTTCTGTCTGGTTGGTTGGGTGTTTTGGGGGTGGGTTTGGTTGGGTGGGTGTATGTGTGCTATGTGTTGGATGTGGGTGTGTTTGATGGTGTATATATAGGTGTGTGGTGTGGTGTGGTGTGGTGGTTCCCCGTCTGTCTCCGCTTCGCTCCCTCCGCCCACCGGTTCCCCGGTGCGGCCCGCGGCTTGCCGGCCGGGTGGGTGGGTGGCTGGCTGGCTGACTGACTGACCCGCTCACTCATCCGTACGTCGGCGTGTGTGGGTGTCTGCGGCGGCGACGCTCCGCCTGTGTGGACACTGATGTGCCCGGGTGTGGTGTGATGTGTATATGTGTGCTGGTATGTGTGCTGTTATGTGCGTGGGTGCGCCCCGCCTTGTGTTGGCGTGGGGTGCGCTTCGGCCTCACCGTGGATGTGGTTTTAGGAGACATTTTTTTCACCGCCTCACGCCCTCACCCACTGCGTGGGTGTAGGCGAGGGGGCGCAGCGGGGTAAGCTTTTCGGCCCCCCTCACGGCGCTGCGCGCCGTAGATGGGGGCTGCCCTCCCTCCTCGCTTCGCTCGTCGGTCGGCGAAAAGCTTACTCCCGCGGTGTGCGGGTGGAGGGGTCCCTTCATCCCCCTCACCCGCCTCGCGCCCCCTGGTGGGGGAGCGGTGAAAAAAATGTCCTCAAAAACTTCATCCACGGTGAAGCGTGCGCACAGCACGCCGAACACGGAGCGGGGCGCCACACGCACCAGCACCACAGCAACCAGCACACCCACACAGCCACCAACACAACCCGCCTACGTCTACGTCTACACCTTCGACAGCGAAGCCGCCGTCACACCCACCCCCGCCTACATACTCGAGGTCGAACCAGACCGCGGGCAGCACCCGCAGAGGCGCAGGCGGAGACACGCGTCCCCACAGGCGTTGAGCGCGGAGGACCGCGCGGAGCTCCGCGAGGTGCTGCGGGAAGCGGGGTGGTACGGACTCGCACCCGGGTTCTTCGGCCTCAGAGCCAGGCGGCAACCCCGGCCGAGGATGGCGACGGCGACGGCGACGGCGTGGGGGAGTGACCCCGACTTCCCCCTCGACTCCGACTTCGCGGTGGAGGGTGACGCGGAGTGAGCGCCTCCCCATCCTCACCCCGCGGCGCCCCCGCGGCGGGTGGGCGGAGGTACCGTAAGTTCGACTACCGCGCAGCGGCCGCGGGGCTCCCCACGGGCACAGTGTTCGGCTACACGTTCGAGCGGGTGTTCCGCGCAGCGGACCACTCGTGGTACGCCCTCGTCCACGAGTACCCCGCACCCGACGGCGACGGCTACCTCGGAGAGATCTGCTTCGTCTCGGGCACCAACCCGAGGAACCAGAGATTCATACTCGAACTCGAACAGGCGCTCGACGGGAGGCGCAGCGCCTCCATAAGTGGCGGCGTGGCGTGGGGGGTGTTCAGCGAGGCGTGGCGGGAGGAAAGGGAGTGGGCGGAGATAAACAACCTCCTACACGACTCGCCGTTCAGCGTGAAGCACCCCGAGCGGCTCGCCGCCGCCGCGGGGCTCAGCCCCAGTGGAGGCGGAAGCAGCGGCGGAGGGGGAGGGGGGGACAGCTCCCCGCAGACACCACGCCACTACCCCGTACTCGTGCGCGCCGAGGTGGGGGGGCGCAGGATACCCCTCCGCAGCGCGGCCACCAACTACGGTGAGGAGGCGGGGCGCAGCGGGGCGGGCACCCCCGCGGCGGACGCCGATGAAACCTACAACGCGGACGACCTCGACAGCAGGAGCCCCAGCTGGGCTGATACACCCCACGACGAGGCGCTCGCCGAGTACCTCTCGGGGAGGGAGAACCCCACCCTCCGCAGCAGGTTCAAGCCCACGATTGTGATGAGGGATGACGGCGGACGCGTGGTGGACGTGACCCACCGGGGCAGGGGCTCAGCGTACTGCCAGCTACGCGAGCAAGGGTTCACACCCGAGGAAGCGGCCCGCCTCGCATCCGAGTACTGGCAGCTCCTCGCCGACCCCTACACCTAGCCCAACCCACCCATTTTTTCCACATGTCGCGGGGGGTGGAGCCGGGTGCTGCGCCTCGGCCTC